>Ga0256404_1008260_pt1 | contig 15796 bp, 18 predicted proteins | sample RumenRJG_01DNA_FD_185990 | JGI IMG/M metagenome (GOLD analysis project Ga0256404, IMG submission 185990) | Bovine rumen microbial communities from Lethbridge, Alberta, Canada - RJG_01 | ecosystem: Host-associated > Mammals > Digestive system > Stomach > Rumen | place: Canada: Alberta | collected...
CGCCGTCATGAGGTGATCCTGCGCGTGGACGGTCAAAAAGCCGATCTCGAGCGACTCGCCGGCCGCTTCCTTCGTGATGAGCTCCGTCTGCTGGTTGTGCGCGTCGAGGATGAGGTCGTCGCCCTCCTTGATGAGCGCTTCGGCCTTGTCGAACTCGTCGCCCATGATGGCTTCCATCGCATCGAGGTATTTCGTCCGCGCGTCGCCGGAGTAGGCGACGATCTCCATCGCGACCATGGCCATATCGTCTTTTGTCATTGTTTTCCGCTCCTTTTTATATCTGTCACGAATTTCGAAAATTGAGCTTTCCATTGCCGAACGTGTCTTGTTTTGCAAGCCTCTCCCTCCGGGAGAGGTGCCGAGCGAATGCGAGGCGGAGCGGGTGTCGAAGGTAGGGCAAAACTCATATATCGATTGTAGTGGCGGAGGAAATACCGTCCTTCGACAATACAATCCGTGGAATTGCCACGTCCTACCTTCGCCACCCTTTCCGTCACGCTTCGCGTGCCACCTTCCCCCTAGGGGGAAGGCTTTCTGTGCTCCATCGTTCCGCAACAGAGCGTTACTTCGCTATTATAGCGAATGCCCCGCGTTGTTTCATTCGAATCTCATGAGCATTTAGTCGTGATAGTACCCTTCTGCCCACTTTTTATTGTATTCATCAAACAGATGGTCGTTCTCGATGGCGTCGTTGTCGGGAATCATGTTGTCAATTTTCGCAATCAGCGCATCGCGCTCCGGCGTCGGCTGGTACTCGGCCTTGAGGAACGCGTCAAGGATGTACTCGATCGTGCCGATGCCGACGACACGACCGCCGCAGCCGATGACATTCGCGTTGAGCTGTTCTTTCGCGGCGACGGCCGTCTGCACGTCTGTCACGCAGGCCGCGCGGACGCCTTTGATTTTCTGCGCGCTGTTGTTGATGCCGATGCCCGTGCCGCAGATGCAGACGCCGAGGTCGGCCTCGCCCGTCGCGACGAGCTTGCCGACCTTGCGGCCGTAAATGGGATAATGCGTGCGGATGAAGTCGTACGTGCCGACGTCGATGACCTCATGGCCCTGCTTCTTCAAAAATTCTGCTGCTTTGATCTTGATGTCCGTGACGATGTGGTCACAGCCGATGGCGATTTTCATGGGTGTTTGCCTCCTCAAAGAATTCTATTCATCATGTCGATGCGGACTTGGTGGCGGCCGCCGTCGTATTCCGTCTTGCAGAAGTTTTCGGCGAGCTGGCACGAGAGCACGGGCGCCGTGATGTTCGCGGCGAGCGCGATGATCTGCGTGCTGTTGTGGTGGCGCGTCATCGACGACGTGTAGTCTTCATACGTCGGTGCGCAGACGATGCCGTGGTTCTTCGAGGCGATCATGAACGGCGCGACGGCATAATCATCCACGACGATGCCGCGCGTGATCTCTCCGCCCTGGATGGCTTTGACGACGTTCATCGTCGCCGTGAAGATGTCGTCATCCGAGAGGTCGACCATTTCATAGCCCTTCTTAGCGAGATAAGATTTCACGCAGTCCTTGAGCTCTTTGCCGACCGCGTTTGCTGCGATTGCTACTTTCATTTGAAATCTCCTTCTTTTTCTTCAGGATTGGTATCGCTTTGATGGTTTTATGATACCGCAACGCAATCGCAGAATGTTTTCATGATTTGAAAACGCTTTCAACGCTTGAAGTACTATGCATATTTTGTTATAATGGATTTACATTTTTACAGATACTTTTATCGAACGTTGCAAAGGAGACACACGCATGTCGGAAAAAAACTTCCCGCTCACATACGACGAACTCAAGGCGGTCGTCGCGAAATATCCGACGCCGTTCCATATTTATGATGAAAAGAAAATCCGGAGGGCGCTGCGCGCGCTGAACCATGCGTTCCGCTGGGCGCCGAAATTCCGCAACCAGTTCGCCGTCAAGGCGCTGCCGAATCCGCGCATCGTGCAGATCCTCCACGAGGAAGGCGCGGGCACGGACTGCTCGAGCCTTGCGGAGCTCGTGCTCTCGGACGTCGCGGGCGTGAAGGGCGAAGAAATTTTGCTCACGTCGAACGACACGCCGGCCGACGAGTTCCAGAAGGCCATCGAGCTCGGCGCGATCATCAACCTCGACGACATCAGTCACCTTGATTATTTGGAAGAGCATGCCGGCCTGCCCGCGTGCCTCTGCTTCCGTTACAACCCCGGCGACCTCATGGAGGGCAACGACATCATCGGCAAACCGACGGAGGCGAAATACGGCCTGACACGCGACCAGCTGTTCGAGGCGTACGCGCGCGCAAAGGAAAAGGGCGTGAAGCGCTTCGGCCTGCACACGATGGTCGCGTCGAACGAGCGCCGCACGGAGGCGTTCCTCTTCACCGCGAAGCTCATGTTCGGCCTCGCGAAAGAACTGCAGGAACGCCTCTCCATCCACGTCGAGTTCCTCGACCTCGGCGGCGGCTTCGGCATCCCGTACCGCCCGGAGGAAGCGCCGCTCGACCTCGAAGCCATCGGCGAGGGCATTCATCAGCTTTATCAGGAAATGATGGTGCCCGCCGGCCTCGGCGACGTCGCGATCTTCACGGAATGCGGCCGCCTCATCACAGGCCCCTCGGGCTGGCTCGTCTCAACGGCCATCCACGAGAAGAAGACATATAAAGATTACATCGGCCTCGACTCGTGCATGGCGAACCTCATGCGCCCCGCGATGTACGGCGCGTACCACCACATCACGATCGCGGGCAAAGAAAACGAGCCCTGCGATCACACGTACGATGTGACGGGCTCTCTCTGCGAAAACAATGACAAGTTCGCGATCGACCGCAAGCTGCCAAAAATCGACATCGGCGACTACGTCATCATCCACGACACCGGCGCGCACGGCAGCGCCATGGGCTTCAACTACAATGGCAAGCTCTGGTGCGCCGAGCTGCTGCTGCACGAGAACGGCAGCATCGAGCTCATCCGCCGCGCGCAGACGCTCAAAGACCACTTCGCGACGCTGACGGGATTCGACGGCGCGATGATGTAACGTCAAGAATTCAAAAAAATCCTGTCACGCGAAATCATCCCGATTCCTTCTATAAGTTTTTGAATTGCAATTCGTTTTCCCACACAAATAGCCTCCACGGGCAACAAGCTCGCGGAGGCCTTTTCCTATGCCTTACTTTTCGTGCTTCTGCGCATCGCAGCAGCCCTTTGTTTCTTCCGGCTCTTCGACGATTTCCATGTTGCAGCAGGAGCTCTTCTTTTCCGATTCTTCGACGACTTCCATGTTGCAGCAATCGCCTGCTTTCTTTTTGCCGAACAACCCATCAAGAATTCCGCCCAACATGCCTTTTTTCTCTGACATTGTCATCGTCTCCTTTACAAGATGAAATTGAAAATATATCCCGTAATCGTAGCCACGGAAAATACGCTTGCGAGAAATGCGACGATCATCTTCTTTTTGAAGATGGACGTCAGCATTGACACCTCGGGGATGCTCGCGCCGGCGCCGCCGAGGATCAGCGCGATCATGACGCCCGGCGCCACGCCCTTCGCCATCAGCACGCCCGCGATCGGGATCATCGTCTCCGTCCGGATGTACATCGGGATGCCGACGAGCGAGGCCAGCGGAACGGCCCAGAGATTCCCTGCACCAGCGAACTCCGACAGGAGTTCCGTCGGGATGAAATCATGGATGAACGCGCCGATGCCGGCGCCGAGCAGCAAGAACCAGAACACGCCACGGAACAACCCAAACGAATCCTTGAACGCAATCTTCACGGCCTGCCATTGCTTCTGCCAGAACGTGCCCTCGAGCTTTTCCCACGTCAAACCGTCTTCGCGCCCGCCGCGCACGCTGACGCGCTTCACCTGGCTCTGGAAGCCGGCCTTGTCCAGCACGAGTCCCATGAGAACGGCGAAGAGAAACGTGAGCACGGCGTAGACCAGCGTCGCCTTGACGCCGAAGAACGCGAGCATCAACGTCAAGATGGCCGGGTTCAAGATCGGCGACGTCAGCAGGAACGAGATCGCTCCACAGAACGGCGCGCCGCTCTTGAACAGGCCGACGAGCACGGGGATCGTCGAGCAGGAACAAAACGGCGTGACCGCGCCGAGCAGCGCACCGAGAACGCTGTTGACGCCTTTCTTCGGCGTCGTCAGCACGTGCTGGATACGCTCTTTCGACACATACACTTGCAACAAGGCGACGACGAAGCTGATGCCGATGAACAGCCCGACAAGCTCTTCCATCAGCATCACGAACGTCTGCCCGGCCGTGACGAAATTTTCTATCGTAAACATCATGCACACTCGCTTTCCTATAGAAATGATTTCCATCGGAAAGCGTCGTCATTCCGAATGACATCGGAACCTGCGCCCGCATCCGCACATAGGCCTCTCCTTCTTTCAATTTGAAGCATTCAAATATATCGATGTATTGACTCCCAAAACATGGCATCCCGATCTGCAGCTGCTCGAAAGTGTACCCGATCCGTTGCAACACGAATCACGAAACGTCACGCCAGCAATTTCGCGAGCGCCGCGCCTGCGACTTGTTCGGGCAGCCATGGAAGGAGGACGATGGGAAGGGTCGGATGGCGCTCTGCGACCTGCTGTATCCACGGGAGCTCCGTCGCGGCTTTTGCTGCGATCAGCGGGCTCTCCGTGGCGATGCGCGCGAACGAGCGGTTGATGATCCACGCGGCGACGGGGACGCCAGCGCGGGAAAGGTCCTGCTCGAGGCGCAAGGACTCTGCCACGGGCGTCGTCTCGGCGAGCGTAAGGATGAGCACGGCCGTCTCGTCGCTGCGCAGGCGCGGCAGCAGCGCGCGGACGGATGCGGGGATGTCGCCATGCTCGCTGCGCTCGACTTCGCGGTGATAGCTCTGCGCAGAATCGAGGAGCAGCAGCGCATGCCCCGTCGGCGCCGTGTCGATGACGACGATGGCGTCATCCGCCTCGGCGACGATGTCCGCAAAGGCGCGGAACACGGCGATTTCCTGCGTGCAGGGGGATCGGAGGTCTTCTTCAATATAGTCGATATCGGCCTGCGCCGCGCCTGTCGCACGCGCTTTCGCGAGGACTTCAGCGCGGTAGCGCGCGAGCTCCGCCACCGGATCGATGGAGCGGATGGCGAGACGGTCGTTTTCCTCGATGACATAGCGGAGATGCGCCGCAGGGTCCGTCGTCGCAAGAAGGATGCGGGAGCCCGTCTCCGCGAGTGCCTGCGCCACCGCAGCCGCGACCGTCGTCTTGCCGACGCCGCCCTTGCCCATGGTGAAAAAAATGCGTTTGCCTTGCGCACGAAGCGTGCGTGCGAGGTCGCGGAGATTTGTCTGGTGAAGCATCCCGCCCGCGAAGATGGTCTGCTGTTTATTCGTTGCAAACGTAGTTGTGGGAGCATTTTGCAACATCGAACGCATGGCATCAATGCTGGTGATGTTGTAGCTGCGGAAGGGGACAGCGTACGTCGGCAGGTCGGCGAGCTCCTGCGGAGACGTCCGCAACGCGGCCTGCTGCTTCGCGAAGATCGCTTTCGTGACCGCATCGACGGCTGCTGTCTCCGGCAGGACGGCATTGAGCACGAGCATCTGCCGAGAGACGCCGAGCGCCATGAGCTCATCCGAAGCGCGCGCCGCTTCCTTGAGCGGCGTGTCGTCCGGACGTGCGACGAGGATCATGGCCGTCGACGGCCCTTGGAGATGTTCCACAGCTGCCTGGTATTGCGCTCGCTTCTCGCCGAGGCCGCTGAGCTGGCCGAGGCAGGACGCGCCGTCCTTGTTCGTCTCGAGGAAGCCTTCCCAGGCGCTCGGCAATTGCAGGAGGCGCAGCGTGTGCCCTGTCGGCGCCGTGTCGAAGAGGATGCGGTCATACGCGGCAGCACGCTTCTCATCCGTCAGGAAGCTGGCAAATTCATCGAATGCCGCGATCTCGACCGTGCAAGAGCCGCTGAGCTGCTCCTCCATGTCGCGGATGGCTGCGTCCGGGAGCAGGCCGCGATACGGCGCGACCGTACGCTCGCGATATGCGGCGGCAGCCGCGACAGGATCGATGTTCACGGCATCGAGCCCCGTGAGCCCGACGACCGGCGTCGGCTCTGACGACAGCTTCATGGAAAAGACATCTTGGAGATTCGATGCCGGATCCGTGCTGATGAGGAGGACACGCTGTCCGGCATCGGCGAGCGTCACTGCGACGCTGCACGCCAGGCTCGTCTTGCCGACGCCGCCCTTGCCCGTGAAGAACAGATATTTCACGGACGGCAAGTCATCGACACGAAACAGCGGATAAGAAATGGTTTCCATTTGCGTTGCTCCTTTCAGCAGCAGCCACCGTTGCAGCCGCAATCCGAGGGTTTCGTCTCCGCCGTTTCTTCCGTTGGGCTGCAACAGCACGATTCCGCCGCCGCTTCTTCTGCCGATCCGCAGCAGCACGGCTCTTCCGTCATTTCCACGGTAGAGCCACAGCAGCATGCCGCTTCTGCGGGCGCTTCCGCGTGGAGGTCTTCCGCACGCACGCCGAGCAGGTCGCAAAACTCCGCCGCCGTCGGGTAGCGCCCCTCGATGACAATCTTGTCATCGACCGTCACGCACGGCAGCAGCGCCGTCCCTTTTTCCCGCAAGCGCGCCGAGACCGTCGCGTCCTCGATGAACGCCATCGGCGCACTCGTGAGATTGTAGCGGCCGACCGTGATGCCCTTACGCTGCAGCGCCGAGAGCGTCGCCGTGATGCGCAGGAGCTCCGGATCGATGCTTGGTCCGCAGCAACCCGTATCACAGCACATGGCCGGTTCATAGATCTTCATCGCAGGCACAAATTTCGTCGTCATGAGAATCATCCTTTCTAAAGCATAGATAATCATCGATATATCGAATGAAGAAAAACGCCGAACCTCCGGCGTCAGGAAAAGCAGGAAACGCCAGCATCGTCTTCGCAAGCGCAACGGGCGTATTGCGCCATCATCGTGCGGAACGATTGCGCGGCCTCGGGGACGATGGAGTAATGCATCCAGCGCCCTTCCTTCCGCGCCGCGACAAGGCCGCTGTCCACGAGCAGCTTCATGTGATGCGAAAGCGTCGGCTGCGAAATCCGCAGGTCTGCCAAGAGATCGCATGCGCACTTTTCCCCCTGCTGCAGAGCGCAGAGGATCGCCAGGCGGTTCGGGTCTGCCAGCGCATGAAAGCACCGCGCATCCTTGGAGAAACCATCTGCTCCCATCCGCTTTCCCTCCTCCCAAAAGGTTCTGAAGAACGTTCCAGCATCAATTTACCATATATATTGAAAAATGTCAATATATAAATCTATTACGAGTTCACAGTAACATCGGCGCAAAGACCCCCCTTCATCCGCATACGTCCCGCCGATGGCTGCGATGTCCTGCGCCTGCTCCCCCCCCCATGCTTGACGGAAGGAAAAATGTCGGTTACGATGAGCACGGTTGTGAGATACAAACTTGAAGCAATGGGGGCCTCGGAATCATGGTGAAGATCACAGGCTGGTACCAGCTGCCGGGCGAATTGCCGCGCCCGGTAGCATTTGAGGATTTATTCGACACGACATTCATGCGGCGGTACACGAAATACCGCTCGTTCGAAAAATTTCTCGTGGGCGGCAAGTTCGTCATCCATTCGCAAGCGGATTTCGAAGCGCTGCCGGAGGAACAGATGGATGCGCATGTACGCAACGCCACGCAGTTTGCTTCGTGGAAAGAGATGATCGACACGGCGACGGATCTCTATGCGCGCCGGAGTGCAGGGAGGAAATGAGCATGCATCGGATTCTTTTCGTCTGCCATGGGAACATCTGCCGCTCGCCGATGTGCGAATTCGTGATGAAAGAGCTCGTGCGGCGGGCTGGCCGCGAAGACGCATTCGTCATCAATTCCAAAGCGTGCCGCACGGATGAAATTGGGAACGACACGCACCCTGGGACACAGCGCAAGCTCCGCGAGATGGGCATCCCGTTCACGCGCCGCGCCGCACGCCTCATCCGACGCGAGGATTACGATGCGTATGATGTCATTGTCGCGATGGACGAGGAAAACATGCGCGACCTGCACCGGCTGACGCACGGCGACCCCGCAGGCAAATGCCACCTGCTCTTGTCGTTCGCAGGCGAAGAGCGCGAAGTGGACGATCCGTGGTATTCCGGTAATTTTGACGCGACGTATCGGGATGTCCTGAAAGGCTGTACGGCCTTGCTGAATCTCTCATGTAATCATATTTGAAAATTTTTCACAAAAAGGAGGAATTACCTTTTACGTATAGAATATAAAAAAATGGAAAATTCAAACCAGAGGTGTCCTTCATGAAAATTTCCAATAACACATTCCCATCCTTCGTGCACCAGACCATGGCACAAAAAACAGAGGGTACAAAAAATGTTCCAGAACATGCGGCAACAGCGTGTCTCTCCCGGGCTGCCGATGTCTACATCAGCCAAGCCGGCAAGGAACTCAGCGCGGCTGCACGGTTGCGCGCAGATCAAGAGACGAATGCCGAAAGCCAGCTGCATGAGATTCGGTCGCACAAGGAACAAGTGGCCAGCGACAAGCAGCGGATTGCCGAAATCGATGATACGCTGAACGACGAGGACAACCGCCTGACAGACAGCGACCGGGAAACCTTGCTGAAAGAGCGCGATGAACTGTCCAAGCGCAGCAAAACACCAGAAGACCAGCTTCATGAAACTTATCAGCAAATCCGCGCACTGCAGAAGAAGCAGGAAAACGAAGCGCTGACAAGAGGCGATGCCACACTCATCGACCAGCAGATTGGCGACCTTTCTATTAGTGCCCAAAAACAACAAGACGCCCTGAAAAAACAGGGAAAGGACGAAGAACTGTTGATGCAGCAGGCATTGCAAGAACGCGTCGAGCAAGATGCCAAGACAAAGGAAACGCTGGCAAAGCAAGAGGAAGCTCCGTCCGCCACTCCATCCGTACAGGAGAGTCTCTTGCAATCCACCATGGCGGCCGTCTCGAAAAACGTGACAGATGACAATCACTGATTGCGGATTCTGGTTCTGTCTCCTCCACGTCAAAACGGGCTGTTGCAAGCAAATGCAACAGCCCGCTTTGTCATACCATCGGCAGCGCCGCTAATGCTTTCTTCGCCCGCGCCACCTCGCTGCGCTTCACGGCGATATGATACACGGTCAAGAGCTGCCCGTCCTTGCGGCCGAACCGCCGCGGGTCTGCTCCGCCGCAACAGCTCACCATCGGCTGCTCGGCATTCGACCACGTGTAGATCGCAATGCCGGCATCCGCGAGGCATTTTTGTGCCGCCGCGAACGCCTTTCCATCTTTCGTCTCGTAAATCTCTGTTTGCGTGATGATGTTCAGCATTGTTCAGCCCCCCGCCCCGACGCCTTCCGAGCTTCCCATGAAACAGCTCTATACCAATCACCAAAAATCTGATTCGTTGTATTTCCTGCAATCCTCTTGCCAGTCCTGCATCTCTTCTTTGATCGTAACGCAGAGGTCGCGGTACTCGCTCTCTTTGATAAAATCATGCACCCACATGCATTTATAAAATTTCTTGATGCTGGCCGCAGTCGTCTTGATGCTGGCGGGAGTCGACCACATGCATTTGCGAATGAAAAAATCGCCGAAAAATCCTTGCAGGTTGCTGAAAGAGGCTCCTTCCACCATTCCGTTTTCTTCCTCTGCGTAGTATGGCAGATACTCATTCAAATAAAAATCCATATTCGTCACATGACGCTCGATCGTTTTTTCTGTGAGCCCTGCTGCTTGCAAATCCTGTTCGAATACATCCAGATACTGCTTGTTCTTTTTTTTGGATTGAAGATAGCATTCATCTTCGTACGGATTTTCGTCCGGATCCTCATCCGTGAAAACTTCACCTTCCGGATCAGGATATTGCTCAATCGTCCCTTTGGACTTCAGACATTGTGGCTGTGCCCGATGATCGACAGATTCAATGTTGTGCACGCTGATCGTAAACATCCAGTCATCGCCAAAGTCGTAGTGAAGCGAGAATTTTTGTCCTTTTGCAAGATTTAAGCGCGCAAGTTTTGTCGTCGTCAACGGCTTGCCGCTGCCATCTTCCTCACACTGGTAACTATGCTCGCTATACGGCCGATTGTCCATGCAAAACTCATACAGATGGTCATGGCTGAAATCAAACGCCGTAAGAATCGTAGAACAAAGCTGATCCAGCGTATCCTGCCCAGAAATGCTGATGATCCGATAGACCTCCCGGCCACGACCGACAGGGTATACTTTGAGTGTTAACTGCTGCATAAAAAATCTTCCTCCTGCATAAAAATTACGCCCTTCCGATACGGTGATTTTATCATATCAGGAGGGCGTTTGTAAAAAACTCAATGCTCCAATGCCTTCGGCGTGTGGAGCAAGAATGACGCGACGGCGCCTAGGATGGCGACCATCCAGAGAATCTGGAGCGCGGCCACGATGCCGTAGTGGTCGGCGGCGCGGCCGACGAGCGGCGTGACGAGGCCGCCGAGCGTGCCCTGGAGGCCGAGCGTGACGCCGGAGGCGAACGCGATGTTTTTCCCGAGGTACGTCTGCCCGAGCACGACGATGCCGCTGTACGGCGCGAAGAGCGCGAACGCGGCTGGGATGAGCAGGAGCGTCGCGACCGTGACATCCGTCGTATGGATGAGCAGGAACATCACGGGAATCATGACGAGGAACGACACGCGCATCATGCGCACGAAGCCGATGCGGTCGGACAGCACGCCGCCGAAGAATGTGATGACGGCGCCGAGCGCAAAGAGGCACGTCAGAGCGAAGCTGCCCGCCTGCTCCGACGTGCCGAGCACATGGATCCAAAAGAGCGGGATGAACGCATTGCAGACGCAGAAGCCCGTCGAACGCGCAAGGATGGCGAGCGAAAGCTTGCCGAACGACGGCCAGTCGTTTTCCCGCGCGACGCCCGCATGCGCGGCTTGCTCTTCGCGCTGCTCTTTCGCGATATCCGCAAGGATGCCCGACATATAGCGATGGATGAGCAGCGCGGCCACAACGTTGAACACACCGTAGAACACGAGACCGTGGATGTCGAACACGTAGGCGCAGAAGCCCGCGAACATCGGGCCGACGGCAAAGCCCGTGTTGCCGCCAACGGAAAACGCGCCGAGCGCCTTGCCTTTCTGCGCGCCGCCGAGGCCGTTGACCATCCGCGCAGCCTCCGGATGATAGACGGCCGAGCCAAAGCCCGAGAGCATCGAGCAGAGGAAGATGAGCCAGTAGTCCGTCACGAACGGCAGCACGGCGAGGCTCACGCCGCTGATGACGGGGCCGGCCGGCACGAACCACGGCTTCGACACGCGGTCGGCGTAATAGCCGAAGACCGGCTGCGCGATGGACGACAGCAGGATGTTCGCAAAAATCAGTGTGCCGGCGTCCTGATAATTCAGATGACACGTCGCGATGAAATACGGCAGCAGCGCTGGAATCGCGCCCTGCGCCCAATCGACAGAAAAATGTCCGAGCGTGAAAAGATAGATTCGCGGATCAAAACGATTCATACAGCATCACCCGCCCGCCATTATACACCGAAAACGGCGGCAGCACAAAAACGCTGCCGCCGTTTCCATTTTCACGCTGTTCTCGATGTTGGCAGCGCATCGACGACGCGCGTCTTGCACCAGGCGGCGCAGGCGAGGAGCAGCGCGCCGACGATGTAGAACGTGTGCGCGAAGCCGATCTGCGCGATGAGCTCGCCGCCGAAGAACGCGCCCGTGAACATGCCGATGAACTGCGCGGACTGGTTGAAGCCGTAGATGCGGCCGAGGCAGCTGGACGGCGTCATCTGGCGGATCGTGTCGTTCGTCGCGGGGATGAGGCCGGCCATGGCGATGCCGTGGATGAAACGCAGCACGCCGAGCTCGACAGGCGTCGTGACGAGCCCCTGCGGGAACGACACGAGCCCCGCGAGCGTCAGCGAGCCGAGCAGCACGCGATGAGCGCCGACGGTGTCAGAGAGGTGGCCGAGCCGCGAGGCGAACAGCATGCTCGCGAGGCCGGAGCACGAGAACACGAATCCCGACACGACGGCGAGGTGCTCCGTATCGGGCGCGACCTCCGCGATGTAGACCGTCAGCATCGGCTGGATGCACGAGATGGAAAAATGCATGAGGAACGTCGTGAGGAATACGGCGAGCGTCGCCGTCCGGTACGGCAAATCCGCGAACGTCTCGCGCGTGCTTTTCGCGGCGGCAGCTGCCGGTGCCGGTCGCTTTGTCTCGTGCAAAAACGTCAGCGCGGCGCAGCCGAGGAGGCACAGCGAGCCGATGAGGAAAAACGAATGGCGATAGCCGATGAGCTCCGACAGCCCGCCGCCGAACACGGGGCCGAACAGCCCGCCCGTCACCTGCGCGGCGAAGAACATGCTCATGGCCCATCCGGATTTCTCCTTCGGCGTCTCCGCTGCAATCAGCGGAATGACAGCCGACTGGAAGCCGCTCATCGCCCCCTGCAGCAGCCGCAGCCCCGCGAGCTGCCAGACGCTCTGCGCGAAACCGAGCACGATCATGATGAGCCCGAGCCAGCCCGTCGCGCGGAGGATCATCGGCTTTTTGCCATATTTGTCCGCGAGCCGCCCCCAGATCGGCGAAAAAATCGCGAGCGACACGAAATTGCAGCCGAACACGATACCGGCCCAACGCGCGATATCGTCCGCGCCCTCGACACCGAGCTCCTCGATGTACAGCGGCAAGATCGGCGCCATCTGGCTCATGCCGACGGAAACGATGAACGAAGCGATGCAGCAGATCCAGAGATTCCTTTTCCAAGCTTCCATCCGCATAAAAAAATCACGCCCTTCCGATACGATGATTTTATCACATCGGAAGGGCGTTTGTAATAAAAAGATGGTTCGATGCGCTTCACGGCGCGGTGCTGTGCTTCGGTGGGAAGAAACGGCCTTCTTCGTAGCCGCCTTCGAGCTTCAAGAGATACGTCTTCTTGTCGATGCCGCCGGCGTAGCCCGTGAGGCTGCCGTTCTTGCCGACGACGCGGTGGCACGGGACGATGATGGAAATCTCGTTGTGGCCGACGGCGCCGCCGACAGCCTGCGCCGACATGCGCGCGCGGCCGCGCTGCTGTGCGAGGCGCTCCGCAATCTCGCCGTACGTCGTCGTCTTGCCGTACGGGATCGTGAGCAGGATGTTCCAGACGTCCTGTTGGAACGGCGTGCCGATCATGTGGAGCGGCGGCAAGGTCTCCGGCTGCTCGCCCGCGAAATAGGCGTCGAGCCAGCGCTTCGCCGCTTGGATGGCCGGCGTTTCCTTCGGCGCGTGCTCTTTTGCTAGGCCGAGCGCGTAATATTTTTCCTTGTCGAACCATAGGCCCGTCAAGCCTTCATCGTCCGCCGCCAGTAAAATTTTCCCGAGAGGCGACTCATAAATGCTCGTGTACTGCATGGTCATTTCCCTTTCTTCTTCGGCACGTAATCTTTCATCCCCGGAATTGCGCCGCCCGCGACAGCCCAGAAATACAGGCTCGCGACGCTGCCGTACGGGCTCAGGCGGCGACGGTACAGTTCGAATTTCTTTTTGTCAATCTTCCGATGATGATACACCATGCGCATGCCGCGCAGGATGGCGAGGTCGCCGTAGCTCAAGATATCCGGCCGTTGGAGGCAGAACAGCAGCAGCATCTCCGCCGTCCAGACGCCGATACCCGGCAGCGCGACGAGCGCGGCGATCGCGTCCTCATCCGTCATCTGCTCGACGGCGGCGATGTCGAACGTGCCGTCGTGCACGCGCTGCGCGAACGCGAGGATGTAGTCCGCCTTCTTGAACGTCGTGCCGAACGACTGGATGCGGTCGCGCCCCGCCGCGAGCAGCGTCTCCGCCGTCACCTCGCCGAGCCCGTCCTGCATCCGCCGCCACAGCGTCTCCTGCGCCTTCGTCGAAATCTGCTGGCCGATGATGTGATGCACGACGGCCGCAAAAAGATCCGTGTCGACGGTGCGGTCGATATGCCCGAGCGCATCGATGACCGCGCCGAGCCGCTTGTCCTTGCGCTTCAGATAGTCCGTTGCCGTTTCGTCATACTGGAAAAACACAGACACGCCCCGCCTTTCTAAAATTTCTTGAGGAAGAAGTTCGCCGCATCCCGTAATTTTCCTGCCGCTCACCAAAATTCTACACCATGCAATGTTTCGGTTGTTTCAACGAATCCGGCGTGCGGAGGGCGAACGAGCAGAGTGCGCCGAAGATGGCGACGAGCCAGAGGCACTGGAGCGCTGCGCTGATGCCGTACATGTCGGCGGCGCGGCCGATGATTGGCGTGACGAGGCCGCCGAACGTCGTTGTGAGGCCGAGCGTCACGCCAGAGGCGAAGCCGATGTTTTTGCTGAGATACGTCTGCCCGAGCACGACGGCCGAGCTGTACAGCGCGAAGAGCGAGAACGCGACGAGCGGCAGCAGGAGCAGCGCAAGCGTGAGGCTCGTGCTGTTGACGAGCAGGAACATCGCGGGGATCATGACGAAGAACGAGACGCGCAGCACGCGCACATAGCCGAGCCGGTCGGCGAGGATGCCGCCGAAGTACGTGATGACCGCGCCGAGCGCGAAGAGGATCGTGAGCGCGAAGCTGCCCGTCGCCGCCGTCGCGGAGAGGACGCTGATGAGATACAGCGGCAGGAACGCGTTGCAACCGTCGAAACCGATGGAGCGCGCGAAGATCAAGATCGTGAGCTTGCCGAACGAGCGCCAATCGTTCTTTGCTTCCACGGCTTGCCCGCCTTCCGCAACCGCCGGCTCCTGTGCCTGCATGTCGCGCAGGATGTCCGGCATCCGATGATGCAGGACGAGCGCGACGGCTGTGTTGAAGACCGCATAGAACAGCAGCCCCTCGACGCCGACAACGTACGCGCAGAAACCAGCGAACAGGGGACCAGCGGCGAAACCGGCGTTGCCGCCGACGGAGAACGTGCCGAGCGGCGCGAACCACGGCCGCGACACGCGGTCAGAGTAATAGCCGAACACAGGCTGCAAGATGGACGACAGCAAGATGTTCGCAAAGACGATCGTGCCGGCGTCCTGATAGCTCCAGCCGCACGTCGCGATGAAGTACGGCAGGAGCGCGGGAATCGCGCCCTGCGCCCAATCGATGGCGAAATGGCCGACGGTGAAGAGATAAATGCGCGGATCGAAACGCTGCATGAGAGGTCACGCTCCTTTGGGGGACTGGTGTTTGTTTTCGCTTTCTGGTATCATTATAGGAGAAATATCGCGAAATCAAAGCCAGCATATCGCCAAAAATTAGCAATATATCGTCAAAAGGAGTCTCCCCAATGGCAAATGCCTATCTCGAAGCGGAAAATCCGAACGCCGACACCGCGTTCCCCTATCTCGTGCGCGAGGTCGCGCACGGGCGGAGCACGACGTTCGATCCCGCATTCCACACGATGCATTGGCATTCGGACGTGCAGTTCCTCTACGTCGCGGACGGCACGGTCGACGTGCAGACGCTCGCGGCGCGCGCGACGGTCAAAAAAAACGAGGCGATTTACCTCGCCCCGAACGTCGTCCATTGCATCCGCGCCGCGCAGACGGCGCACTACTATAATTTTCTCTTTCCCGAGGGCCAACTGCACTTCCTGCCCGGCAGCCCCGCGAACGACGACCTCGCGCCTGTCCTCGACGGCACGTCGCTGCCGTTGTTCCCATTGACGGACGGCGCACCATGGGAACGCGACGCCCTCGCGCGCTTGCAAGCACTCGTCCGCTTCACGAAAGAACGGCCGCCCATCCATGCCGCGACAATCCTCGTGCAGCTGTTCTCGCTCGTGCTCTCCCTGCGCACACACGCGCCGCTCGCCGCCGCG
>Ga0256404_1008261_pt1 | contig 15793 bp, 13 predicted proteins | sample RumenRJG_01DNA_FD_185990 | JGI IMG/M metagenome (GOLD analysis project Ga0256404, IMG submission 185990) | Bovine rumen microbial communities from Lethbridge, Alberta, Canada - RJG_01 | ecosystem: Host-associated > Mammals > Digestive system > Stomach > Rumen | place: Canada: Alberta | collected...
GGGGTCTGCTGATCGGATGTTTCTTCATGTATATTTTCGGCAAGCTTGCCACCAGCATGTTTGCACGTCTCCTGGTCATCCCGAATTCCCTGATGGCTCCGTTGCTGGCTTTCTTCGTACTTGCCGGCGCTTATGTCAGTCGTTATTTACCTGCAGATGTATTGATCGCGCTGATCATCGGAGTACTGGCATTCTTTATCTCGAAGCTGGGATATTCCCTGCCGTGCATTATTGTATCGCTTGTTCTTTCGGATATTCTGGAAGGCTCCTTCCGCCGTTCTCTGATCCTTTCCAAGGGTGACTGGAGCATCTTTATCCGTGACGGTATCTGTCTCTTCTTCGTTGGCTTGAGCATCGTTGTGGTCGGCAGTATCCTGATCTCCAATGCCCGCAAGGCAGCAAGGAAAGCAAAGGTTGCAGCAGAAGCCAGCCCGGAACAAAAACCCGAGCAATAATGCAAAGACTGTATTAATGGAAAAACAGACCGGATCGGCGCCTGTCGTTCAAAACACTGGCCCGGTCTGGTCTGACTTTTATGGGGAAGAAAGAGGGTGAGCAAGATCTCCAGGCAAAAAACTCAGATCGATTTTACCGGGGGAGACATCATTAAGAATCTGATCCTGTTTTCTATTCCTATCATCTTGGGCGAATTACTGCAGAATCTCTATAATAGTGCAGACGCACTGGTGGTAGGGAATCTGGTCAGCGAGCGTGCACTGGCTGCCGTCGGTGTCTGCGGCGTGATCTCGAATCTGCTTGTGAATTTCTTCAACGGAGTTTCGGTCGGATCCAATGTCATCGTTTCTCGCGCATTCGGCATGAAAAAGCAGGAACTGCTGAACAGCTCAATAAGGGCCGTGTTCTCAACTGCCGTGCTCCTGGGCATTGTTCTCTCAGCAATTGGAATCGTGCTGGCGCCGTGTCTCCTCCATATTGCCGGTGTGCTTCCCGAATACTACCGGGAAGCGCTGGTATATCTTCGAATCTACCTGGCAGGGCTTATGTTTACGGTAGTCTACAATAATGGAGCCGGGATTCTGCGCGCGCTCGGGGATACAGGCACACCTTTCACGATCCTTGCTTTCTCCTGCTGCTTCAATATTGTTCTGGATCTGATCTTTGTCGGTGTGCTTCATATGGGGGTCGCCGGCGTTGGTCTGGCTACGTTGGTTTCCCAAGGGATTTCGGTTGTACGCGTTTGCGGCGCAATCAACCGCCGGACCGGGACCCGCTGCATTTCGTTTTCGGAGATTCAATCGAACTGGAGCACGGTGCTTTCCGCAATGGACATCGGCATGGCTGCCGGTATGCAGAGCGCGCTGATCTCTTTTTCCAACCTGTTTGTTGTCCGCTATATGAATCTTTTCAATATGGCTTCAGTTGCAGGTATCGGCATAGCTCAAAGGCTGGATAAGTTCATCATCCTTCCGGCCAAGTCCTTCGGCATTACAATGACGACCTATGTCAGTCAGAATGCAGGGGCAGGCCGGTATGACCGTGTAAGGGACGGTATTCGGAAATGCCTTCTGATCGCTCTGGTCGTGACCCTCAGCTTGAGCATGACAGTTTATGCTCTCTCCGATAAATGCGTGGCGCTCTTTAATAAAAGCCCTGCAGTCGTTTCAACTGGTGTTTCCATGATGCATGTGCTGATCCCGTTCTTTTGGACGATGGCAGTAAGGGAAGTGATCCTGGGCATGCTTCGGGGATATAAGATCACGCGTATTCCCATGCTCCTTACACTCACAGGCATGGTCGGCATACGACAGTTATTCCTGGCAGTATCCATGTCCCGCGGTTTGGATATCAGAAACATTTTCTTCTGCTACCCGGCTGCCTGGGTCAGCACCCTGCTTCTGCTCCTGGGATATTTCCTGCATATTCGCCACAGACTCCCCGGATTGGGCTCAGGAGACTGAGATAGCACAGACCAATACCGGCATAAATATAACCTGGTAAGCAATTGCCAGGCAACTTAGCTTTAATAAACCTTATCCTTCGGCATCTCGCTTTGGGATAAGGTTTTAATAATAATTAGTGTTCAGCGGCAGAGCTGTTCCTGCCGTGACAGCACCATGGAAACGACATAATCTCTGTTGATGTTCTCTTCCGGGAGTGTGTCTTCAGCCAGGTCTCTCAGCTTATTCTCACTGATCACCGGCGGATTATATCTGAGATTACGGTTTGACAGAAGCTCATGGAAAAGGCCGATCAGAAGCGGGCTGGTATTGCATGGGTCCTTGCCGTACCCCCGGGAGATCAGAGCGATGTTGTTGTCAAAATTGGGAGCCATGCAAACGGGAGTGCCATCCGTGCGCTTTCGGAGAAAACCGAAATTTGCAGTGTGTCGGTCCATATTGAGCACCAGGGCATCCATGTACAGAATGTCCAGAAACTGCTTTCCGAAATCCGGACAGATGGAGACCAGCAGATCATAGTTTAATGTGTAGTCTTCATTTTCCCCGCTTAAGGCAGAAGCCGGCTCAAAATTATAAAGTCCTTTTGTGAAATCCGGCGTTTTAATAAAACGGCCTGCCGGAAGGTACTGAGCCATCGAAAAGCCAAGACCGTTCCCGAGAGCTGCAGTAAAAAGCTCGGAAAAGCGCTCTAATGGGCTTCCGGACTTGTACATCCACCATTTTCCGTCTTCCAGCTTCCAGCATTTTTCAAAGCTGCCGATATTTGTGAGCTCCGGCGAACCTGAACAAAAATCTTTTTCATCATACTGCCTGTTATAGCTTTCAAAGCTTCCGGTCAGTGCAATTTCGGAAAATGTATCCGAGGAAAAGCGTACATCGTCCCAGCCAAGCTGCTCTTCCCCGTCCTGTCTGAACCAGTAGTTATCCGTAACGGAAGCGCCGTGCACATGGAGGACGGCAGCCAGATCGGAGACGTCTTTCAGGCGGAGGACTTTTTTTAACACCCTGGAATTGGGACGGTGAGAGTCGATGGCACGGCTTATGAGCCAGGCCTCCGGATCGCCTCCGCGGGAGATATACACAGGCAGCAGCTGTTTTTTAAGCATCTTAACATACCCGTTATCAATACGGGCTGCCGGTATGTTTCCGCTCATCAGATAGCCGTTCAGTGCCATAGCTGTTTCCTTTCACTGTGGCTTGCAAATTCCCCTCATTTGTCCCTTGGGTCTCATTATACAATTTTATCATTAGACTTGCAATTTGCTGCCTGTTCAGGGGTATAAATTCGAATTGACGGCTTTTGATGATCGATAGTAAGATATATCTGAGAGAATTGGAAATTACATATCCTTCAGGGAATCTGAAAGGAAATCGAAAAGGGAGGAATGACTGTATGAGGAAACAGATGATCACTGCTGCGGTCTGTACCGCGTTAATGGCCCTGCTTATCAGCGGACATGCATTTGCTGTTACTTTTGCGGGAGTAGAAACGATCCATGGCGCTCCGGGATCCACAAGCGGACAGACGCTGACCGGAACAAAAGAAACAAAAAAGACCGGCAGGACTTTAGATGCATACACTGCGGAGATCAGCAGGGAGGAGGCTCTCTCGATCGCGCTGAAACATGCGGGGCTTAAGGAAAGTGAAGTTGAGTTTGCAAAAGCAGAGCTTGACTATGATGACAGAGTCCTCCTGTATGATATCGAGTTTTATCAGGGAGAGTTCAAATACGATTATGATGTAGACGCAAAGACTGGCCGGATCTGGGCTGCGGGCTGGAAGATCATGGATCAGTACCGGGGCTATGAGGGAACAGGTTCAAGAAGCCCGAAGGCATACAGTGCACCCTCGAATGCACAGGCCGGGGCGGCAGCTGCAGAAGCCGGAAAGACCGAAAAACCGCAGGCGGAGGCGGTACCGAAGGCTTCCTCCAATACCGCAAAGACCGAAGGCATCACAGAGCAGGACGCTCTTTCGATCGCATTGAAGGTTGCAGGCGTTAAGGAGTCGGAGATCTCCCGCCAAAGAGTCAGTCTCGACTATGAGCATGGAAGAAGGGTCTACGAGGTCCGATTCAATGTCGGCTGGACCGAGTACGAATATGATATCGACGTAAACACCGGCGAGATCTTGAAAGTGGATATCGACCTGGACGATTAACTTATTAATGCAAGCAAACCTGATCAAACAAAACCCTTATCCGATAAGCCATTCACTTAGAGGATAAGGGTTTTTCTGTGAATAAAGGATACGGATCTGAAAGGAAGCTGCAGCCCGCAGCGGGGAAGTACAAAGATCGCGGTTATGCTTGGAGATGTTCTGATTTCATGATAGAATTCTTTCGAAAGGGGAATATATAAGTGGCAAAGGGAAGAAGCCGGAGACGGCGTTCTGATCATCATATCCTGATCATGCTTGCGGCAGCGATCTTGCTGATTGCTGCCTTTGTTCTGGTGTTCCTCTGGCGAAGAAAGGGCCCGGAAGAGCCCTCCCAGACGGAGACCATGACCCAGACGGAAAGTGAAGCGCCTCCGGAAACGACGGCTCCGACCGAGCCTGTCACAGAGACGGAGCCGGAGTTAAACTGGCAGTATTACACGGATAAATCCGGGATGCAGAGGCAGTACCTGCAGGAGGAAGACGCTCCCGTAAGAGAGTACGAATGGAACATCCCGCGCGTGGATGAATACGGGAACCCTGTCTTTGAAAAGACGGATGAGACCTTCCCGGATTATGAGATGATCCGCGGCATTGACGTATCGAAGGCACAGGGAAAGATCGACTGGTATCAGGTGAGAGATGCCCGCCGGGATTTTGTGATCCTCTGCGCGGATGAAAGCTTTGAGGAAAACTACCGGGGAGCCTATCAGCTTGGACTTAAGATCGGGGCCTATTACCGTTCGGATGCAAAAACGGAGGAGGAAGCTCTCGAGGATGCCAAAAGCTTCCTTTCGATCCTCGATGGAAAGGAATTGGACCTTTTTGCCGCCTATGCACCGGAGGATATGGAAGCGGAGCCCATGGAAGAAGGGGACAGAGAACTCAATACAAGGCTGGCTGACGTGTTCTGCAGCGCTGTAGAAGAGGCCGGCTTTGAGCCTGCGGTCTATGCCTCCATGTTTTCCGAGGCTGAGAGATACCAGATGGCAGAGCTTGCGGGAAAATACGCCTTCTGGTATTCGGACTTCGGCGGTACTCCCGAGACCCCCTATCCCTTCGCCTGCTGGCAGTACTGCCTGACGGGCGGCATCAGCGGAGTGACCGGGCCTGTGAATCTGGACGTGCTGCTCGTAAGGCCTTACGAGGAGACGGAAGAGGAAAAAAAGATCTATTCCTATACGCAGTTCTATGATGAGGCGTATCAGAACACCTCCTGGGTCAACAAGCGTGTGAGCGCCGAGGGATGGAACGGAGAATGGGCGAGGATCCAGGCAGCAGGACGGGAATTCATGATGTTCGGCTGCGGCATCTGCTGCCTCTCCAACATGGTAAGCACTTTGACGGACACTGTGGTCGATCCGGAGGAAATGTACTACGCAACAAAGGAAAAGACCAGCTATTACCCCGAGTCCGGAGTAGGCGCCGTGAGCTGGGAGAACTTAAAGATCATGTGCAGCGAGTACGGTCTTAACATGGAGCTTCGGGGAAAGCCTTCGGATTATGAGAGCTTTGTAAAAGAGATCGAAGCCTCCGAAACGGCAGTGATCCTGGTGAACGGGGACAATGACAAACGGCTCTGGTGGTATACGGACGGCCATTATGTGAATATCTGGAAGTACGATGCGGAAAGCGGCACGGTCTTCGTGACGGATCCCTCCACGCATTTTAACCGCCAGAGAGTAAAGCTCCTGGACATCTACAACGCGCTGAAGACCGCGAGCGGCTATCAGTATGCCACAGTTGACCTGCCGTAAGGCATCTGCCGGGCATTCCATTCAGGTTTCAGAGATTCCGAAATTTTCTATACGCATATTCAGAATATTTGTTATAATCACATAGCAGCTGGGAATAGGTTTTATAAGGAGTTATAGATCATGAAAGAAGAACTGATCGAAGAAATCAAAACACTGGCAGTTTCCGAAAGATATAAGCAGGATGCTTTTTTCTTCTGCGGCAATACGACAGATGCGCCCGATGACCGTCTGCTGGCAGCCTGCGAGGGCTATCTTAAAGAAACGGAAGGCGGCAATTCCGCTCGTCCGGAGGTGATCGAGACGCTCACGGCTGCATTGACCGAGGCTCTCGGCAAAAAGAAGAGACAGCTGAAATCCATGGCGATCAGCACCGTCGAGGATGAGAATACCCTCATGATGCGGAATATTCTGGAGAATGCAGCCGCTCTTTAAGGAGCTTCATCTCTCAAAAGGAGCGACAGGTGATGCACATACTGGAAAATGATGTTTTGACCGTGGAAATTGCCGATAAGGGTGCGGAATTATGCAGAGTATGGGACAAGGAAGCAGGCTGTGAACGTATCTGGAATGCGGATCCGTCTGTCTGGAACCGCCACGCGCCGATTCTGTTTCCCTTTGTCGGAAAGGTAAACGGAGGAAAATACCGTCTGGACGGCCGGGAATATGAAATGAAGACCCAGCATGGCTTTGCGCGCGATCTGGATTTTACTTGTGTGGAAGAGAGCAGGAACACTGTGAGCCACATCCTTTGCGCTTCAGATGCAAGCAGGAGGGTCTATCCGTTTGATTTTAAGCTTGAAGTGCGGCATCGGCTTGATGAAAACGAGCCGCGCCTTCTGCACATTGAGTGGACAGTAAGCAATTTGGGAGCGGAGACGATGTATTATGCCATCGGCGGGCATCCGGGGTTTCTTTTGCCGGAGGGCGTAAAAAAAGAAGACTGCTTCCTGGGCTTTCCGGGACGAAAGGAGCTTCAGTACATCAGCGTAGACTCCATGGGTTTTGCCGTCCCGGATACTATTAACAGGCTGGAACCGGAAGACTCCCTGGTTCCTTACGGCAGTACGATTCCAAGCACCTGGATCTTTGAGGATCATCAGGTTTCAGAAGTACAGATCCTCTGTCCGGACAAAGCACCTTATGTAACGGTCTGCTGTGAGGAATTTCCTGCTCTTGCGGTCTGGGCAAACGCCGCCGGACCCTTTATTTGTCTTGAGCCCTGGTTCGGCCGCACGGATAATGAAGGCTTTAAAGGAGAGATCAGCGAAAAAGCCTCCGAGCAGCAGCTTTGTCCCGGAATGTCGCGACAGATCACTTGGAGCATTCTGTTCCATTAATACATGAACAGTGGAAGCTGAAAAAGTCCTTATCTCAGCTGACAGCTCAGTCTGACAGCTCAGTCCATCTTGCAAAATCCATCGAAAAACAACATAATATGCGCATATAATGCGCAAATGCAAACATAAACATTGAATTTTATACATAGGGTGCTATAATAACGCTGTAATAACGGTATCAGTATGCTGATCGTGTATGGGCAGATATGGACAGGAAGTATCAAGGGAGGTATTTGCAATGGCTAAGGTAAGTACGAATATCAGTCTCGATTCCGATTTGAAAAAGGAAGCCACAGAGCTGCTTTCGGATTTCGGCATGGATCTGTCTACAGCAGTATCTATTTTTTTAAAGCAGATGGTCAGAGAACAGAGGATCCCGTTCGTGATCAAAAGAGATCAGCCGAACGCTTCAACGATGAGGGCATTGAAAGAGCTTGCCGACATGGAAAAGCATCCGGAAAAGTACAAGAGCTATGCGAGTGCGGATGAACTGTTTGATGAGGTCTTTGCCGATGAAGTATAAACTCAAAAATACCAGTGAGTTCAAACATGATCTGAAAAGAGTCAAAAAGAGACACTGTGACCTTGATTTACTGAAAACGGTGATCAATACGCTGCTGGAGGGAGAGCAGCTCGATCCAAAGTATAAGGACCATGCTCTGACAGGTAATTTCGACGGCTGTCGGGAATGTCATCTGGAACCAGACTGGCTGCTGATCTATAAATATTTGGAAGAAGAGCTGGTGCTGGTCCTTACCAGGACCGGAACACACTCGGATCTGTTCAGAATAAAAACGGAAAACAAAAAAACCTTATCCGTAAGCTTCTCGCTTTGGGATAAGGTTTTTCTTCGGGTGGGTAAAGGGACTCGAACCCTCGGCCTTCAGAGCCACAATCTGACGCGCTAGCCAACTGCGCCACACCCACCATTATTTGACCGGACCGGCCGTGGTGCTCGGTTTGATCCTTCCACGGTGACGATCCACGAACCAGAAGGGATTCGAACCCCCGACCCTGCGCTTAGAAGGCGCATGCTCTATCCAGCTGAGCTACTGGCTCACTCTCTGTCAAAGCAGCACCTGCGCAAAATAACAAATGCCAGCCCCGACAGTGCTTAACTATATTAAGCAAAAACACAGGATTTGTCAAGCGTTTCTTGGAGAAAATCGCATTGAATTTCACTGTGAAAACAGTTATGATTAAGAACATCATAATTATGAGAAAAGAAACCAATGAGGGTGAACCGATCGGAGCAAGCCATGATCCTTACAGTCATCATTGAAAACAGTAAAATGTATATCGGTGCCGCGGAGCCGGATACGGGCCATGTGGTTTTTGAGAATTCCATCAGCTCGGATCTTCGCAAGACGACCACAGAGTATGTCCTGATCATCCGGCAGATCCTCGATCTTCAGGGACTGCAGCAGGGCGCCATTGAGGGATGCGTCTTATGCTCCTGTGTACCGCAGCTTACGGATGTGATCCGGAGAGCTCTTTCCACCCTGATCCACCGTGAGATCATGGAGGTGGCACCGGGCCTGAAGACCGGCGTCAACATCCGCACGGATGACCCGAGCGAGCTCGGGGCCGACCTGATCACGGCAGCGGCAGCGGGAATAACGCATTACGGGGCACCGCTTATCATCGTGAACTTCGGGACGACGACTACGATCTCCTTTATCGATGAGCATAAGGCTTTTCGGGGCTGTACGATCGCACCCGGCGTGCGCCTTTCCTTAGAAAGCCTTGCAGGCAATACCGCTTTCCTTCCCGATGTGGCGGCCCACCGCCCCCAGCAGCTGATCGGAACGAATACCGCGGACAGTATGCAGAGCGGCGTGATCATCGGCATGGCTTCCATGATCGACGGGATGATCGACCGGATCCGGGAGGAGACCGAGCTCGACGCGGAGGTCGTTGCCGCAGGGGAGTATGCCGGGCTGGTGATCCCGTACTGCCGGCATATGATCATGACGGATGAGCATCTTCTGATGAAGGGACTGATGGCGATCTATAAGCGGAACCGGCGCAGGGCACAGTAAATGATCCGGACACAATGAACTGCTCCGAAAGCAGCATTGAAAAATTGTGGCCGTTCCGAATGCCAGAAAAAATTCAGTTTTAAACGAAATAATATATGAAAAAATACACACCTTATATCAAACCCTATCTTTTCTTCTTTATCGTGGGTCCCATCATGATGCTCACCGAGGTTTTCGGCGAGGTCTGGATCCCCCGCCTGATGTCCCTGATCATCAATAACGGCGTGGCAAATCACGATATCGGCTACATCCTCCGCATCGGTCTTCTGATGCTTGGCGCCTGTCTGATCATGATCATAGGCGGCGTGCTGGGAGGATACTTTTCCGTGCGCTCTGCGGTCGGCTTTACAGGAGACCTTCGCAGGGATCTTTTTGCCAAGGTACAGACCTTTTCCTTTGCGGACCTTGATGATTTTTCGACGGGCTCTCTTGTGACCAGGCTTACCAATGACCTGCAGCAGATCCAGATGATGGTCATGATGACTCTGCGCATGGCGCTCCGAAGCCCGGGCATGCTGGTGGGCGGCCTGATCATGGCCATGTCCTTAAACCGGGAGCTGGCCACGATCCTTCTGATCGTGATCCCGCTTTTGGGCGTCAGCATTTTCCTTATCATGAAAACGGCGTATCCGAGGTTTTCCCGCATGCAGACCGCTCTGGATGCCTTAAACAACGGCATTCAGGAAACGCTCACCAATGTGCGCGTGGTAAAGTCCTTCGTGAGAGAGGATCATGAGCAGGAGAAGTTCACGGGACTGAACGATGATCTGAAGCAGCGGACTCTCGATGCGATGAACACGGTCATCCTGACCATGCCGGTCATGACCTTCTTTATGAATCTCACGGCCGTGGCTGTGGTCTGGTTCGGCGGCAACCGCATCATTGCCGGCCGCATGCAGGTCGGAGATCTTACGGCATTTATCACCTATGTGACCCAGATCCTGATGAGCCTCATGATGCTTTCCATGGTGATCCTGGGATCGGCCCGCTCCATGGCATCCTTCAAGCGTGTTTCCGAGGTCATGGATTTTGTGCCGGACCTGGATGACATGAACGCGAAGCAGAAGGATAAGAAGGTGATCAGCGGCTGCATCGAATTCCGGGATGTGAGCTTTGCCTACCCGGCAGCGGATCGCGTGAAGGATGACGAGACGACGAGCGGCGCGGCCCCGCTTCCGGGTGCCGGACTGGCTCCTGCCGAGGCTTTGAACCGGAACGTCCTCGAGCACATTTCCTTTAAGATCGAGCCCGGCGAGACCGTAGGCATCCTCGGCGCCACCGGCTGCGGCAAGACTTCTCTGGTACAGCTGATCCCACGGCTTTATGATGTGACAGAGGGCTGCGTACTGGTCGACGGCACCGATGTGCGCGATTATTCTCTTTATAATCTCCGGGAAGGCGTGGGCATGGTGCTGCAGTACAACACTCTGTTTTCCGGCAGTATCTCCGAGAACCTCCGGTGGGGCAATGAAAACGCTTCTGATGAAGAAGTCGTGCGCTACGCGGAGTATGCCCAGGCGGACAGCTTTTTCTCTTCCTTTAAGGAAGGCTATGACAAGATGGTCGAGCAGGGCGGCACCAATGTTTCTGGCGGACAGAAGCAGCGTCTCTGCATTGCAAGGGCTCTTTTAAAGAAGCCGAAGATCCTGATCCTGGACGACTCGACCTCTGCCGTGGATACCGCGACAGAGCGGCGGATCAATGAGGCATTTGCAGCAGAATTAAAGGATACGACCAAGCTGATCATTGCACAGAGGATCGGCTCGGTGAAGAATGCAGACCGGATCATTGTCATGGACGACGGCCACATCGTGGATATCGGAAAGCATGAGGAGCTGATCGGACGCTGCAGGGAGTATCAGGAGATCTACTACAGCCAGATTGAAAAAGAAGAGGAGGTGCCGGCATGACCCGAACAGAACGGCTGACAGCCTCCCTTGAAAGAAGATACGGAAAACGTGTAGCTGAAGGCGGAAGAGGCGGCGGTCCGGGTGGACGCGGCGCCCGTGACCGGCAGGGCGGAAGACCGAAGGATGTGCGCCATACCGTCACACGCCTGATGACCTATGTGCTGAAGGAAAAGGCGCGTCTTGCAGGAGCCCTGATCTGTGTGCTGGTCTCTACCGTTTCCACACTTGCGGCATCCTATATGCTGCGCCCGATCATCAATACCTATATCGTTCCCGTGGACGGAAGCCGCGGAGACCCTGCCGGGCTCTTCCGGGCGCTGGTCATCATGCTCTCCGTCTATATGGCAGGTATTATCTCCACTTACCTGCAGTCGCGTCTTCTGATGCGCATCGGCCAGAACAGCCTGCAGAGGATGAGGGAGGATCTCTTCAACCATATGCAGGAGCTTCCGGTCCGTTTCTATGACGGCAACACCCGCGGCGACCTGATGAGCCGTTTCACAAACGATATCGATAATGTCGGAAACATGCTGAGCTCTTCGCTGATCTCCGTCTTTACGGCGGGGCTCACGCTGGCAGGTACTCTGGCGCTCATGCTTTACACCAATGTGATACTGACACTGGTCACGGTATTTATGATCCCGCTGATGCTCAAGGCGGTCACGACCATTGCCCGGGCCTCCGGAAAGTACTACGCCCTGCAGCAGTCTGCCCTGGGTTCGCTCAACGGATATGTGGAGGAATCCATCACCGGACAGAAGGTGATCAAGGTCTTCAACCATGAGGAGATCACAAAGGAAGAATTCAACATCCTCAATGAAAAGCTGAAAGCAAATCAGATCAAGGCACAGTTCTTCGGCGGCATCATGGGTCCGGTCATGAACTGCTCCACCCAGATCACCTATACGCTGACCGCAGTCGTCGGCGGCATCCTCTGTATACTCAGAGGCTTTGATATCGGAGGACTTACCGTCTTCCTGAACTATTCCCGTCAGTTCGGACGTCCGATCAATGAGATCGCCATGACTATGACCTCTGTCTTCTCGGCACTGGCCGGCGCGGAGAGAGTATTTGCCATCATGGATGCCGAGCCGGAGACGCCGGATGACGCAGATGCCTATGTGCCTGCTCCCATGCGCGGAGACGTCGTCATGGAGCATGTGAGCTTCGGATACAACGAGGACCATATGGTCTTAAAGGACATTAATCTCTATGCACATCCCGGACAGAAGATCGCCTTTGTAGGATCGACCGGTGCCGGCAAGACGACGGTCATGAACCTGCTTCCGCGCTTCTATGATGTACAGCAGGGTACGATCACGATCGACGGCGTGGAGATCCGGCATTACAACCGCGATGAGCTTCGGAAAAATATCGCCATGGTCCTGCAGGAGTCCCATCTCTTTACCGGTACGATCATGGAGAACATCCGCTACGGGCGTCTGGACGCTACGGACGAGGAAGTCATCGAAGCGGCAAAGACCGCGTCGGCGGATGCTTTCATCCGGCATCTGCCGATGGGCTACCAGACCGTGATCGACGGGGACGGCTCCAACCTTTCCCAGGGACAGCGGCAGCTTCTGAACATTGCGAGAGCTTCCGTGTCCAGGGCGCCCGTCCTGATCCTTGACGAGGCGACCTCTTCGGTCGATACCCGTACCGAGCAGCTCATCAACGAGGGCATGCACCATCTGATGGATAACCGCACGACCTTCGTCATCGCGCACCGTCTCTCCACAGTCCGTGACGCCAATGCGATCATGGTCTTAGAGCACGGCGAGATCATTGAGCGCGGCACGCACGAGGACCTTCTTAAGATGAAGGGCAGATACTACGAGCTCTATACCGGCAAGGCTGAGCTTGACTGAAGCTATATGATATCAGAAGAAACGATGGTGTCATCGAAAAGTACAATAACATAATTATTAGCAATCAAGCTTGACGAGTGCCAGAAAAAGGACTATAACAGGGGTCGAAAAGAAAAGTAACGCTTCGGGCATGTTTCATATAACCCGCCTGCAGACCGTTACAAAATAAAACCAACTTAACAAAACCTGTTCCCGATATTCGGAAGCTGTAAGCTGCCAGACGATAAAACGCAGTTGAAAACACATGTTTCCGATATTCAGAAATTGAAGGCTGCTAAGCGAATCGTTGATGGAGGTATAATACTATGGATACTTTACAGGCGGAGCGCAGAGACATGTCTGTCAAAAGCCAGAAATTAAAGAGAGAGGGATATGTTCCGGGATCCCTGTTCGGTCATCAGATCGAGGGCACTGTAGGCCTTAAGATCGAGACAAAGGAGCTTGAGCGTGTTTTAAAGGATAACAAGAGAGGCTCCCGTCTTACTCTGATGCTTGACGGAAAGCAGTACAATGTACTGGTCAAGGATTATCAGTATAATTCAATGAAGCGCCGTTATGATCAGATCGACCTGCAGGCACTTGTCAGCGGCGAGATGATCCAGTCAGTGGCAAAGGTCGAGATCCTCAACCGTGATGATGTGAAGGAAGGCGTTCTGCAGCAGGAGCTGGAGGAGATCAGCTACAGCGCAATGCCGGAGGACCTGATCGATAAGGTTGAGATCGATGCTGCAGGCCTTAAGCTTGAGGAGAAGATCTGCGTCGGCGACCTGGAGATGGCGAAGAACCCGAAGATCCATCTGCATACGGATCCTGAGGCAATCGTCGTTGTAGTCGCAAGACTCCACAAGGCAGCGGAGGAGGAGACCGCCTCTGAGGAAGCTGGAGAAACTGCAGCGGAAGGCTGAGCTGCACTAAAAGGCTGAACCCGAAAGAATCATAAAAAAGTACCCCATGAATGCACTTTTTCATGGGGTACTTTTGCTGTTCATGAATATTTCAGAACGATCCTGCAATTTTGCCTGATCTTTAATTTAAGTCTCAGGCTTCAGCCGGCGCTTCCTCTGCGGGCGCTTCCGCCTTCGCCTCAGCTTCGGCAGTGACCTCCTCGGACTGCTCGCTCAGGAACTTCTCTACGGAAACGAGACGTACGCAGAGCGTGAAGAGGTTCATGGCGGAACGGATCTCATCCTCACCCGGGAAGGACGGAGCGATACGGATGTTCTTGTCCTCCGGATCGATGCCGTAGGGGAAGGACGCGCCTGCGGGAGTCATCTTGACGCCTGCCTTCTTTGCGTACGCAACGATGGCCTTTGCGCAGCCGGGGATCGAGTCAAAGGAGATGAAGTAGCCGCCGCAGGGCTTGGTCCAGGTACCGACGCCTAAGCCGCCGAGCTCTCTTTCGAGGATATCCTCTACGATCTCAAACTTCGGACGCAGGATGTCCGCATGCTTTCTCATATGCTCCACGACACCGTGGATGTCCTTGAAGAAACGGACATGGCGGAGCTGGTTGACCTTGTCATGGCCGATGGTCTGTACGCTCAGGCAGCGCTTGATCTCCTCAAGGTTGTTGAGGGAAGCGGCGCACATGGCAATACCGGAGCCGGGGAAGCTGATCTTGGAGGTGGAAGCGAACTTGTAAACAAGGTCCGGATTGCCGGCGCGCTTGCACTCCGCCAGGATCTCGATCAGGTGGTCCTGGTGATGATCATAAAGATGATGGACAGTGTAGGCATTGTCCCAGTAAATACGGAAATCGGGAGCTGCCGGCTCGAGGCGTGCGAAACGGCGTACGGTCTCATCGGAGTAGGAGTTTCCGGTGGGGTTCGAATACTTCGGAACGCACCAGATGCCCTTGATCGCATCATCCTCGCGGACGAGCTTCTCTACCATATCCATATCCGGACCGGTGGGAAGCATCGGGACGTTGATCATTTCGATGCCGAAGTACTCGGTGATCTTGAAATGACGGTCATAGCCCGGAACGACGCAGAGGAACTTGACCTTCGGCAGCTTGCACCAGGGAGTGAAGCCCATGACGCCGTGGCTGTAGCTGCGGCTGATGAAGTCGAACATGACATTTAAGGAAGAGTTTCCGAAAATGATGACATTGTCCGGATTGACCTCCAGGATGTCGGCGAGCAGCTCTTTGGCCTCGGCGATACCGCCTAAAACGCCGTAGTTACGGCAGTCCGCACCATCCTCGCAGGTCATATCCATCTCGGAATTCATGACATCCATCATGCCCATGGAAAGATCCAGCTGTGCCGGTGAAGGCTTGCCTCTGGACATATCCAGGCTCAGTGCCGCGTAACGGAACTTCTTGTACTGCTCTTCGAGCTGCTTATGCTCTTCCATGAGCTCCTGCCGGCTCATCTGTGCGTATGCTTTCATCAGGTCCCTCACTTTCAGAATATGTAATAACCCCCGTGTGCCGGGGAAGCTTCACTGTATGTATCAATTGCGGACACTTCGCTGCCGATGCAGCTTCTTCATCGTTTGATCCTTCATTTAAGCCATAAGTATAGCATTCACTTTAATGATGTGCAACGATAAACTGCTTGGCGGTATGTTAGAAATTTCACGGACAATGAAGCCGAAATTTGGAAAAACTTACAGAATGTAAACGAAGCCATGAGCGGCAGCCACATGAAAAATGCAGATTTTCTGCCGGTCCTGTGAGTAAAATATAAGTTGGCACAATAAAAAAGAAGAAGGGGCAAAAGCCCCTTCCCCATCATACAGAAAAGTCTTATTGTTTAATTGACGAGAAAAAACAAAAGGAGTCTGTATGATGGAATC
>Ga0256404_1008263_pt1 | contig 15790 bp, 18 predicted proteins | sample RumenRJG_01DNA_FD_185990 | JGI IMG/M metagenome (GOLD analysis project Ga0256404, IMG submission 185990) | Bovine rumen microbial communities from Lethbridge, Alberta, Canada - RJG_01 | ecosystem: Host-associated > Mammals > Digestive system > Stomach > Rumen | place: Canada: Alberta | collected...
CGGCGAGCACGGTGGTGATCCTTCATCAGTTGAGTTCTGCAACTCTATCGGACTTGACTATGTTTCATGCTCACCATTCCGTGTACCGATTGCTCGTCTTGCTGCTGCTCAGGCAGCTATCGCCGAGAAACACTAATTGAAAATGCGCTATTTCTGGGAACATTTGAGATCCCAAAATCTTACATACAGAAAGCTGCAAAGCTCTACTATGGAGAGCACCGCAGATTTCGGTTCCCGGAAAAGCTTGAATTTAAGCTGTTTCTAGTATAGGGAGTCATTTTGACTCCCTATATTTTTACCTAAAAATGAAAAAAGTTTTGGGTATAAGCTTATAGGCAAAAAAATTTTATACAAGACATATTTGATGCGTTCTGGGAATTAGTATAAGGTAATTCCAAGGACGCATTTTTATGTTTGAAAATGAATAGTGCAACATGTTGCACTTTGAGGAGGGTTTGAAAATGAGCGATTTTACAGCAAAAAAGTTAAAAGAAGCAAGGAATGCAGCAAATTTATCTCAGGAACAAGTGGCAAAAGCATTAGGAATAAGTAAAAGAAAAATTATTTCTTTAGAGGCAAATGAGCATCCACTTACTACAGATGATTTACTTGAGTTTGCAAGACTCTATAAGGTCGATGTTCGAGAATTATTATTAGAATCTTACTCCGAGGAAAGTGAAGAGCAGATTCTTTGTAATCGATACATTTCCTTATGTAGGTTATATGACCAGCTTTCTACTAAGGATAAAGAAGATGTTTTCTGGGTAATCAAGCAAAGAATTGCTGGATTAATTTAACCTATAAGCTTATAACCTTTATTTTTTTAAAATATTTTCTTTTTTAAAATACGAGATGTGATAAGCTTATAAGGTAATTTAAATTAACAAATCGCAGTTTTATGAAATATCACTTTATATGAGAGGTACATAAATAATGAGCGAAATAAGTGTTGAGGAATTAATTAAATTAAAAGAAGAGAAAGTTCTTTCTTATGTATTAGCTTCAGATAATAAAATATTAGCTCAAAGTATATATGAAAGACTTTTTGATTTTTATTCTTATTCTCCGGATGAATATTCAGGAGATGTAATATTTACATGGAAATCCCCTTCGTTGGTTGAGGATGGGGATTATATTGGGAGAAGAGATTTTGTAGTAGAAAATAAGATAGTTATTGGTAATATTTTTCCTAATTTTAAGACAAACCACAAATATAGTTTAAACCTTAATCGCAACGGGGCACGTGGGGACTTTCCTCATGACTATTTTGATATTTATTTGGATCATGTTGCTAAGTATGCGTACGGTGAGGATATTGCAAGGATTAAAGAGTATTATCCTTTGAAAAGAGCAATACAATATGAGAAGAATGGATTATATTTTAAACAGTTTAATGATTTTGATAATTTCTTGGAAAGGAACTTTTTTAAAGAAATTTGGGATAAATCACAGGAAAAGCCATTTTCTGACATGAACTATGAAGAATTTATGCAAACCACTATTACACTTATGAATAATAGAGGAAAGATTATGTTAAATAAGTTAAAGGAATGTGTTGATAGTAAATAAAATCAGAAGTTAATCGCACAAATTCAAGTTTGTCGACCTAATTGAATAGTGAACGTTACATAGCAGTTATCTCAATCGAGATAGCTGCTTTTTTTGTGCTCATTTTGAGCAGTAACTATTCACTATTCAAAGGAGGTAGACAATGGACTACGAGAAATTCAAACAGGACATGGAGCAGGATGTATTAAAGAATCTTGCAAACAGGGGAATCGAAGCGGAGACCGATGTTCAGCACATTGATAAGTTGAACGATGGGTACGATGCATTGACGGTAAAGGCACCGGGAAGCGTGATTGGTGTAAATATCAATCTCAGCAGTGCTTTTGAAGCGTATGAGGATGGAAGGGATTATATCGATATCGTGGAGAGAGCTTCTGATCAGGCTGCGAAGGGAATCACAGAGTCAAAGAGCTTTGATATCGATAAGGTCAATGATTATGACCAGATGAAACAGACGCTTTCCATGGAAGTGGTTTCAGCAGAGAGAAATGCTGACATGCTTGAGAAGGTACCGCACAAGAACATCGAAGACATGGCGGTGGTATATCGCTTTGTTTTGGATGCTTCAGATGAGGGCAGAGCCAGCATTCTGGTGACAAATCAGCTCCTTGATTCCTATGGCATCACAGCAGATCAGCTTCATGAAGATGCGATGACAATTGCTCCGGAACTTCGTCCGGCAGTGATTAAGACTATGTCTGAGACATTGCAGGAAATGATGGGCGATGAGGCTTTTATGATGATGGGTATGCCGATTGCACCACCAGAGAATGAGCCACTATTTGTTGCCACAGTTCCAGATAAGGTGCAGGGCGCTAGTGTACTTGCTTACCAGGATTTCATGGAACAGGCGGCTGAGAGAGTTGGCGGTGATTTCTATGTTTTACCTTCATCGATCCATGAAATTCTCTTGGTAAGAGATGATGGAAGCATGAATCGTGCTGACTTGGAAGATATGGTTCGCACGGTAAATGCTACCGAGGTTCAGCCGGAAGATATCCTCACAGATAGTGTTTATCACTATGATTCCAAGGATAAGGTCTTTGAACTGGCTGAGAAGTTCGAGGAGCGTACTGCCGCAAAGCAGCGCGAATCAGCTCTCGATAAGCTCGCTGATAAGAAGCGCGAAGCTCCAATTCATGAAACCGTCACTCGTCCTCATGACCGTGGTGGCGAGGCGTTGTAATGAATAAAAAGACAGGCAAGAAGCCCTCTGCCTGTAGAGGATGTCCTTACGGGAAGCATCAGCCATGCATCGGCTGGTGCACCCGTAAAATCCTAGAAGAGATGAGATTGTTAAAGGAGAAGAAAAAATGACGTTTGATTATTTTTATGGCCGCGAAAGCGACCTTTTTTCATTTGTACGAATTCCAAAGCTTCTGTTCAAGGAAGAACGTCTAAAGCGTCTGTCGTCGGACGCCAAGATTCTCTATGGTCTTCTCCTGGACCGTATGAGCTTATCCGCAAAAAACGGTTGGCAGGATGATGATGGCAGAGTGTATATCATCTACACCATCGATGAAGTGCAGGATGACCTAGGATGTGCCAACAAGAAGGCTGTAAATATCCTCGCAGAGCTTGAAGATATCGGACTTATCGAAAAGAAACGTCAGGGTTTAACCAAGCCAAATCTCATCTATGTAAAGAACTTTTCATCTGAAGTGTTAAAAGAACATTTCCAGAAATGTCAAAATGACACTTCAGAAAATGTGGAATTGACAGGTCAAGAAGTGTCAAAAGGACGAACAAATAATACTGATAATAACAATACTGATTTTAATGATACTGATTCTATTCCATTCCATTCTGACCGGATACGGCTCTATCGTGAGTTGCCCCAGGAAAATGGAATGGAAGGGAATGGAAATGATGCATTACAGATTCGTAAAAAATATCAGAATTATGTGGCTGAGAACATCAGCCTGGAGATTTTAAAAGAGAGATATCCATATCAAAGAGAGCTACTTGATCAGTTGGCAGAGCTGATGGTGGATGTCCTTTGTTCGACCAAGAATCACATCTGTGTTGGAAAAGAGGACAAACCTGCACCGATTGTGAAGGCACAGTTTATGAAGATTAATTCCATGCATATTGAGTACGTGTTAGAAGGGCTTCAAAAGAACACGACTCTCGTTCGTAATACCAGGCAGTATCTGATTACGACGCTTTATAATGCGCCGCTGACGATAGATGCCCATTACGACACGCTTTTTAACCATGACAGAGCAAATGGATTGATTTAGGAGGAGAAAATGAGTAAGTCACAGGTGATTGCACTTGTTAATCAAAAAGGAGGTACCGGGAAGACCCAAAGCACAGAAAATTTAGGTGTTGGGCTAGCTTCTGAAGGGAAGAAGGTTTTGCTTGTGGATATGGATCCGCAGGGTTCACTTACTATTAGCCTTGGACATCCAAAAGCAGATGAACTTCCTGTTACCGTGGCGGACATTATGGCGAAGGTTCTTCGGGAAGAGCCAATCGCTCCGGGAGAAGGGATTCTTCATCATCCGGAAGGTGTGGATTTGATGCCAGCAAATATTTCCTTATCAGGAATGGAAGTATCCTTGGTAAATGTCATGAGCCGAGAACATGTGCTGAAGGAATACATTGATTCCGTAAAAGGCAATTACGATTATGTTCTAATCGACTGCATGCCATCTCTTGGAATGCTTACCGTAAATGCGTTAGCTGCAGCGGATAGATTAGTGATTCCGGTTCAGGCGCAGTACCTTTCAGCCAAAGGTTTGGAGCAGTTGCTTCAGACAGTGAATAAGGTGAGGCGACAGATAAATCCGAAGCTAAAGATTGATGGCATTCTGCTAACCATGGTGGATGGCAGAACAAATTATGCGAAGGATATTAGCAACCTGATTCGCGATACCTATGGTAGCAAGCTGAAGGTCTATAAGACAGAGATTCCACATTCCGTCAGGGCTGCAGAAATCAGTGCAGAAGGAAAAAGTATCTTTGCTCATGATCCAAAAGGGAAGGTGGCAGAAGCCTATAAGAATTTAACAAAGGAGGTGCTGAAGAATGAAGAAAGAGCGCTCAAACATTCAGCTGAGCAGTTACGATGATATTTTTGGAAATGATGCATCGGCTGGTAATGCGGATGCCGTGAATGGTGACACGGTGGTTGATATTCCACTGGATGAATTGCATCCCTTTCGGAACCATCCCTTTAAGGTTCGTGATGATGCTGATATGGAAAAAACAGTGGAGTCCATTCAAGAGTTTGGTGTATTGCAACCAGCTATTGTTCGACCAGACCGCGATGGAGGCTATGAAATCCTGTCAGGACATCGAAGACATCATGCCTGCCAAATAGCAGGGATTGAGGCACTTCCTTGTATTGTAAGAGATTTGGATGATGATGCAGCTACGATTTTGATGGTGGATTCGAATCTGCAAAGGGAAGAAATACTGCCAAGTGAGAGAGCTTTTGCTTTTAAGATGAAGTTGGATGCGATGAAACATCAGGGCGAACGAAGAGATTTAACTTCGTGCCAAATTGGCACGAAGTCGCGAAGTGATGAAATTCTTGGTGAACAGGTAGGAGAAAGTGCTAGAACAGTTCAGCGTTATATCCGCCTCACCAACCTCGACCCAGAACTTCTTCAATTAGTAGATGATAAGCAAATGGGCTTTAATCCAGCCTACGAGCTTTCCTTCTTAAATCCAGAACAGCAGAAAGACCTTCTTTCAGCTATTGATTATGCCCAGGCGATTCCTTCTTTATCTCAGGCACAGCGAATTAAGAAGCTGGCATTGAATGGTGAAATCACTCAGGAGGGCATGAACATCATCTTATCTGAAGAAAAGAAACAGGACTTGGATCGAGTGACTTTGAAGCATGACACTTTAAAGAAGTACTTCCCAAAGTCTTATACACCGAAGCAGATGGAAGATACCATTATCAAGCTACTTGATCAGTGGCAGAAGAAACGTAATAGAGATATGGAACGTTAGGAGGTGATTCTATGCAGGAAGAGATTGAAGAGAAAACTGTCCGACTTGCGATTACTACCACAAAGCTTTCTGTTAGATCATTCATTGCTGGAGTGAAAGCTTACTTGAGACATCGGCAGAAAAAACAGCTGGCAGCTATTGATGAGCATATCCAGGGCAAGCAATCGATCGATGAACTGATTAAGCAGAATCAAGGAGTAACCAGCATGGTAGTCGGCGATGAAGGGCTTCGCACTTTTGAGCGTATTGCAAAGAAGTACGGTGTAGACTTCGCTGTTATGAAGGATACTTCTGAGAAGCCACCGGTGTTTACGGCTTTTTTTAAAGCCAGAGATACCGATGCAATGGAAGCTGTGGTGAACGAATACAGCAAGAAGATGGTAAAGAAGCAGGAGCGACCAAGTGTGCTTGCGAAGCTTCATAAGTTTATTGAGATTGCAAAGAAACAACCAAATAAGGCAAAGAACAGAACACAGGAGATGACGCGATGACCAAAAAGCAGAAACGACTGATCCTGTTAAATATCCCGTATGTGCTTATGGGATTATTTGCAACAAATCTGGGAGAGGCTTGGAGAATATCGCAGACAATTGATGCGGTAAATGAAGTGGGAGCTCTAGCGCAGGCATTTCCAATAGCTATGGCGAATTTCCTGCCAAGCCTGCATCCCTTTGATTTGGTGGTCGGTATTGCTTTTGGTATTGGAATGAAGGTTGTTGTTTATGTAAGAGGTAAAAATGCTAAGAAATACCGCCATGGTGCAGAATATGGAACAGCACGATGGGGTACAGCGCAGGACATTGAGCCTTATATGGCTCCAAACTTTAAGGATAATATCATCCTTACTCAAACCGAGCGACTGATGATGAACAGCCGCCCGAAGAAACCAAAGTATGCAAGAAATAAGAATGTACTTGTAACCGGTGGTTCTGGATCAGGTAAGACCAGGTTCTTCCTGCTTCCGAATCTGTTGCAGATGCATTCAAGTTATGTTGTCACAGATCCGAAAGGTTACTTTTGGATAGGACAATAGTAATGTCACCTTGAAAAAAGAAAGGAGGCTCATATGAGTAAACACCAGTACACAGCCCTGTATGAACGCCTTTCAAGGGATGATGAATTGCAGGGCGAGAGCAACAGTATCACCAATCAGAAGCAGCTTTTAGAGGACTATGCTAAAAAGCACGGCTTCGATCCCGTCCGTCATTTCACCGATGATGGAATCAGCGGGACAACCTTTGACCGTAAAGGCTTTAAGGCAATGATCGAAGAGGTTCTTGAGGGGAACATATCCACGATCATCGTTAAGGACATGAGCCGTTTCGGTCGTGACTATCTGAAAGTCGGTTACTACACCGAGATCATGTTTGTCGAGAAAGGTGTCCGCTTCATCGCTGTTAATAATAACATAGACAGCGCAAATCAGACAGACTCAGATTTTACCCCGTTCTTGAACATCATGAACGAATGGTATGCCAGGGACTCAAGCAGAAAGATCAGTGCGGTATTTACCGACCGTATGGAGCGTGGACTGCGTTGTAGCGGTGCCATCCCCTACGGGTATTACCGCAAGCCGGATGATAAGCAGACTCTGTATGTTGATGAAGAGGCGGCAAAGGTTGTAAGACGTATCTTTGACATGGTTGTGCAGGGATATTCATATAACGAGATTATCCGCATCTTTCACGATGAGAAGATCCTTATTCCGGCAGAATACGAGAGAATACACTCACCGTCTGATTGCAGACATAATCCCGTGCCGGATCCCTATATGTGGAACTCAACAACATTGGGATATATCATCCACCGGCAGGAATACTTGGGGCATACGGTACTTAAGAAATCAAAGGGAATATCGTATAAATCCAAGAAGAGAGTGAATGTGGCAGCTGAGGATCAGATGGTTTTTAAGAATACACATGAACCGATAGTTGACGAGGAAACTTGGAAGCTTGCCAATAAGATAAAGGCACGCAAGAAGAAAACACCATATGCCGAGGATCCGTTTAATCTTACCGGATTGCTATATTGTGCCGATTGCGGATCAAAGCTGATCCGTCATGATGCACAGCCGACCACACGGGAAAAGATGGATTCAGATCGGGCGTATTGTTGCGGAATGTACCGTAAGGGAGTCAACAAGGTTTGTACCATGCATTACGTTAAGCGAAACGATATGCTTGAACTGATCCGCAAGGCAATACAGAGAGCAAGCAAGTATTCGATAACTAACGAGCAGGAATTCAGAGAAAAGATCATGGCAGAGTTATCGGTCAAGCAGGAGCTTGATGATTCGGAGAATGAAGAAAAACGTACATCTGCCGAGAACAGGATGCAAGAGCTTGATGTTCTGATAGGCAAGCTGTATGAAACATATGCCATGGAGAAGATAGCACCGAAGCAGTATGAGCGCCTTATGAGCCAATATAATGCGGAATATGAGGAGCTTGAAACGTTATTGGCTGAGTTATCGCCCAGAGCGGAAGAACGTGATCCCAAGGCTGATATGGAGTCTTTCATAACGCTTGCCAAGAAATATGCGGACTTTGAGGAACTTACACCATTGATGGTCAGTGAGTTTATCGACAAGATCATCGTTCACGAATCCAACGGGATCAGAGGTTTTGGCAGAAAGCAGAAGATAGAGATCTATTTCAACTTCATCGGTCAGTTTATCCCACCGATCCCCGAAGAGGAGATACGGGAGAAAGCCGAGAAGCAGGCAGCCATACAAGCGGAGAAGAACCGGATCCGTGCCGAGAAGAGAAAGGCTACGCTTGTCAGATATAACGCCAAAAGGGAAAAGAGGCTTGAAGAACTCAGGCTTGCCGCTGAATCCGGAAATCCCGAGGCGAAAGCGCAGTATGAGGAGCATTGCAGGAAAGAAGAGGAAAAGCGGGAGCGAAGCAAGGCATACTTCAAAGAGCGTTATCGCAGGGAACAGGAGAAATATGCGAATACCAAGGCACTTGCAGAGCAGGGAGATCCGCAGGCTATTGAACTGTTGGCAGAGTATGACCGCAGGATAGCGTACCGGAAGAAGCGTGTTAGTGAGCAGGGAAAGGCAAAGCGCAGAGCCGAGAAAGAGGCGCGTGCAAACATGACGTTAATTACCGCTAATGCATAACCTTACAATAGGGCAGGTGGGGAAATATCCAAAGAGCATAATGCAGTTTCAATTCATCCGATAACTATCGTATGAATTGAAAGAAAAAAGGCATCCAAAGAGATCAGCAGAGATACAGATCCCAGAGGGTGCCTTTTGAGTATGCGGATTGTTCCCTTTCTTCCTTTCCTGTCCTTCCCTTTTCCCTCTCTTCTTCCCCCTTAGAAAGAAAAGCGAAAAGAAAGAACCAAAGAAAAGATAAAAGAAAGATATACCCCTATTATTTTTCTCTTATCCTATCCCATCCTATCCTTCTTTCCTTCCGTCCCCCTGCGGGGAACGCTGAGTATGCGGACAGTCTGTCAGTCTGTCCGTCAATCAATATCTTTATAGCCATATATGGCAGAAAGGAGCAATTATGCAGAAAGACAAACAAATGGACATTATCGCTGATTATTACATGGCACTTGGGAAGTATTCCCCGAACGAGAAGTACAGTGAGAGCAATGTCAGGGTTTACACCTCACCGGAGAGCGACTGTTGGCTTGTCCTTGAACGCAAGGGAGAGAATGCCATACAGGCACGCATGACGGACGAGACCGGAAAAATCATATCTTGGGACAACTACGAGGTGATGAATGTTGCCGTTAAGCAGATCGAGGCTATTCGGGTATCTGTCAGCGGACGCAGTGAGATACTGTTTACCCCCGCAGAACTGAGGGTAATTGAACGCTATGGAGACCTTGACCGGAATACCACGAGAGGCAAGCTTGATATCCTGCTTGAAAGGTTCAAGGACGATGGCACAAAGAAGAGCGCACAGGCGGTTATTGATAAGCTTGGGAGGATATCGGATAAGTCCTATGCAGATCTTTATTCCGTCAGACAGCGGAAGATGGAAAATGAGAAAGAGTTTAGCATGGAAAACCGCTTTAAGGTGGCACGAGAAAAGGCGGAGAAACACAATGCAGAGGTCAAGAACCTTGTCGTGGAGAGAAGAAAGGGAAAGGGGATTGTGCTATGAGGCTAACCCGATATGAGCAGGAAACAATCATCAACTTCAATGCCGGAGATCAGACCGCCACCCTTTACACCCGTGATCCTGCCATTATAAGAAAAATTGATGCGTTAGTTATCAAGTATCCCGATACCTATAAGTGCATAGGTGAAACAGATATCGACAAGACATATGAAATGCCTAAATCTTTCGTTTGTTATCGTAAGCCGAGGCGATTATCCGAGGAGCAGAGGGAAGCGGCAAGAAAGCGTTTGGAAAAAAATCTGAAAAACGCATAATTCTACTGTTAAAAGTAATTACTTTGCTATATAATGTAACACGAAAGGAGTATCGCTCATGGTAAAAAATAAAGACATTGTTCCAGAAATGCACACTATGACAGAGATGCTAAGAGGTCAGGCTTCAAAGATATTTGATGATGTTTCTGAAAAAAACCAAGTGGTTATTGTAAACAGGAATAGTAAGCCTTGTGGCGTAATCATTTCATATGATCGATACAAGAGATTAAAGAATGAAGGAGCGGATATCTAACAATGAAACCGATGATTAAGTATCGTGGTGGCAAATCGAGAGAAATTCCGAGTTTTGAGAAATATATTCCAACTGACTATGACAGATTTTTCGAGCCTTTCCTTGGTGGCGGTGCTGTATTTTTCTATTTGGAGCCTCAATCAGCTGTTATCAATGATATAAATGCTGATGTAATCAATTTTTATAGGGATGTACAGAAGCACTATCCCAAGATGAGAAAGCAGCTTGATGAACTACAGGCATTGTATGAAGCTAATCAAGAGGCGTATAAGGAGCTAAAAGCAAAAAATCCGGATGAAAGGGTTGAGAATCGCAATGAGGCTTTATATTATCTCATTCGTGATATGTTTAACGGGAAGGTTCCTAAAGAGTATCTTGATTCGGTGATTTACTACTTTATCAACAAGACCGCATATTCCGGCATGATTAGATATAACTCTGCCGGAGAGTATAATGTGCCTTTTGGTCGCTATGCTAATTTCAATACAAATATCATAACAAAAAAGCACAGTGAATTGCTTAAGAGTGCGGAGATTCTCTGCGGAGATTATACGGTTGCTTTTAATATGGCTACTTCCAAAGATTTTATGTTTCTTGATCCGCCTTATGACTGTATTTTTAATGATTATGGAAATCTTGATTTTGCTGAAGGATTTAACGAAGATGAGCATAGGCGTTTAGCGCAGGATTTTAAGAATCTGAGCTGTAAAGCACTGATGGTTATAGGCAGAACTTCGCTAACAGAGGAATTGTACGGTTCATATATAAGAGATGAATACTTTAAATCTTATGCAGTAAATATCAGAAACCGATTTAAGTCGGATTCAAAGCACATTGTTGTAATGAACTACAAAGAGGAGGGCTAAAAGATGGCAAGCATAGGCGGAAGGGTATTGTTCTTTGTCACTTCGCCGAGAAGTCCGATGAAGATGCTTCCCGAGATTAAACTTTTAACAGATAACTTTTCGGGTAAACCGTGGAATAAGAATACTCAGGAATCATTTATGGATGTCTTATTTCAAGAACCATCCTTTAAGAATGTAGCAAAACCAAAAGATCCTGCATTTAGCGCAAGAGATCGGATAAATCGTGCACCTAAAGCGTTGGGATTCGTTGACTTAAAGCCTAATGTACAGTTGACTGAGCCAGGCAAGCAATTTTTAGATGATGAATTATCGCAGGAAGCATTATTGAGACAGTTGTTAAAATTTCAAATACCATCACCTTTTCATGTTGAGAGTGACGATATAAAAGGTACATATTTTGTTAAGCCGTATCTTGAAATCATAAGGTTAATTGATCGACTTGGAACAATAAGCTTTGATGAACTTATGCTGTTTGGTATGCAGCTTACTGACTATAGAAAATTTGATGAGATAGTTGGAAAGATTGAGAAGTTTAGAGCTGATCGTAAATCAAGCAAGCAGAGCTATAAGACCTTTTTGGGTGAGTATATGGAAAATGAAATCCTTGCCATATACGAAGAAGAAATAGATAGCGGTGATGTTAAGACAAGAGAGTCAAAGGATCATTCATTAGACAAGTTTATCAAAACCAAAAGTTCTAATTTGAGAGATTACACGGATGCATGTTTTAGATATCTTCGTGCAACAGGATTGATAGCTCTTTCTCAGAAGGGGCACACACTTTCTGTAATAAAAGATAAGCAGGATGAAGTATCTTATTACTTAAAAACGGTGGATAGAAACCCAGTTCATATTGATGATGAAAAAGCATATAAACAATATCTTTATGATCCAACGGTTCCGGCGTTATTTACTGATAATAGGGAACAGCTTGAAGCATACGCAAAACAGCATCATATTGATTATACTCTGGACACTCCTGCTCTTAAGAAAGCAATTAAGATTGAGACAGAAAAGAAGAGAAATCAGATTATTAAGGAATCCGTTGTTCGCTTAAAGGCATACAAGGATTACTTGGATGTGATAAATGTATTCAATGATATAAAAGCGAAGAATTTTTATGATATTCCACTTATGCTTGAATGGAATACATGGCGTGCGATGACTATGTTAGATGGTGGTCAGATAAATGCAAATCTTAAGTTTGATGATGAAGGTCAGCCACTAAGTACAGCGGGTGGAAATATGGCTGATATTATTTGCGAATACGAAGACTTTAACTTGACTGTAGAGGTTACCACATCAAGTGGAGCAAAGCAGTACGAAATGGAAGGAGAACCTATAGCAAGACATTTGGCAAAAATAAAAAAGGAAAAAGGAAAAGAGGCATATTGTTTCTTTATCGCACCGACAATAAGCGAGGCTTCGATTGCGTACTGTTATACAATGTACAAGATGAATTTGGCATTTTATGCAGGAACAACAGAGATAATACCGTTGAATTTGGATACTTTTGTTGAAATGGTTAACCAAACATCAAAATGTGGGTATGTACCCGATTCAGAAAAGATTAGAGAACTATGTAAGTATGCAAAAGAAAAAGCAGATAGTTCTGTAAATGAAATTGAATGGTTTAACGATGTCCAACAGCGTGCAAGGGAATGGTTGGCAGCGTAATAAATCCGTCATTATAATTCATAGCGAAAGAGCACTTTAGAGAAAATCTAAGGTGCTTTTTTTATTCACAAGAAAGGAGATTTTCAAAATGACAGAAACAGAAAAAATGACGAAAGTCGAAAGAAAGGCACAGAAGGTGAAGCAGGCACAAGCGGAGTACAGAAAGGCAGTTCGTGAGCAGAAAAAACAGGAGCGAAAAGCTCAGGATCGTCACAAGTATATGATGGGCGGTTGCGTCCAGAAATACTTCCCCGATGGGCTTAGTGTTTTTGATTTTAACGAGCAGGAAATGAACAGGATCATAGCGTGTGCGTTCAGTCTTAAGGATGTTAAAAACATGATCAATACGGTTATGAAAGAGAGACCGGACCCCGATGCAGAAAATGGAGGAGAGGAGGTTGTCGATGATGAAGCCGGAAGTGATGATAATGAGACCGAGGGCGAGGACGATTCCGAGGGCGAAAATGAGTAAGGTCTTTCACCGAGATTTTCTCGGTGCGCACAGATATACCACCAGAGGTGGTACTGCGCGTCCTGCCGGAGGCGTCCTGCGGACAGCTGTTGTCTGCCACGGGCAGCCAAGAGGGGAAGCTACACTTCCCCTCCGGCGTGTGAGACACGCCTACCCTATTGTGTACTTTGCGTCTGATGAAGCTCTAAAGAGCAGAGCTTCACCATCCACAAAGTCTGCCCTGCCACCCATTCACTATCGCTACCCATTAAGGTGCAGGAAAGCGAGGTGTCGGCATGGCTGTTAAAAACATAAGTACCCGCATGAAGATATGCGGCAGGACGGAGAAGTGTACCGGAGGTCATTCTGCCGTTGAGCAGTCCGGATACATCAGCCGAGAGACGATGTATTCCGAGTATGATGGCAAAACATATTATCCGAAGTATGCCGAGGACTTGGTGCATAATGAAGTATTGCTACCGGAGAATGCACCCGAGGAATATAAGGATCCGAAAAAATTATGGAACTCTGTCGAAATGTTCGAGAAGAAAGATGATGCCCAGCTTGCGAGAACTTGGCGAATAGAACTTCCGAATAATTGGACATATAAGTTTGCAATCATGTTTTTACGGGAGCTATGTAAGAGGCTGTTCGTTTCAAAAGGTATGTGCGTGCAGTTTGCTATCCATGATTCTGAAAATGATAAAGGTCAGCGTAATCTTCACGCTCATATCATGCTAACCATGCGGAGCATTGACGAGCAGGGACATTGGATGCCAAAACAGAAGAAAGTCTATCTCAAAGATGAGAACGGAGAGCGTATTCCTGTTATTGATGAAAAGACCGGACAACAGAAGGTTGATAAGCGTAACCGAAAGCAATGGAAATGTACCACGATCAAGACCAATGATTGGGACGATAAGAAGTATGGAAAGTTGTGGAGAAAGGAACTGACAGACGCTATCAATTCTGCCAATGCAGAGCTTGGAATGACGGAGGATCATTGGGAGCATCGTTCATTCAAGGAACAGGGACTTGATATCATACCGCAGATCCATCTTGGAGAAAAAGCAAGTGCTATGGAGCGTGCCGGAATTAAGACCATCCGAGGCGATATCAATCGGGACATCATAGCGAGAAATACGATTATAAATGCTGCCCGTGCGGCATATGAAAAAGCCAAGGAAGAACTTGCGGAAGTTGTGGCTATTCCGGTCACTGTTATTAAGACATTCAAGAGTGAGATCGTTGATATGATCCGAAAGATGGCGGAGCGCAATAATAACCGTCTGACACTTCCCGTCATGAAGGGTAAGTTTATCGGTGCCGTTTCTGATCGTGCATCTTTGCAGGACAAGGCAAAAATGGAAGCATATGTGCAGAGCAAAGGTTGGACTACCTTTGATGAAATGCAGGCTGACAGGAAAGAACTGAAAGCAAATTATGAAACGATGGAAAAGAGCAGGAGCGATATGACCGAGCGTATGTCTTATCTTCAAAAACTTCTTGATTTCAATGATGAATACTATGAGCCGTATCATAAGTACAACATAGAGTATTGGAAGTTGAAGGGTGCTGAGGATAAGAACGGTAAGCCTCTTGGGTTCTTTAAGAAAAGCCAAGCCGAAGAATATAAGAAACAGCATCAGGCACAGCTTAACAGTTTCAAGATGTATAAAAGCGCACTCAAAGATATGATCAAGGAGCCGGACAAAAAGATTACCCCTAAAGCATGGAAAAAGGAGCTTGATGGTTTGAAAGAAAAATATCAGCAGACCGAGCGACCTTTATCTGATGCAATTATCAATCTTGCCAAGATGGAAGTGCTTAGCTACAACAAGCGGTATCTTGAGCAAACGCTTCAGAACGAGAGAAGCGAGAGGAACCGGACACACATCAGAAACAGAGATCAGATACTGTAAACATGAAAAACATATTGAGGAGCAAAAGGCATGATTATCAAAGCGGTAATCGTGCCTTTTCTTTTCGGAGAGGAGGATTATGGAGAATACCGAACAGAAATACAATGCCGGAGGATCCTTTGAGACCACCATCGGCAAGACACAGTACGAAGTTGTCATGAACTTCAAGGAAGAAGGTATGAGTATGCAGGAAAAGGCTCTCAGAGCCGTAAAAGAGGGCATTTCCGAGGATAGCAAGCCTGCATAACATATTGCAAATGATAGCAATATGTTCTTGACAAAACGCTTCCAAAGGGTGACGTGGTGATCAAGGCTGGCAAGACTCTTTTGAAGCATGGATACAGGTTGAAAATCTTTAATACTATTAACTTCAAAAAGAGCATGCACTACAACCCATTTGCCTATATTCACTCAGAAAAGGACATCTTAAAACTGGTGAATACCCTCATCGCAAATACGAAGGGCGATGGCAAAGCAGGGGACGAGTTTTGGACGAAGGCCGAGACTCTTCTTTATTGTGCGCTGTTTGGATATATCCATTATGAGGCGCCGGTGGAAGAGCAGAACTTTAATACGCTACTAGAATTTCTGAATGCTTCAGAGGTTCGCGAGGATGATGAGGATTATGAAAATCCAGTAGATATGATGTTTCATGATCTGGAAAAGAAGAGTCCAAATCAC
>Ga0256404_1008266_pt1 | contig 15785 bp, 14 predicted proteins | sample RumenRJG_01DNA_FD_185990 | JGI IMG/M metagenome (GOLD analysis project Ga0256404, IMG submission 185990) | Bovine rumen microbial communities from Lethbridge, Alberta, Canada - RJG_01 | ecosystem: Host-associated > Mammals > Digestive system > Stomach > Rumen | place: Canada: Alberta | collected...
GGATTCAAGATCACGGGTGCTATCAACTTCCTGACGAAACAGCCCATCCTCAACCTCGTAAACAAGGTGGCGTACAATGTCGATGTGTTTGGCAACGAAAAGACGCTCCTCTCCAACGTCGTCGCCACGACAGCACACCTGGCATCCGATCTGGAATTCACGCAGCAGAAGCTTGAAACCACGAAGCATGATTTCGAGGTGGCGAAAAGCGAAGTGGACAAGCCGTTCGCGCATGAAGAAGAGTTCCATCATCTTGCCGAGCGTTCGGAAGAAATCGAACTCATCCTCCAGATCAAGGAGAAAGGCATCGAAGACGAGGAGGAAATCCAGAAAGAAGTCCGCGTCGAACGTCTCAAGCACGTCCTCAAAGATTTCTACGGGACAAGCGACAATTACGACCTCAACCTTGACCGCCTACCCAGCGATGAAGCGGGCAAGTTCTATCTTTCAAAAGTTGCTGTAACGATGAAATACTACAGCGGCCGCATCGAAGATGGCAAACCTTTCTTTGAAGAGATGGATCGCCTTGCTATCGGACAGATGCTGGACAAGAATATGCTGCAAGACGAAGTTATCCACACCATCCACAAGTATTCCCCAGCTTTGCCAAATGAAGAAGAGACGCGAAATCTTGTTGCGGAAATCGCAGCGGAGAAATTCGCTCCTGAACAGGCAACCGCTATGAGCATTTAACGCCGAGCCCTGGCATCTCGCCAGGGCTTTCGTGCTCTTTGCGAAAAATGAGATAGTTTTTGGGAACAGGAACCTCGTAAGATGGAAATAGAAATCCACAGGATAAGCTGAAGGAGTGATATTTCATGGCAGTTGCAACGAACGCCACATCCGAGCAAACAGATTATGCGGATGCATACAGCGGTGAAGGCTTCCAATCCCTCATTGACTCGCTTGACGAGAAGGAGAGCCATCTGCAAGGCATTCCTATGCCGGAAGATGCCTATGATGCTATCCATGAGCCTGTCAGCAAGCTCAAGGACAATATCCGCGAGTTTGCCGAGCAGGAAAACATCTATGGCCCCGAGCCTGAGACATGGGAACATTATGCATCTCGACAGTCGTCCATCGAATCCTCCATGGATGGAGTATACAAGGCATATCACGATGACGCGCCAGAAGGCATCAAGATGTCATATCTGGATGACGCCATCCATAATGTGCGAGAGGCAAACGACTTCTGGCGGAGAGAATTCGCCAAGCTTCTCGAAAAAGATCAGCGCATGGAACAGGAAATGGATTCCATGCGTTCTCAGATGGCGGAACTCCAGCGGACGGCAAAGCAGCAGGGCTTCACGGAAGAACAGCTGGCGCAGAGCATGGTGCTCGCGATGACATTCCTTGAAAATTCCAAGGCCGCGAGGGAGGCTGCGCACAAGGAGAAGCATCCAGCAACAGCTCGGTTCTTCCAGGATACGCGAAAAGCCGTCCATGAATGCTATCAGGACATTGTCGGCATCCCGCGCAAAGCAAAGACGGCCATCCTGAACAAGGCATTCCGTCTCGCCGACCACGCCATCCAGCGCGTCACAGGCGTATTCGACAAGGGCATCAGCTTCCTTGCCAAGCGGAGATTCGCAATCGCGCAGATGTCTCCGCTCTATGCGCAGAAGATGGAGACCGTGCCACAGCAGGAGCCGTCGAAACGTGAGGAAGCGGTTGTGCAGAAAACAGAAGAACAGAAATCTGAAGCGCAAGAAGAACAGTCGGAAGAAGAGCCACAGAAAGAAACGGAACCAGAGAAAAAGGCTGGGCCATCTCCTGAGGTGCAGAAAATCCTTCAGGAAGCCGACGAGGTGATGAAAGAGCTTGATTATAACAAGTTCTACGATAATCATCGCAAATTCCAGAGCTTCGCGCATAATTTCAAAGAGAATACGAACGGGATGCGTGACAAGATTCCGATGAACGAGCGCAAATTTCTGTCTCATCTCGTGAACTGGGAAGGAAAAATCTTCCATCTCACTGCTCCTGATGCACCAAACTATTCCAAGTACGACGTACTTCAGAAGGCGGAGCTCGAATTGAAGCACGTCGCGAAGGAATGTCTGATGAACAACATGCTCCAAGCGGATGTCGTGGACTACATCAACAAGTATGCACCATCGGCACATATCCTCAGAGATGGCACTCCCATCAAGAAAGGAAGGATCGATGGGCTGGATACACTGGGCGACAAGATCGTTCATGAAGCCATGAAAGATCCACAGGTACAGAGAGTTACCCAGCAGTCGAGCGAGGCCGAGCGGCAGAGATAATCTAGTTGCCCAGTCTGGGCAACTAGGATGAAAATAATATAAGAAAACCAAGGAGCCGACCAAAGGATTCCCTTTGCCCAGCTCCTTTTTTTGATAGGAGGTTGTTTTATGACAGAAACATCTGCAAAGCCATGCACATGGCGCAGCATCGTTCAGAAAATTGCTCGTGCCTATTCCGTGTTGCCATACATGGGATGGCTGACGAACCATCTGTTCGTTCTCGATGGCCGCGTCAGCCGATGGGAGTTCTTCAAAAACAGCAGCCTTGCCACATTCATCTGTCTCGCGTACTTTCTGCTTTCCTGCATCTTAGCCTATATTTCCACAGACATCTTCCATCTCGTAAGCGAGACGACGGCTGTCATCCTGGGATTTGCATCCTGCGTGGTGATTTACATCCCTCTGTTCATCGGCAACATCCTCATCATGCGTGCACGACTGCATGACGTGAATGCCAGTGGGTGGTGGTATTTCCTGAGCATCATCCCATACGTTCATATCGTTTTCGATATTGCCATCCTCCTTATCCCTGGGACGAAGGGAGCCAACCAGTATGGAGAAGATCCACTGGTATCGGAAAAAAGCCTTTAGTTTTCTAGGCTTCCGCGCACGTACAATGAAAGCATGAAAAACAATCTATTTTTACAGAAGGAGGTTTTCCCTATGTTTGATTTCGATCTTCCAGTTCATGACAAGAATATCGACTTCGATGTTATCAGCGAAGAGGAATTCCTGAGCAGCCCCGAGAGCTACAGCTCCGAGGATGAAGTCGATCTGGCACGTTGCGTATGGGATGGTTACAAGATGGTAACGGAAGAAGAGTTTGCAGCCGAGATGGAATCCGGCGCACTCGCATATGCTTGAATGAGGTGAGGAAGCATGGCCAACGAGAAATCGGTGAGCAAGCCGAAGAAGGATTACTATCAGGAAGTCACAAATGAAATCCTCTCCTTGATGGAGAAAGGGGAACTTTTCTGGCAGAAAGATTGGGATGCGAAGGCAGGAATTGCTCTTGCCGGCGTTATCAATGGCGAATCAAAACGCCCGTACCACAAGGAGAATGCTCTCCGCCTTGCCCTGATTGCGAGAAAACATGCAAAAGATGGCAATGTGGACCCACGCTTCTTCACGTTCGCACAGGCGAAGAAACTCGGCTTTTCCGTCCTCCCTGGCCATCACGGTACTTGGGTCAAGCAGGGATTCCTACAGAAAAAAGACCCAAAGACGGGGGATGAACTTCCGCCAGAAGAGCAGAAATGGAAGCGTGTCTATACAACCGTCTTCCATGCATCCGATCTAGCGCAGAAGTATGAGCGCGTCAAAGATGCTGACGGCAAGGATTTGATGGAACAAGCAACGGATGCCTATGGCAATTCCATCACGAAGATAAATGGCGAACCTGCCATGCGTCCTGTCATCAAAATCACGGAGCCGATTCCTGAGTACGTTCCCGACAAATCGAAGATTCACACGCACGAGGAGAACATGGAACTCGCGGAATCCATGCTTCAGAATTCAGGTGCTAAAATCTTCACTGACCAAGCAGATCAGGCATACTACGCTCCTAAGAAAGACGAAATTCACGTTCCACCGAAAGAGGCGTTCGAGAAGCTGGAATCCTTCTACGCGACGGCATTGCATGAGCTCGGCCATTGGACGGGGCATGAAAGCCGCCTCAATCGTCCTGGCATTGCAAAATTCGACAGCTTCGGTTCGGAGCAGTATGCGGCAGAGGAACTTCGTGCCGAACTTGCATCTGTGTTCCTCTCCATTGACACGGGTCTTCCGCTCAACATGCAGAACAATGCTGCCTACATTCAGGGATGGAGCAAGAAGCTCAAGAGCGACAAGATGGAATTCTTCAAGGCCGTGAACGATGCCTATAAGATCAAGGATTATGTCGAGGGACTCGTGCGCAACAAGCTCAAGCAGAAGACTACGGAAAACGTGAACGAGGAAGAAAAGGGCAAAGCAACTGAGCAGCCGACGGCAGAAAAGCCGGATGCGAAAGAGGTGCAAGAGCCTACGAAAGAGGCAGAGACGCCGAAGCCGATGAAGCTCTACAAATATCTGCTCGAACGTCGTCCGCTTGATGTTGGGACTGTTCCGAAAGACGGACTCGATCATTGCGATGCAGCAGACAAGGGCGCGATATACGGTGCCGTCTATTACAACCGTCCGCTGAGTGATGAGGAAATGAAGCAGTATGAGATTCGGCAGGATCCGTACTACGAATCCGAGCAGTTCCATCGCATCACAATTTATCAGACGGATGCATCATGGAAGTTCCAGAGTCTTTCGGATGCTTTGCTGGAAGCAAAAGCGGAAGGCAAGCCAATTGACTTTGCAAAATACGACAAGAAATACGTGTACGAGGTTCCAGCCTTCCGCGATGGGAAGCCGATTGACGCCAACACGCTTCTCGAAGAGACGTTTGCAAAGTTCAATGCGCCTGACCGTCCGGCCGGCAGGACGATGCGCAGCGTCAGCATGGGCGACATCCTGCGATTGAATGAAAAGAATTACTGGGTAGATGCACAGGGGTTCAAAGAGCTCTTGATTCTTCCCATCAGAGATATGCAGATTGTCAAACCTGCATCGAGTGCCGCACTTGAAAAAGTGGAGCAGGAGCAGAAAGCCGCTGTCGGTGAAGAGAAGTTCAATAACTATCAGAAACGCTTCTTTAAGGCATTCTACGAAGGCGCCAAGCTCGGTGGTGAAGGATTCGAGCCAACGGTGGCCGACCAGTACGAGATGCACCTTTACGATCACGCGACGGATTACGGTCTTTCAAGTATCCGCCCCTGCGACCAGAAAGCCTGGGAGAAGGCGGATATGAAGTTCCTCGCAACCGTTGCAGAAGAATCTCGTCAGGATACGAACCAGATGCAGAATGCGGTCGAAACCATCCAGCAGTACAGCCCGTATGTCGCTGTCTCGGACAGCAATAGCTACGCGATGGATCTCATGAAAGAAGTCATGAAGAGTCAGCCGTATCTCGATATGAAAGAGCAGCTTCGCGCCGAGCAGGCGGAAGAAACGGCGGTTGCCAGCAAAGGCGTGGCACGGTGAGGGATTTTTATGAATGTAGAAAAAGAACTTGTGACAGATGACATCGGCAGGACGTATCCGCTCGAATCCGTCCGTCCGTTCCTTGCTCCCTCCATCTTGCAGAAGATGGAGGAGCGAGGGCAGACGGCGGAAAGCATGGGCACACAGGCGTTCTTCGATGCCTGTCAGGAAGAGCACGAGAAGCATAAGAAGACACAGTATCTTCTTGACCGCTTCGTGCAGGACAAAGATGGAAAGCTCCGCGACTACCAGCAGGTGAATGCCATGCTCGATGAGAGCTTTTCCGGCCACCTCTGGACAGACTTGCTGCCTTGCACGACCCAGCATTACTATGAGACGTATTCCAAGCTGTACAAAGAAGCGAATGGCCGGGAATTCACAGAGAAGCTAGATGACATGGATCTCAGCACGATGGAAGCTCTGGACATGGATCGCAGATATATGGCCTATCGAAGGATGAACATTCGCATCCGTACCATGAAAGACCTTCTCGAAAAACTGCCAAAACATCCAGACCGGGATTTCATCAAGGACTACTTCGATGTGCGTGGACGCTCCCAGTTTCGGAACGTGCTGGAAGCAAAGAATGAATTCTATGTTGCTACGGAAACCGTCATCCAGCAGCTATCCAGCCCTATTCCGCCAGAGGTGGAAACCGTGGCTCGGCGTGTTGAAAAATATCTTCCCTTTATGGAGATGCAGCAGTACCCAGACATCTCGCCGTCTGGTTCGTACTTAGAGGATGTCTTCGTAATTGCGATGGAAGAGGCTGGACATCGCAATCTCAACGGAGTGGCGGACAAACTGTTCGATTATGTCTCGAAAAGTCGAAAAGACATGAAGGAGCTCTACCCGCAGCCAGATTTTCTTATCGAGACGATGCACATGAGTACGACGTATCCCACAGGGAAGCCACCAGCTCGTCCCTATCTCGTCGTGCCGCAGGATGGGCATTGGCAGTCGTTTCTTTCTTGCCAGAACGCAGACTGGGTGCTCGAAAACGAGAACCTGCGCAAGAATCGTTTTCGTTTCGCCATCTTTGATACGCGGAATCATGCTTCCATCATCCATGAGGAGCCACTTTCCCAAAACGACAAATCTGCCAAACTTTCGTCGTTTTATCCGATGCGCTATCACCTGCGCTTCACAATGCCGCAGATCTCCAAGGAACCTCTTGCTTCGTTCGACGCGGATGGCAAGGAAGGCTTGAAGGAATGCATGAGGCACGCGGATGAGCTTGACAAGAAATGGATGCTGGTCAGCAAACGATGCACCGATCTGCATGACATCATCAACACGCTTTCGGATGCCAGGACAGCGGGACAGCCTATCGACTTTGCGAATCTGCCATTCAAGGGTGAGGGATTCGAGCAGAAGAAGTACAGCAGCCTCATGCCATCAGAAGAAAACAAGTTCTTCCAGCATCTGACGGAGGCATACGGCGAACGGGAACACCTGTTCGGGGAGCATCCTTCTGTCGAGAAGGCGTTCTTTTACGACCCGCGCACCTTTCAGCCAACGGATGCAATCTTCGTCAAGACGGCAGAAAAATGCCTCATGGACAATATGATGCAGGCAGATGTGGAAGACCTGCTGAAGAAGTATATGCCACAGACGGTTTTCGGCGAGTCGTTCGCGGAGAAGGCATTCGAAAAGGCCATAGGGAGTCCCGAGGTGCAGAAAGTCATCGGAGACGAATCGCGAGGCCGAGAGTGAATTCGAACAAGGGGGAGGAGGGGGAAGTTTATGAATGAAATTGCCGAAAAATTGACCGAGAGCTTGTATCGTGAAAATTTCCCCGACTATGATGATGTACTGAAAGTGCCTCCCGGCTGGGCAGATACGAGCAATTATGCCACATTCGATGCCTGCCCATCGATTTCGAGGCAGCTGCCATCGAAGAATGGAAAGTCCGACAAGAACATCACGATTTTGGAGGACTATCTGGATCCGAACAAGCGTGAGAGCCCTGATTATCAACGATATGCCGTCTTCCTTCTGGATGACAAGGGAAACTTCACGCAGTATTGTGGAACGGATTCTTTCGACGAAGCCTTAGATGTTGCACAGAGGGTGGAAACGTTGTTTTCCGAGAACAATCTTGCGCAGGGGCAGGAAAAGACATTTTTCGACAGTTACCACGAAAAAGCCATCCACGATTTCGAGACGTTTGACGAACCTTTCGAGGACGAGCCTTTCCAGACAGCGGTTGCTGTCGCAACCGAGGCATTGGCAAATAACATGCTTCAGGCTGACGTGCATGACTGGTTGGAAAAATACGCGCCCTGCGCGAAGCTCCAGCCACCTATCACGAATCCACTCGGCCTCAGCTACAGTGATTCCGTTATCGAACGTGCTCTTCGAGACCCAGAAGTGCAGAAAGCCATCGGGAGCGAGAAAGCGGATGACTACGAAAGATGAACAGGGAGCGGCCCGACGGCAGCTCCCTTCTTTAAAAGGGGTGTTTCTATGGTTTCAAAGAATTTTGATCTCCAGATTGACTGGTCGAATTTCGGCGAGGAAAAGTTTAACACACTCAAATCCATTCTATCAGGTCCGAACTCTCCTGAAAATGGACATGTCACCTTCCATCATTCTGAACTCATCGACACGGCTTTGCTCCAGCTCGGCGCATACGAAGTGCGGCTGACGGAAAACAGCCGACTCGCGGACAATCATTTCCCGAACGAGTTGCATCCATATACTATCGTCATGCAGTTCCACCGCATTCTCAATCCTGAAACGCAGGAACTTGATTGGGGAGGGGATGCCGTCGATATTCCGCTGACCTACAAGAACATGGCAGGTGTCAAGAACTACGCGGAATTCCAAGAAGCATTTCCGCAAAAGGTTGCCATGAGTGTCGCTCCATACCTCCACAACCCCAAGCTCCTCTCGCAGACATACTACCAGCAGATGTTTTCGGAAATCTCCAAAAAGAAGACGCGTCTTCAGGAAGCATACCCTGATTACAGGATTGCAATGCCACTTGCGCAAGAGATCTTCGATACATGGGAAAATCCCCAGCACCCGCTTCTTGTCCTGCCGCCAGGGTTCCGAGATGATACGATGCACCAGTTGCGCGAACGAATGGCAGGGGATAAAGACGAGAATGCTTTTTACGAAGAGTTTCCCCGCGCTTGTCACCCAAATTTCGAGGGCACAGGAAGAATCCTCTATCTTTACGAACAGCAGTTTTCAGGGCGGAATGACTCTTTGATGGAGTGTTTTGTGGATCCTGTCATCCCATCCATCCAGTATATCGCCAGCACGAATTATCAACTGGATGAAACCCTAAAGGGCGCATCTGACATCGTCATGGACGAGGTGGAGCGCATCCAGCGGTTCCGCAAGCTGCGCAACGGAAAGATCCCAGAATCCATGGAATCGACGGAAGCAGGGCAGGTATTTCTTTCCACCCTCTACCGAGAGTTCCAGCTGCCACGCATCTCTGATGACGTGCAGGAAATCGAAGCTTCCGTCATCCATGCAACGGAAGAGGCATTTCTTCACAACGGCATCCAGGCAGATGTCGAAGAGTATATCGACAGATATGCACCAATCCCCGCTGGCTATTCCCGCGAGTATTATGCACCACAGATCATTCGGCAGGCAATGGAAAATCCAGAAGTCCGCGATGCTGTGCAGCTAAAAAAGAATGAAAAACAGAAGTGAAAATATTTTGAAAAATTATCTTGCAATTTTTTGTACGAGATGGTATACTAATACTGAGCTGAAAAGCAGGTAGCAAATCAGCTGATGACATTGGCAGGGATTGAGACTTTACGTGCTCATGAGATGCCACATCCGCGCCGGGAATAAGGCGAGCCATCATCGGAGGCTTCGCAAAAGCCGATGGGGAATCCATTGGATTCCAGCCCGCGCCGGGGAGACAAGGCGCGTCCACACGGGGGACGGACATACCCGTGGCTCTTCATCCGTCAGCAATTGCACACCACCAAAAACGAGAACGCCAGCCAGTATTCGTGGTTGGCGTTCTTGTTTTTTTGGAGAGAATATGGAAGAGCAGAAGAAAACAGCCCAGCATAGAAATCCGATAGATGTCATCATCCGTGCAGCACGTCTCTATCGAGAACATCTGAGCGGAAACGTCTTTCTGTATGCATTCGGAAATCAGTGCATCGAAGTAGAATTCCCGGATTGGAGCTTCAAACATCTGGCCGGCGTCAATGCAAAACTATCCGCAGACAGATTCTTCCATCAGGCAGCTGATGGGAAATCTTTCCGCATCTGGTTTTCCGAACGCCATCCGCACGACTTATTTCTGCGGAAGGCGCGTCATCTGCACGAGATTCACGAACTGACGCAAAGCGACTGCCTTGTCCTCGAAACCATTCATACGAAGTCCAGGGAAGAAGCTCCTTTTGATTTTGGCTTGACGAATCATGATTTTACGCTCTGCCTGGGACAGAATGCGGATACGAAGGGGAAACTGCGAAATCTGCACGTCGTTCCATACTCTCTTCGCGAAGAGGATGGTTGCAGAAGGAGCGAGAAGCAGCATCCCATTGCATTCATCCTTCGCAAGAGGGCAGATCAGAAGAGATACGATACTGTGTGCTTTCTCAAGGCTGGACGGATGAAGCAGATTCCCAAAGACATCCAGCAGAAAATGGATTCTGGCCTCCTGCATGCGGTTTGCGATTTCCAGAAGCTCAAAGACTGGCAGACGGCGCAGAAAGCGTTTCTCCAGACATTCTTGTCGGAACTTCCAAATATCAACACGAGCCAGAAGCGGAGCGTGGAGGATGCGCTGACACAGGCGGCGTGTCAGTCACTGCTTCACGACGGACTCCAGGAGGATGTGAAGGACTATATCGATAGATATGCACCCTTCACTATGCGCGGCGAAAATGACCTTGCACAACGTATCTTGGACAAGGTATTACAGGATCCAGCTGTAGTGAAAGCAACAAACCCAGAAAGAGAAGATTGGCGGAGCTGATAGCTCCGCCTTTTTCTGTGAGAAAAAATCATGCAGTTTTTTCGGTAAGGATTTCGGTACAATGAATTCAGTCCTCCGAAAAACCGCCTCATAAATATCCTCTAGCATGAGATACATGAACGTTTTCCATGTGAGGCGGCGTTCGGTGGATGATACAAGCAGTTGACAGAACTCGGTCTAGCGCAATGCCATGCGTCCGAGAATGCCTGAAGAAACCATATCGACGATGACGCGGTCAGGGATACCTTTCCACGTCTTAGGTCTCCGCATTGAGAGATGCAGAGGCAGCACCCCCAACATAGGGTGTTCGAACTGGGCATGTGCTTCCCACAGAAGAAGATAACGCTTGCATCCTCCCTCGTTCCCACAAGACTCGACATAGAGCGCCTGCTTCAGGTCGCGTTTCAACTGGCGCGGCAAACAGCAGGCAGATCAGCACAAGGGAATCAGCCATGATGCTGGTGAAAGCCAGCTATAAGAGGGAATGCAGAACCAGTAGCCCAAGGCTTGTATTGGTACACGGCTCGATCGCCGTAAAAAATACAATGCTGAATGGCGGGTGAGCGTTGGGAGTCCCAATCTCCCCAGGGGACAAAAGGGATGAGAAGTTTCGGGGTCGCTCCCCGAGGCTCAGCCTCGTCTTTCCCTGTGGCGCAATCATCTGGAGCTGAAAGGGAAGTCTGGAGAAATCTGCTGTTGCTGCTTGTATCATCCGCCGAACAAGTTTCTTGCCAGTTCGTTTTCTTGCGGACTGGCATTTGCATTTTTTGAAAGGAGCTGTTCCTATCGTGAGCTGCAAGAAAATTCCCGTTGCCATTTGCTCTGCTGTCGTGGGCGCATCTTGTTTCTGGCCGAACGTAACGATGGCATCCCCTGTTCCTGTTGCTGCTGCTACTGTCGCAGCGGAGGCAGTGAGCAATGCACTCCCATCCAGTGGAGACCTTTCGGCGGAAGTCCGCTATTTCTCACCGAATCTCGATGCGAGGGCTCATTCCGACTCCATCAACTACAAAGGCGGGGACATCAATCTGAAGGATGATCTCGATTTCAGTGACAAGAATGCGCCGGAACTCGTTCTCCGCTATCGCAATGTCAGTGTTGACTGGATTCATGCGACAAGCGATGGCTCGACGAAGCTCGATGGAGATTTGAAGCTGGATAACAAGAAATTCTTGAACGGCAGCAATATCCATGCGGACAGCAAGCTCAACTATGTCAACGTCAAAGTTGCAAGTCCAATCATCGCAGCTCCACATATCAAAACCACATGGAACTATGGCATTGCCATCATCAACTGGAAAATGAGCGCAGATGGAACGGATTCCGAAACCTCTGGCAGCTCTGCTGCTGCGCATAGCGCATCCGCTTCGGAATCCTATACGGTTCCTATCCCGCTCGTCGGCGTTGGTGCGGAAGCCGAGCTTGGCGGTGGCGTTTCCGCTTACGCGAATATTTCCGGCCTCCCGCTTGCAAGCTATGGTCATTTCTACGACTTGGAAACGGGCCTGAAATACAAGCCTATTCCATATTTCTCGCTTAGTGCCGGCTATCGCCGCGTGGACATCAATGTCCATCATGGAGATGATCGCGGAAACTTCGTCCTAGACGGCCCGTGGGCTGGCATTTCCTACAATTTCTGAAATTGCATGTGGTGATTCGTTTGTTGCCCAGTCTGGGCAAATAGTATGAGATTTAGATAAAAGACAAGGCGCGTCGGAGCCTTGTCTTTTTTGCGGAAAAAATACGGCAGTTTTCCAAGTGAGAGACCACATATCATAAACTCAGAACAAATCTGCAAAAGGAGTGACCTAGACTTGGATCAGCCTATTTCAATCGATACGATGCTTACTGCCGTAGCAGATGCAGGTGGTTCTGACCTGCATATCTGCACAGGTTTCGTCCCCGTCTACCGCAAAGACGGAAAGCTCTACAATCTGTCACAGCTGCTTCCTGTGGGCATCTGCACGGATGCCGATATGCAGGACTACATCTGGCAGATGGTGCATCGAGAAATGGCGAGGCGCGGGGATGCAAGGGAAGACATTGATGCCAGCTATACGTCGGCAGTCTTGAACCAGAAGGGCAACTTCGTCCGTTGCCGCATGAATGCCTTTCATGATCGGAATGGCTACAGCATTGCGCTTCGCTTAATTCCAGAAGGAATTCCAAAGATGACAGACCTGCGGATTCCGTTTTCCGTCCGACAGCTCACGCAGAAAGAGCACGGCCTTGTCATCGTCTGCGGCCCGACGGGCAGTGGCAAGACCACGACGCTTGCTTCCATGCTCGAAAGCATCAATGAGACGCAGGACAAGCACATCATCACGATTGAAGATCCTGTTGAATATTTGTTTCAGATGAAGAAGGCTCTCATTTCGCAACGCGAAGTGCAGACGGACTGCGAGTCGTTCGCCTCTGGCCTTCGTTCAGCTCTTCGACAAGACCCAGACGTCATCCTCGTCGGCGAGATGCGCGATGCGGAAACTATCTCCACGGCTATCGCGGCAGCAGAGACAGGCCATCTCGTCTTCACGACGCTCCATACCGCGAACACGACAGATACCATCGACCGCATCCTGCGGTACTTCCCAGCAGAAGCGCAGCGGCACATGCAGAGCGAACTGGCCACATGTTTCCAGGGCGTCATCGCACAGAAGCTCCTGCCGAAGACGGGAGGTGGGCGCGTGGCAGCGTTCGAAGTGCTGCTTCATACGGATGCGACGGAAAATCTCATCCGGCAGGGGCAGTTCTTCCAACTGAAGGATTACATGACGCAGAACCACGGCATGATTCGCATGGATGATTCCGTGCGCGGACTCAAAAATCTGCATCTCATCGACTGAGGGGGATGGCGATGGATACCGAACAAGCGAAGAAATACATCCTCGAATGTATGAAAGACGCGGGGATTCCCGTCGTGATGGACAAGGCAGAGATGGAGCGCGTCCTCGGCGAAGCTGCTGATTCTGCCTATCGGGACAAGCTCTTGCAGAAGATGGTTCTCTCTTATGCGGAAGGAACTCGCGTTCCTGACTTGACACCTTCTTCTGTTTCCTTCGTTGGAAAAGACGGAAAAGAGAAGAAGATGTACTCTGTCAGATTCTACGGAGATCGTCCGAAAGACTACATCCCCAAGAAGCTCGGCAAAGCCTACAAGCTCATGGAGCAGTGGCCGGACGGGACACTGCACGCGCTTTTCGCAGGAACACAGGAAACGCATCCCATGGAGGAATGGAACTGGGCGAAAGGCTTCGTGCCTGACGAGCCGAAAGACAAGGACGCGAATTTCAAGGGCATTCAGACGATGAATCTCGCGCCACGTTTCGGTTGGCACATGGGAACGGGCGTACCATCCACGCATCATCTCATGGGTGTTGGGGATGTCTATCATCCCGTCATGTGCTATCCGACAAAGACGGGCATCGGGCATCCGAAAGGCACGAAGCGCGTCTGGGTGGAAGTCAGCTACGACGCCACAAACGACTATACGCCCGTTGCTGAGGCGAATCCTTCCAAGTCAGAGAAGGACATCCGTGGCCTCGTTCCGTTTGGCGGGTACTATATGTTTCAGGAATCTAATCTCTCCAACTGGATCGTCGCAAGTTCCATCCGCTTCGACCGCGTGATTCCAGAGCAGGAGCGACAGGACATCCTGAAAGCCGCCGGATACGATGAAGAACTTGTCTGGCGCAAGATGGTGCTCCGCACGAAAATCAAGGGCGAGATGACACGGCTGATTAACCGAATGAAAAAGAAGTTCCAGCCGGAAGATACTGAAAAGACAGGTAGGCTCATCAACGTGGCTTTGGAAAACGAGAAGAAGGTGGATGCTCTCAGCGACGGAAAAGAGCCGTCCTACCCACTGGACAGACTCTATGACATGGCAGCAACATCCGCATCCCTGCAACAGGCAGCACCAGAATCCGTTCCTAGCCTCCTTCAGAAGCTGGATGAGCAGCGCACGGTCTTGCAACAGCATTTCGCCGAAGCGCACCCCACAGCCAAGCGGAAGCGGCTGACCAGAGAAGAAGTCGAACAGACCCGCGAATGCATCCGAGAGGGCATCGAGGAGAATCCTGAATACACTGATCGTGAAGCTGCACAGACACTTGCCATTGACCAAGACGGGCGCGTCCAAGGATTTCTTTGCGACGGTGTCATCTATCTCGACCCCGACCAGATGCGGCTGGACACACCCATTCACGAATACACGCATCTATGGGATCGCTTATGCCAACAGAAGCATCCAGCTCTCTGGAAAGAAGGCGTCGCACTCATGAAGCAGACGCGCCTTTGGAAGGCCGTCAAGGAAAGCCCGTTCTACGCGGACATCGCCAAGAACGATGACCTCGTGGCAAGTGAGGTTCATGCGAGACTCGCAGGGATGCAGGGCGCGGAGCTCCTGAAAGTGGCAAACAACAAGAAGACACTAGCAGACCGCCTCAAGAACTGGGGGCGGAGGTTCTGGATGTTCGTGCGCGGTAATGTGGAGCGGGAACAGGGAAGCTTGTCACTGGAAGCGTTCGTGAAAGCTCCGATTTCAGACCTCATCAGCCAGAAAGAACTTGTCCGTGAAGAACGTGCGGCCTCCATTTCACCAATAAATCGAGGACGCTGACCATCGAAAGGAGAAAAATCGCATGAGACGTGAAACGCTCTTGCATCTGAAAACCGCCGTCCGGTTGGCCACGAAAGCTATGCAGCCACAGGGAAAGAAGAACTGCCTGCAACTCATCGAACGCGCCATCAGTTCACTGACGTTTGCGAAGGATGACGTGAAGAAAGAAGAAAGGTAAATGCCAAATGACGAATCGCAATGAATTGATCGACCAGATGGCTCTCCATTCCGTAGAGGCTGACTGGACAGACTTTCCAATCGAGAATTTCTATGAAATCAAAGAGGTTTTAAAATCTCCGTCTCTGAAAGAAGGTGCGGCTCTTTCGGATGCAGATGCATGGGTGCTGCTCGGCAAATACGCTTTCACATTCGGTATTAACGAAGTAGATGCTGTCAATGAGGATGCACAGCATCCAAATACCATCGACGTCTACCCGTGGGCCGACTGGAATTCCGGCGAACGCTCACCTGAATCAGCATGGGTGCTTACCTATGATGACATCAAAGACATGGAAATGCTGGATTTTCAAGAATTTTTTGCTCAGACAGCTCTCCGCAGCGTAGAACACCCTGAGCGGCTTTTCCAGCCAACGATGTTTCATGAAAAAGTAAATGAAACCACCATTGACATCCGCGATTTGATGAATCCGCAGAAGCGCGAAGAGACAATCCATCACATGACGGATTTCCTTCTCCGGCACGACATGGACACGAACCAGATCGACAATCTGTTTTCAGAAATCAAAATGGAAGCTATCAATCGTGCGGAGAAGAATTTTCATGCGTACAGCCCAGCAGAAAATCAGCATGGAGAGGGAAGGTGAATCTTATGATTACTGCTGAAATGATTGAGCAAGCC
>Ga0256404_1008267_pt1 | contig 15781 bp, 18 predicted proteins | sample RumenRJG_01DNA_FD_185990 | JGI IMG/M metagenome (GOLD analysis project Ga0256404, IMG submission 185990) | Bovine rumen microbial communities from Lethbridge, Alberta, Canada - RJG_01 | ecosystem: Host-associated > Mammals > Digestive system > Stomach > Rumen | place: Canada: Alberta | collected...
ACGCCACAGCTTCGGTGACTGGATTCCGGCAGCATGCAGAATGTTCCTCACGGACTGCTCTGAAATATGGATCCCTTCATACTGAGCCAGCATCTCCGTAAAATGCGCAAAGTTGCTGCCTTTATAAATGTCTCCCTGATACAGAGATACGACTTTTTTCCTGATCTCATCGGAAATCTTGCAGTCTGGTTCGAGTGTTGTGTTTCCATGAATGAATGCGCTCTTTCCGAATTTCCTGTAATTGGCGATCCATCTGTCGACGGTTCGCGGAGTCACGGAGAAGTTTACAGCGATCCGTAGCTTGTTCCGGTCCGGATGATCTACGTAGTTTTTTACTGCCTGATATTTTTCTTCCTGTACCAATGATAGTCCCACCTTTCTGATGGTGATCAGTCCTCCCTTCTGACGTCTGGAAGTTTACCAGATCCAGCCGGTTTGAGACAAAATCACTTTTGGATCGATGAGACATTATCACTTTTGGATAGTATTTCATGCGATGATCATACAATAGATGATTGACATGCATAGCAAAAGAGCATATAATGCGATCGATGTAGGGAGTCGTATTTCCCCAACTCGTAATTCCCTTATTGAGGAGAGATCACCTTGTTTCTATGCAGAGCTCGTGAACTCACGATGCTGAATCGCCGTTTCCAGAGCAGCGATCCTGAATGCATCGTCATTTATGGACGAAGGCGTGTTGGAAAGACCGCATTGATCACCGAGTTTGTGAAGGATAAGAAGTGCATCTTTTTCCCTGCACTACGCGCGAACGCCAAGGATAATCTGGAAGCACTGTCAAAAGCCATCCACCTTTTTATGCATCCCGGTTCCATAGCTGCTCCCGTTTATTCGTCTTATGATGACGCATTGGCTGAAGTGACAGCTGTTGTTCAAAAGGAAAGGGTTGTTTTCGTTATTGATGAACTCCCCTGGCTGTGTGAGGCTGAGCCGTCCATTCCGTCCAGACTGCAGCACCTGCTTGATCATGAATGGAAGGACAGTGGCATCATGCTGATTCTGTGCGGCTCCTCCATGAGCTTCATGGAAAAAGAAGTATTAAGCGAAAAAAGTCCGCTGTTTGGCCGCAGAACAGGACAAATCAAGCTGGAACCTCTCTCTTTCATGGATGCCCGCCAATTCCATCCTGATCTTTCTGCAGAAGAAAATGCCTTGATCTATGGAATCACCGGCGGTATCCCGCACTATATCCGAAAGCTGAACGTGAAGGACAGCATCCGGGATGCACTGCTGGAGAATTTCTTTGATCGAACAGCCTATCTGTTTGAAGAACCCGAAAACCTCCTCCGGCAGGAATTACGCGAACCAGCCAACTATAACTCCATCATCACAGCCATTGCCGGTGGTTCCAGCCGTTTGAATGAAATTGCCACTCAGGTGCGCATGGAAACCAGTGAATGCAGCAAGTACCTGAAAACCTTGATCTCTCTTGGCATCATCGGTAAAGTGACACCGGTCCCCAAAACAACACAGAGAGCGGTATTCTATCGGATCACCGATCCATTCTTCCGATTCTGGTATCGTTTTGTTCCGAGAAATATGCTTGCCATTGCCTCAGGAAGAATGGAGAATGTTTATTCCACGGCCGTTGAACCTTATCTAAATGAGTATATGGGGCAGATTTTTGAGACAATGTGCCGTTCCTGGCTGATGGAGCATGCGGATTCCCTGGCCTTTCCGATTGCTCAGATTGGCGAGTGGTGGGGCGGACATCCCAAGTTAAAGAAGGAAATTCAGGTGGATATTGTCGCTGCTTCTGGGGAAGGCAACTCAAGCAAAGGATATACCTATCTCATCGGTTCCTGCAAATATAGAAACATGAAAATCGGCACAGACGAATTGGAACTGCTCCAAGATTATGCAACTGCGTTTGCGACCTCCAGGGATCACTGTGATTATTGGATCTTTGCCAAAGAAGGCTTTACACAGGAATTGCAGCTATATGCCGAAACCGGCAAGGTCAGGCTATTGACGCTGAAAGATATGTATCAGAGCTTGTAATTCATTGCACAATCTGCTATCATCATTCAGTGGAATAATCCCCACGTAAAATGAGGATTCCGCAGTCGGGACGGCTCTTTATCACGCTGATAAAGAAATGATAAGAACGAGCCGTGCAGGCAGAAGAATATAAATAATCTGTAGAATCAGAGAAACTGAGAAGAGCAGAAAGCACAAAACTAAAGCAAAAATAGTTAATGTGCATAGAGTGGGAATAAAGGCTGAAATCCGGAAACCTGCATAAAATAAGGGTTTCCGGGTGGTCAAAATCCCGCGTGGCAACAATTTGGCAACAAAAATCCATCATTCTGAAAATGAGGGCTAACTGATTTTGTGTAGATCAGTTAGCCCTATTTCTATGCATTTTCAGAAGGATGGAGGTGTTACTCGTGATCATTGTCTGGATTCTGCTGCAATCCGGCGATCAGATCATCCATCAGGCCCTGGGATGGAACTTTCACCCACCGCCGGGTGGTATCGCCATCGGGGAAATTATAGCGCCACTGGTCATAGGCTTCCTGGGTGATCTCGCCCTTCCGCAGCGCATTGGCTGCTGCCTGCCATTCGTACAGCATCCGATGCAGCTCAGCCGCCTGCTGGCTGTCACGAAGATTCACCCGCAGGCAGACATCGCCCTCGGATTCCTCTACATACAGGCCATATCGGTCTTCCAGGGTGAAAAGAGTGTGCATGAGACCAACATAGGAATCAATATCCGGCACCAATATGGCATGGGGCGATACACCGAAGATTTGCGCCATCTGTGCTGTCAGATCGGCCTTCGGATTCCGGTCCTCGGATTCATACTGTGCCATGCGTACATCGGCGGAATTGACCGGGAAGCCCAGAAGCTGTCCCAAATAACGCTGCGTCATCTTCATGCGCTTGCGGAAATGATGAATGCGCTCGCCAGTGGCCATGAGAAAGTCCCCTTTCAATGAGATATGCTTAGTATAACAGATTTGTTTAGGAGAATCAATATGAAATTGGAGAATTGTGAAATAAAGCGGTATGGGAGCACTTTTCTGACCGCACCGGAAGCGGCCCAGCTCCTACACATTTCAACTTCCCACGCCTATAAGGTCATCCACCGGCTGAATCAGGAGCTGAAAGCCCAAGGTTTTCTCACCATTGCTGGACGCATCAGCTGGGATTATCTTCTGCAGCGTACCGTGGGAAAAGCAACAGAAGAGGAGGCACAGCGGGATGAGTGTCTATAAGGACAACAAGACAAACACGTGGCGAGTGATCTACCGCTACACCGATTGGACGGGAGAGCAGAAGCAGAGTTCCCGGCGAGGGTTTGCCAGCAAGCATGAAGCCCAGGCTTGGGAGCGGGAGCAAATGAACAAGGTAACGGCGGATCTGGATATGTCCTTCGCCAGCTTTGTGGAGCACTATACCGAGGACCTGAAAACAAGGCTGAAAGAAAATACCTGGAGCACGAAGGATCATATCATCCGGACGAAATTGATCCCCTACTTCGGCAAACTGAAAATGTGCGCTGTCACGCCGCAGATCGTCATGACCTGGCAGAATGAAATGCTACGATTCCGGGACAAGGATGGAAAGCCCTATTCTCCGGTCTATCTCCGCACCGTACAGAACCAGCTGACCGCCATCTTCAATCATGCCATGAAGTATTACAATCTCCGGGAAAACCCTTGCCGCAAAGCTGGTCCGCTCGGCAAAAAGAAATCCCGGGAAATGCTGTTCTGGACGAAGGAAGAATACCTGAAATTTGCCGATGCCATGATGGATAAGCCCAAATCCTTCTATGCCTTCGAGCTTCTGTACTGGTGCGGTATGCGGGAGGGCGAGCTGCTGGCGCTGACACCATCTGACTTCGATCTGGAGAAGGGCACCGTCACGATCAGCAAATCCTATCAGCGGATACACGGCGAAGACAAGATCACCACGCCAAAGACCGAAAAGAGCAACCGTACCATCACCATGCCGGATTTCCTGACGGAGGAAGTGGAAGAATACATGGATTCCCTGGATGGGATCGGCAAGAAGGATCGCATCTTCAACTTCACCAAGGATTACCTGCACCATGAGATGAACCGCGGAGCAAAGCAGGCGGGCGTCAAGCGCATCAGGATTCACGATATCCGGCACAGCGCGATTAGTCTGCTGATTGACATGGGCTTCAGCGCCATTGCCATTGCCGATCGTGTGGGTCATGAAAGTATCGACATCACCTATAACTACGCCCATCTCTTTCCCTCCAAGCAGACTGAGATGGCGGCAAGGCTGAATATGGAAAGGGGTTGAAAGAATTGTCTGCAAAAGCATTGGACACGCATGGACGCTGGCGGAATATCACGGTGGCTTTCCGGGTTTCACCTGAGGAAGACAGCCAGATCGAAACGCTGGTCGGCTTGAGCGGTTTAACAAAACAGGATTACATCATGAGCCGCCTGCTGAACCGGGATGTGGTCGTCAAGGGGAATCCCAGGGTATACAAGGCACTGCGGGATACCATGGGAGAAGTGCTGACGGAATTACGGCGGATTGAAGCCGGAGAAAAAGCTGATCAGGAATTGCTTGCTTTGATCGACACGATTGCCGCCATCATGGGCGGACTGAAGGAGGAAAGAAAATGAGTATCATGTATCATCAAAATGGAGACTATCTGCTGCCGGACATGGGATTGAACGAGACGGACAAAACGCCGTTGAATAAATATGGCAGGATGCGGCTGCGGTATCTGCAGGAGCATCGTCCTGGTCTCTATACAAGACTGATCTTATCCGGGAAACTGTACGAAGACCTGCTGGATATACAGAAGGCAGCACAAAAAAGAATGGAGATCATTACGGAAAAGATGGCAAAGGCTCAGAACATCAACGAAGCGATGAAAGCAAAGGACCAGATGGCATGGGTTGGCGCCATGAACATGATTCGACTCCAGGCGGAAGAAGTTGTTTTGCGAGAACTGATCTATAGCTGAAACACAGCCCCATGGTTCAAAAAGCCATGGGGTATTTCATTGCGGAAATCATCCATGCCGGAAGTGGCAAGCAATGCAAATCTGCTAGAATTTGCAAAATGCTTGTTGGCTGCTTCGCCCCAAACCCCGATTACCAGCGCGAGCGCTGTGGTTGAAATCCGATAAGCTGATTCCTCTGGCTCCACCATGGAGCCAGAGACGAAGCCAGACTGGCTCCATTATGAGGCCAAGGTGGTTCTATCATGGAGCCAAAAACGAGGCCAGATTTTTTATCTGGCTCCATGGTGAGGCCAGAGCTGAGGCCAGAAACGAAGCCGGACTGGCTCCATCACGATGCCAGACTGGCTTCACTATGAGGCCACAACGGCGTTATCTGGCTCCATGGTGGAGCCTAACCCTATATATATAATATATACTCTACTCTTCTATATACAGCCTGCATCCAGTCAGGCATGATTGCAAATCCAATAGTTAAATATTTATGTTTGATTTCCTGCTTGGTGCTATTGACACAAACATTTATGTTTAGTATAATGGAGGTAATGAAAGCGGAGAGTATTTCAGGAGAAAGGCGATGCGACCATGGAGTAAGAAACAACAACGGAACCGATAGAATCAACGGACGATAAACGCGGAAGGAGAACAACGTGAAAGACCAGACATTTATCACGGTAGCGGAGGTAGCGGAGATGATGGGAATATCCAAATCCTACGCCTACAAGATCGTACACAAACTCAACGAAAACCTGAAAGCCATGGGCTACCTGACGATTGCGGGACGGGTCAACAGGAGTTACTTCCTGGAGAAAACCTGCTACTCGCCCGGCAGAAGTCCGCAGCTTTCCCAGATATCAGGAGGACAGATCGCTTAATGCCGGTTTACAAGGAAGAAAAAACAAATACGTGGCGGGTGATCTACCGCTACACCGATTGGAAGGGAGAAAGAAAGCAGACATCAAAACGTGGGTTTTCCACCAAGCGGGAGGCCCAGGCCTGGGAGCGTGAGCAGCTGAACAAGGTTACAGCGGATGTGGATATGACCTTCGCCAGCTTCATCGACCGCTACACGGAGGACATGAAAACGCGTCTGAAGGAAAACACCTGGAGTACCAAGGAGCACATCATTCGCAGCAAACTCATTCCCTACTTCGGAAGGCTCAAGCTGAGCAATATCACGCCGCAGCAAATTATCACATGGCAGAATAAACTGCTGAATTACCGGGATGCTCAAGGGAAACCCTATTCGCCGGTCTACCTGCGGACGATCCAAAACCAGCTCAGCGCCATCTTCAACCATGCGGTCCGATACTATAGGCTCCGGGAGAATCCCTGCAAAAAAGCGGGAAGCATGGGAAAGAAGAAGGCACGGGAAATGCTGTTCTGGACAAAGGAAGAGTATCTGCAATTTGCAAAAGCGATCCAGGATAAGCCCATGGCATACCACGCGTTCCAGATGCTGTACTGGTGCGGTATCCGGGAGGGAGAGCTGCTGGCACTGACGCCCGCAGACTTCGACTTCGACAGGGAAACAGTCACCATCAGCAAATCCTACCAAAGGCTGAAAGGCAAAGATGTAATCACTGATCCCAAGACTGAAAAGAGCAATCGAACCATCACCATGCCGGATTTCCTGGCAGCGGAGATGCAGGAATATATCGGTTCCCTGTACAGGATACAATCAGATGACCGGATATTTCCCTTCACCAGCAGCTTCCTCCGCCATGAGATGGAGCGAGGCTGCAAAGCTTCCGGGGTAAAGAAGATACGCATTCATGACCTGCGGCATTCAGCAATCTCCCTGCTGATCGACATGGGCTTCTCCCCGCTGGCCATCGCGGACCGGGTAGGACATGAAGCCATAGAGATCACCTACAATTACGCCCACCTGTTCCCCTCAAAGCAGCAGGATATGGCAAAGCAGCTGAGTCAGGCCATGCATGAAGCGCCGGAGCCGCCCGACAAGCCACCTCATGCGTCTCAACTGACCCTGATCAAAAACGACAGCGCCGCCTGAGCGGCAGAAAGAGAGTAATATGCTTACCAATACCAACAATACCAACGGCAACACCACAAAGAACCCCATCGTAGTCATTGGAATCGACCATGGCTACGGAAACATCAAGACGGCCAACACCTGCTTCCGGGCAGGTGTGACCGCCTATGACAAAGAGCCATTCTTCATCATTGGATCACTCCAGTATAACGGCAAGTGGTACGGCATCAGCGAGGAACACAAGGAATTCATCCCGGACAAGATGACGGATCAGGACTATTACATCCTGACGCTTGCCGCCATCGCCCGGGAGCTGGAGCTGGCGCATATGACCAGCGCCGACATCCACCTGGCCGTCGGATTGCCCCTGACCTGGGTGTCGGAACAGAAAGACCGTTTCCGCAAATACCTGATCCAGAGGAAGGATGTGAAGTTCAGCTTCGATGGCACTGCTTACAGCATCCGGATTGTCGGCTGCGACGTCTTCCCTCAGGGCTTCGCGGCTGTGGCGGATAAGCTGGCCGAATTCAAGGGCACAACCATGCTCTGCGATATCGGCAATGGCACCATGAATATTATGACCATTAGCAACGGGAAACCCAATCCGCAGAAATGCTACACTGAGAAATACGGAACCTACCAGTGCATGCTGGCCATCCGGGAACAGCTCATGCGGAAGTTTGGTGCAGCCATCGATGATGATGTGATCGACGACGCGCTCAGGTACGGCACCGCGGATATCAGTGAAAAATACCTGACAGTGATCCGGGAAGTCGCCCGGCAGTATGTCGCCGGCATTATGCGCCGGCTGCGTGAGCATGAGTACAATCCGGAACTGATGAAACTCTACATTGTCGGAGGCGGCGGTTGCCTGATCCGGCACTTCGGGGAATATGATCCCAATCGGGTAACGATCAATGACGATATCTGCGCCACGGCCAAGGGGTATGAGTTCCTGGCCAATCTGAAGCTGAAGAAGGCGAACGCGGCATGAGCAAGAAAGATAACCTCTTTACGACGACGCTCCGGCTGAACTTGAACAATACACAGGACATGGAAGCCTGGAACAATCTGATGAGCGCAGACAGTACCCAACCGGAATACAGTTCATACTGCCGAACAATCGTCACCGCCATCAACGATCACTTCGCCCGACAGGATCGCATGGAGGAGCAACAGGAATGGGAAACAGCGCTGCTGAAAAAGATCGAGGCCACGATCCGAGAAACGTTCGCCAGCTGTATGAAAGAGTTCCAGATCACGACTGCGCAACCGACAACAGAGAAATCTGAGCCGCAGGCACAGCCTGATCCACCTGATGAAACAGAAGCGAATATTGAAGCCTTCCTGGACTGCTTCTGAGGGGGTGCACCACAAGTAGTATCACGACGGAAGAAAAAATGATACCACTTGTAATACCAGTCCAAGTTGAGGAAAGACAAACGAAAAAAACGGATGACTGTGCATCGTGCCAAAGGATGAATAATCACCCGTAACAAAGTTCATACCAAAAGCGCACCAAACCCCTGCACCTGATAAGTTGGTATCAAAGACCAACCAACAGGCACAGGGGCCTTTGTTTATCATTCAGCGGTTGCTGCACCGTGGTGATACCAAAGGTACACCACACAACCACAGCACAAAGTGCTGGTTTTCAGGGGCTTGGGGGCGGAGCCCTCAACAAGCTTTTTGCAAAATGTATTAACTTTGCATTGCTTGCAGCTATGCAAAATGTAATACATTTGCCCTGCTTGCCACTATCGACTCACCCCCAAATAGTCCTTGTTCGTCTCGATTTTCTTTACAAATGAACCAAGGCACACTTTTTATGATATACTTTGTTCAAGTACTCAAACGAATGATGCGGAAGGAGTGCTGGTATGAACTTGGCGAAAGAGATCGAGGAGCTTGCCATGAACTTTGAAGCATGTCACAAAACGCTTCCTGCCATGGGTGACGAAATGCGGCAGCATATCATCCTGGAAATGATGCGCATGGATTATCATGGCTCCCGTGTGCCTGACATTACAGGACGGACAAACCTTTCCCGCCCTGCGGTATCCCACCATCTGCAGATCCTGAAGGATGCTGGGATCGTGAAGATGCGCAAGGAAGGCACCATGACCTATTACTATCTTGATCCGGATATGGAATCCTTCACGCTCCTGAGCAACGCCCTCCTGCAGGCTGTTCAGATCTGCGCAGCATTGCCCAATCGCAGCGGAGAGGAATATCATTTGAATTTCTCTTTGATGATTGATGACATTGGTGGACCGGTTACAGAGCGCTTAATTGAGGAGCTTGAGGATTGTCTGTCATGGTCTGATCTAGAGACAGCAAAAGCCCGGAACGAACAACTGCATAAAGCAGCAGATGTTCCTCCGGGCTGGTTCTATATGTCGGATTGGGTATCTGCGGAGTAATGCATTCGATTTTCATTGGATATAGCTATTCTGCGACAACCAACTGCGATGGCATGGTGCGGAGATTGAGCAATTAGCAGGCATGTATCATAGCACGAACCAATTTCATCGCACCATCATCCTGAATGAATTCAGGATGCCACTGTACGCCCAAAGCAAATCGTTTTTCCTTTATCTCGATTGCTTCCACTAGACCATCTTCCGATACAGCAGATGGTGTCACATACGGCGACAGCCGGCAAACAGCCTGATGGTGATAGCTGTTGACTTCATATTTGCCTACGCCAAGAATACCCGCAAGTATCGTCCCTGCCTGTATCTCAACGGAATGAACTGTCCGATCATACGGCGGTGTCATTTGATGATTTACATCCGATGGATGCTGCGAAGGAATATCCTGATACAGCGTGCCTCCAAGACATACATTCATCAACTGGATACCACGGCAAATACCAAGTACAGGCATGTCCTTTTCCAGCACCAAACGCAGCAGATACGATTCCATTCGATCCCGCATCACACAGGGCTTACCGCACACAGCTAGTGGCTCCTGACCATACAGTGTCGGTGAAACATCATGGCCGCCGGTAAGCAGCAGCCCATCACACAAACCAAGTGCTTGGTCCAGCATTTTCTCGTCATCTGTCATTGGCAACATCATTGGCAGACCGCCGCATTGTTCAATGAGCTTCATATACCCGGGGAGCATCCAGTAGCTTTCCCGTTCATCATCCCAAAGAGGTATCAGTCCAATGACCTTTCTCACTACTGCAACTCCTTACTTACCTTCCATCAGTTCCTTCAGATGAAGCGTCAGCTTAGCGTTCTCGGCATAATCCACCGGGCAGTCGATCACGGCTGGAACATCCAACGAGAAGGCTTCCTCCAGAATCGCGGGTAGATCTTCTGTCCTGGTCACGCGATAGCCCTTGCAGCCCATGGATTCGGCCATGGCAGCAAAATCAGGATTGGTGAAGGACGTGCAATTCGTGTGACCATAACGGTCCTGCTGCTTCCAGGAGATCAGTCCGTATTCGCTGTCATCGAAGATTAGCGTCACAAAGGGCAGATGCTCACGGCGGGCAGTCTCCAGCTCCTGATTGTTCATCATGAAGCCGCCGTCACCGGTCACGGCTAGAATGCGCTTTTCAGGATACAGCAGTCTGGCGGCCAAAGCACCGGGCACAGCGATGCCCATGGTGGCAAAACCGTTGGAGATCAGGCAAGTGTTGGGCTGATAGCAATCATATTGCCGACCGATCCACATTTTGTGTGCGCCCACGTCGCCGATTAGAATATCCTCCGGGCCCATCACCTTGCGGATATCACTGATAATTTTCTGCGGTTTGGCAGGAAAAGCAGTGTCTTCCGACATAGCCTCATGATCAGCCAGCATGCGCTCACGTAGTGCAAAGGCTTCCTCCGGCTGGCACTCGCGGCGGCAGAACTGCATCAAGCGGCGCAGCGCATCGGACATATCGCCCACGACCTCCACATTCGGCTGATAGCTGCGGTTGATGTGGGCGGCATAGGTGTTCAGATGGATGATCTGCTTGTCCCGACCGGGATTCAGACGGGCAGGCGCAACCTCGACCAGGTCATAGCCAACACAGAGCAGCAGGTCAGCCTTCGCTAGCAGCAGATCTGGATAATCCTTCTGCGGGATGCCGAAGGTCAGCATGGCATAGGGATCATCGCAGGGAATGACGCCCTTGGCCATCATGGTGTTGAGGACTGGGATGTGCAGCGTATGTGCCAGCTCTGTCACCGCGCTTGACACATCAGCATGCAGGCAGTCCGCGCCGACGATCATGATGGGATTGCGCGCCTGGGCAAGCAGCTTGGCAGACTGGGCAACGCTCTCCAAGTCAGCATATTCTACCGGCGGCTTTTGATGGCGGATGGGCTTTTCTCCATCTGGCACAGGCATGCGAGCCACATCCACGGGCAGATCGATATGGGTCGCGCCCATTTTCTGCTCGCTCTGGGCATACTTGAAGGCCAGACGAGTGACCTCACATACAGTGTCAGGACGCATGATCATCTTAGTGCGCTTGGTGATGGGCTCGAACAGCTTGGTCAGGTCAAGGTATTGATGACCGGTGATATGCATGCGCTCGGTGCTGACCTGGCCGGTGATCGCAACCAGCGGTGCGCCATCCGAATTGGCGTCAGCTACGCCGGTAATGAGGTTTGTTGCACCGGGACCCAGCGTTGCCAGGCAAACGCCTGCCTTGCCGGTCAGTCGGCCATATACGTCCGCCATGAAAGCAGCGCCCTGTTCATGGCGCGTGGTGATGAAGCGAATGGGCGATTTGGTCAGGGCTTCAATGACCTCCAGGTTTTCCTCACCGGGGATGCCGAAAATGACCTCAACACCCTCCTGGACAAGACATTCCACCAGTTTTTCTGCGGTATTCATGAGGTGCGCTCCTATCTTTGATTTGTTCTTGCAGACAAAAGACGAGCCGGAATATGCTCCGTTCTCGTCTTTTTTGATGTAATTTATGCCCGCTTGCGATTTCGCAGGCTGCGGACGACGCAGGACAGCGTGAAATTGATGGCAAAATAGATCAGAAAAGCCAGGCCAAACAGAACAAACACGTCCGTAACATTGATCGTGCCGCGGTCGAAGCGATCGACCCAGGTGCCGTTATAGCTGTTGGCCTTGGAGATGATGAGCTTGGTACAGCCCATCAGCTCCACCGTTACCAAACCGGCCATATAGCTGGAGTCCTTGATGGTGGTGATCATCTGTGACAACAGCGTGGGCACGATATTCCGGAAGGCCTGCGGCAGGATGATGAGCAGCACTGTGCTGAAGGTGCCGAAGCCCTGAGAGCGTGCCGCCTCAAACTGACCGTTTGGTACGGAGTTCAGGCCGCCGCGGATGATCTCGGCCATGACAGCGGAAGTGAACAGGGTCAGCGCCATAATGGCCTTGAACAGCGTTTTCACTGCCGCCACAGAGCCGAGCCCTAATGCTGTTGCAAAGCCCTTGGTGAAGGTCGGCGCAGGGCACAGGACAAAGCAGACGAACATCCACAGCATCAGGGGCGTATTGCGGAACAGCTCGATATAACAGGTGGCCAACTTGCCTAAGATACCGACCACACCATGCCTGCAATAGTTGCGCAGAAGACCGAAGATAGAGCCGACCACAATGCTGCACAGGATAGCGATGAGCGAAATACCCAGGGTAAAGGCCACACCGCGCAGCAGATAGGTGATCACATCCGGATTGGTGATGATACCGAAGCTGCCTTTCAGTTGTGTCATCAGATCCATTACGCCGCCTCCTTTCCGCCAGTCTGCTGCTCACGCTTTTTGAGGCTTTCTTCCCATTTGCCGGCCAGCATGGACAGCGGGAAGCAGATGCAGAAGAACAGCGCAGCGCCCACCAGATAAGCCGGGCCATAGGCGCCGCCGGTGGTCTCGCCGGTCACGAAATTGTAGGTGGTGGCGATCAGGTCAGCACCGCCGATAATATACAGGCAGGAGGTGTTCTTGATCAGGTTCACCATCTGGTTGACCATGGGCGGCAGAATAATCTTGATGGTCTGCGGCAGGATGATGATCCGCATCATATCCACCCAGGAAAAACCCTGAGAAATGGCGGCGTCAAACTGGCCTGCAGGGATCGACAGAATACCGGCACGAATGACCTCGGCCATATAGGCGCCGGTATAAATGCCCAGCGCGATAAAACCGACGGACACAACAGGGATCTTGATGCCGGCATACACCAGCGCATAATAAAGGAAGCATACCTGCAGGATCAATGGCGTATTCTGAAAAAACTCCACATAGACCCGGCTGAGGATTTTGAGCGGCTTTTTCTCCGAGATTCCGGCCAAGCCCAGCACAATGCCGATAGCCAGAGCGATCAGCAGACCTACGGCAGCACTTTCCAGCGTATTCAGAAAGCCATTGACAAAGGTGCCCCGGTGCTGCCAGACCAATGACCAGGATCTCGCATCAAATATCGTTTCCATATGATATCCTGCTTTCAGACAAGGTTAGGGAGCGTACAGCAAGTGCACGCTCCCAGGAGAAAGAAGTTTACCAGAATCACAGGCCCCACTCGGCGATCAGAGCGTCGATGGTGCCGTCTTCCAGCCAGCCGGTGACCAGCTCTTCCACCTTGACGGAGAGCTCGGAGCCCTTCTTGGTGGCCACGCCGTAGTCCTGGGGAGAGAAGCTGTCGGCGATGAAGGAGCGGTCAGCGGTCTTGTAGTTGGCCAGGATGGACTTGTCCACGCAGAAGGCGTCCACGTCGCCGGCACTCAAGGCGATGGAGATGGCGGGATAGTCGTCGTACTGCTTGAAGGACACGCCGCCGTTGAAGGTGCTGATGTCGAAGGAGTCAACATCGAAGGCGTCGATCAGACCGGCCTCGGCCATCGCAGTCGCCAGCGCTTTGGCGGAGGTGGAGCCGGAGGACACGCCGACGGTCTTGCCCACCAGACCGGTCAGGTCAACGATGCCGCTGTCAGTCTGCACCAGCACAGTCACAGCGTCGGTGTAGTAGGGAGTGGAGAAGTCCCAGCTCTCCTTGCGCTCGGGCTTGATGGTGAAGGTAGCGATAACGCAGTCCAGCTCATCGTTGTCCAGCATCTGGCCACGGGTGGCAGCAGTCACGGTGGTGTATTCCACTTCGTCATAACCCAGAGCTTCAGCGATCAGAGCGCCCAGTTCGATCTCCATGCCGGTGTACTCGCCGGTGGTCTCGTCCAGATAGCCGAAACCGTACACGTCCTGCTTCACACCAACACGGAAGGTGTCGGCCATAGCGGACACACAGGTGCAAACCAGAACCAGGGACAGGATGATCGCAACAACCTTTTTCATAATGGGTTCCTCCTCAATATAGTGTTTTATTTATGCATAACCCTTTACGGGGAGAATGCCTTAGTGAAGGATCTTGGACAGGAACTGCTGGGTACGCGGGTTAGTGGGATTGGTGAAGAAATGCTCCGGCGTACCTTCCTCGACAATGTAGCCGCCCTCGCAGAACAGCACCCTGTCGGCAACCTCGCGGGCAAAGCCCATCTCGTGGGTCACAACGACCATGGTGATATTGTCTTTGGACAGGTCGGTCATGATGTCCAGCACCTCCTGCACCATCTCCGGGTCAAGGGCCGAGGTCGGCTCGTCGAAGAAGATGATGGGGTTCTGCATGGTCATAGCGCGAGCGATGGCAATTCGCTGCTGCTGACCGCCGGAGAGAGTGGATGGATATACATTCGCCTTTTCCACCAAGCCTACGCGCTTCAGGTTCGCCATGGCCAGTTCTTCCGCATCTTTCTTGCTCATGCCCTTCAGCTTGATAGGCGCCAGTGTCAGGTTTTCCAGTACTGTCTTGTGCGGATACAGATTGAACTGCTGGAACACCATAGAGGAATACTCGCGGTTCAGCTTGGCACGGGATTGATGGGTCATCTGCTTGCCGTCGATCTCCACGGTGCCGCTGCTGGTTTCCTCGAGGCCGTTCATCAGGCGGATCAGCGTGGATTTGCCGGAGCCGCTGGGGCCGATAATGACCAGCTTTTCACCGGTCTTAACTGTCAGGTCAATGCCCTTCAGCACTTCGTTGCTGCCAAACTTTTTTGTCACGTTGTTCAAACGGATCATGGTGCTTCATGCTCCCTTCGGTATCTGGAAAAAATAAAAGCGGCGGTGCCCTGTTGCCAGGCGAAGCACCGTCGCTTTATGCATGTATTATATCCAAATGATGCAGAATGTCAATAGATTTTCGTGTATTTGTATTGTATTTTGCAAGTGTTCTTGATAAATGATGCATATCTGTGTTATTTAGTAATACATTAACCATATTATACATGCTTGCAATTTCCACATAAACGTTTTCATCGGTTCCATATACCATCGAATGAAATTGCAACCTTCAATTTGTTGTCGGACTTCTTGGCTTTTACAATGATATAGCCGTCGGATGCATGGGAGTGATCGATGGTCAGGGAACCATGCGTCTTGAGTTTGCGGGCCTCCGGAACACAGGGAGTATTCACTCCGGTCATCACGTCAGCATTGGCTGGGTTAATTGAGAGTATCAGGCTTTGGATTGCTAGAGTAATCAGAAGAAGCGCTTTACGGATTTGCTTGATTGTTTTCATGGAAAGATCCTCCTGTGCGAATTGCTTTCAGCGGATAATCATTGAGATTGTTTCCATTTGTTCACCCGCTGGTTAATTGCGATGTAAAAATATCGTAGAGGATACTTTCAATGTACAACAGGTTTATCAGATCACTGGGCTGGCGAAGCTTTGCGTGTCCCTCATCAATCAGCTGATTCTCGGTGACACAGCCGGTATATACCATCACTTGCGTTCTACAGAAGTCGGTTTATACTTCTAGAGTAGAGGAACT
>Ga0256404_1008271_pt1 | contig 15775 bp, 10 predicted proteins | sample RumenRJG_01DNA_FD_185990 | JGI IMG/M metagenome (GOLD analysis project Ga0256404, IMG submission 185990) | Bovine rumen microbial communities from Lethbridge, Alberta, Canada - RJG_01 | ecosystem: Host-associated > Mammals > Digestive system > Stomach > Rumen | place: Canada: Alberta | collected...
TGATGTTGAGGCGCAAATAAGCGAACAAAATTCCACAAACAACCGAACAAAATCACCACAAACGACCGAACAAAATAGCCATAAACGACCGAATAAAATTGCCACAACAATGAAACTCTCTGTTTGAACTTTCTGACGTTATCATTATGTTTATAAGTTTTTTGCATTACATATATCTGCTCTGTGACATTTGTCGCGATTCGCCTTGAGAATCCCTTGCTCTATATTGTCTATAACAAATCATTCTAAGCTGTTGATGACATTCAACATCGTGTCATAGTCCGTTATCTCATGATAACGTACTTTGCTGGTTGATACGTTGTTGAATAGTTTCTTGGCACATTCTATCTTTGCCATTTCTGCGCCCTTTAAGTTCATAGACAACATACTGCCTTTGGTCTCTGCCACAAAGAAGATGTGCTTTACTCCCATATTGTCGTTGAAAGCGATTGCCCAGTCTGGGGCATACTTGCCTACTGGTGTAGGTATCTGGAACGTACGTGGCAGACGGGCATAGACACAGACCTCATCTGCCTTGTCAAGCGCTTCGGCAAATTTGCGTTCTCCCTTACTATCTGTAAACACATAGTCCAGGATATGTTTCTTTGCCTCGTAAGCCTTTTCAAGTGGCTGACGGTTCTTCTCCTTGGTGAAGATGTCTGCATCATACTGCTGCTCAGTGCGGTTGTAGGCAATATGTTCTACAATCATCGTAGCTTTCTGGTCTTTTATCAGACGTACCACGTTGCGGATAAACTCTTCGGGGTTGTTCTTGAACTTATATAGTTGGTTCAGGCTGATTCCCTTCAAAATTCGTACAACAGTACGTCTTGTGAGCGTTGCACCCTTGGCTATCTCGCCCACAAGGTCGTAGGGCACATCACTTGTCGACACCTCCTTCAAGGCTTGTGTGCGAGTATGCTGGTCACCAGTGAAATCAAGGTCATCCGTTCCCTGTTCGCCTGTTGTCACCACATACTTCAGTTCAGTGACACGCAGATTCTTGTTGATGGCTGCTACGGCCTTCTGTATCAGTTCCTCACTATCATAGTGAACAGTATAGACATACCGATGGTTGATTTCTTCCCACAGCCTCTTGAATTCATCCTTGCTGGCATTGTCGTTCAGATGATCGTTGACGGCTTCTGCCGACTCGTTGGCATTCTCAATCATGTCGTCAAGGGCAGATGGGTCGAAGATACCCTGTACTAACTTATGAACCTGCTCACTGATGGGAGCCAGTTTCTTACTCATAGGAGCAAGGTTGCCTGTGCGCAGGTCTTCGTGATAAGACTGCTGGATATTTCCCTTGTCATCCACATAGTCATTCTCATAGAGATAGTTGACAATGGCTGTTGCCTCCATCGTAGAGATTTCATGAACTTCCTCACCGACCTTGAACTTTCTGCCTTCAAAGTAAGCAACTGTTGCCAGTGTAGGACGTTCACGAAGGGCTTCACGGGTCTCTTTCTGGAGAGCATCCACAAACGTGCTGTAACTCTCATTGGCGATGACTGTCAGGGCATTGATGTCATGCACGGCTTCACCCAGTCGCTCTGCATCCATGCGGACGCCCTGTTGGTCAACGCAGATACGCAGTCCACGTCCCACCTCCTGACGTTTTGCCGTTGCGCTGCTGGCATGGCGCAGGGTGCATATCTGGAACACATTGGGGTTGTCCCATCCTTCACGCAAAGCGGAATGAGAGAAGATGAAACGTGTCGGCTCATCAAATGAAAGTAAACGCTCCTTATTCTTCAATATAAGGTCGTATGCCGAAATATCCGAAGAGAAGTCTTCACCTCGCTTCACAACACTGTCGATGGCGTGTCCTTTCTTGTCGATAGAAAAATAGCCATTGTGTACTTGGTCTGCCGTGAAGCGTTTCAGATAACGCTGGTAGTCATCCTCGAAGAGTGAAAGGTTCTCATTGAGGAAGCGGGTGTATTCCTCTTCAAATACCTTCCAGAGAAAGCCTTTCACAACATCTCCCTGTTCGTCGTATCCTTTATAGTTTGCTACTTCGTCGATGAAAAAGAGCGAGAGCGTCTTGATGCCCTGCTTGAAGAGTGTTGCTTCTTTCTCGAAGTGCGAACGGATGGTTTCTCTTATCTGTATGCGCTGTATCTGCTGTTCCGACACATCGCCCATCACTTCACCTTTGCGCAACACGTCACCATTCATGAAATAGATAGTGTTTGTCAGTGGATTGATGTCGGTAATAACAAAGTCCTTATAAGCTGGAAGTCCAGATGTGTCATAAAGTGAATCGTTCTGTCCGAACTTGCATATCTGCCTACGGGTGCTGCTTGCACCTTTCACCTCTATCTCCAGTCGTACCTCTGGTGCTTTGTTCTTTGATAGAACAATACTGTCAAAATAGATATAGCTCTGGTTGCCCAATAGGTTTTGTAGGGTGATACCCTTCACTTGAATCTTCTTCACCAAGCGCTGGCGGTAGGCATCGAAGGCATCCAACGCATATACGCAGTTATGTGAGGTTTTATGAGTTGCCGAATAGTTCAGCACAAACAGTGGTTTGAAGTTCTTCAAGGCTCGCTGTGTGGCTGCACCTTCCATCTTCTGTGGCTCGTCCATGATGATAATAGGGCGATTGGCGGCAATCACATCGATAGGACGGCGGCTCTGAAAGTCATCACGCTTGGAATAGATGATGCGGCTCTCCTTATTGGCAGCACCTTCTTTGAAGGATGTATTGAAAGCCTGTACGTTGATAATCATCACATTGATGCTGGCATCACTGCTGAATGAATCAATCTGTGTCAGGTTGCCGCTATTGTAGATAAAGTAACGAGCCTTCTTGCCATACTGCTCCATGAAATGGTCTTCCAGCATCGTGAAACTCTTATACACACCTTCACGGATGGCAATACTTGGCACTACTACGATGAACTTGCTCCAGCCATAGCGTTTGTTCAGTTCAAACATCGTCTTGATATAGACGTAGGTCTTTCCCGTACCCGTTTCCATCTCGACGTCGAGCGAGCAAGCCCCCAGTCCGTCTGGCAGACTGAGTTTCGTTGACTTTGGTATATTGCCGATGGCTTGTTGCTGCTGGATATTCGCAAGGAGTTGATGGCCTTGCAACTCCACATCGTTGTTGCGCCATCCCACATATTCCTCTTCAAACGTAATCTGTCCCTTACGTTTACCAAGGTCACGACGGTACTGTGCATTGGATTTCGATGGTTGTCCAGCAAATACGCTCACAGTCTGCTCTACGGCATCCGTCTGGTATTGTTGTATCTTGAACTTAAACTTCATACCTCGCCCTCCTTTCAAGACTGTAGAAGGTAGTCAGGTATGACTTGCCGTCTGCGGCAGTTGTTCGGAATTTCCGAACAACTGCGTCTTCCTGTAGTTCGCCTTCTTCGAAGATGTGTTTGATGTGTTCGCAGACATTTGATTTACTCGTCTGATATAGTTCGCACATCTGAGCCTGTGTAAGCCATAGCGTATCTTCTGTCAGTCTCACGTCAATCTTCGTGAGTCCGCTGCTATCTGTATATATGAGTATTTTATTGTTTTCTTCCATAACCTTTACAATTATTCATATTTACTGTATCTTTACTATATTCTTCCCAAATCTGCTTGAAGAGGTGCATTCTACACGGAATGTCTCTGTGCTTTGCAACAGTTCCTGTATTTCTTCTTTTGAAATCATACTTTATAGCTTCTATAAAAAACATAGTAATACAGTGTTATAGTATTTTACTCACTGCCTTGCGTAAACATAAATTTCATGTCTTATCACCCTCCTTCAATGATGCAACTTTCTTTTCGTCAGCTTCTGCCTTATCAATCAGTTCTGCCTTTTTCTCCACATCTGATTCTACTCCTGCCAAAGTTCTATAGCATTTTGCTCTATTCACATATGCTTCTTTTAAATTATCATCTATTAATATAGCAAAACTAAAATCAGAAATAGCTCCAATATAGTTATATTGTGCAACTAATATTTCCCCTCTTGTCACATAACAAACTGAACTATTTTTATCAATCATGATAGCTATGTTTATATTATCAAGAGCCTTTGCATATTCGCCCTTTCTTAATAAAATATTAGCCAAATTATTGTAGGCCTTAGCATCGCCTGGCCTAATTTCAATCACCTTACAATAATCAACAAAGGCACCATCGTCATCTCCCATATTACTTTTTAAAATTCCACGATTAAAAAGAGCATCAACATGGGTCGGAACTAATTCTATTGCTTTATTAAAATCTTCTAATGCACCTTTGCTATCATTCATTTCATACTTTAGATTACCTCTTTTAAAATATGAGTCTGCAAAATCTGGATTGCAAGTTATTGATTTGTTAAAATCATCTAAAGCCCCTCTCTTATCTCCCTTTTTCATTTTTAAGAAGGCTCTATTAGAGAAAGCAGCATGAGAATTTGGATTTAGCTCTATAGCTTTTTCATAGTCAGCCATAGCCCCATTTATATCATCCATATCTAATTTAAGACTACCTCGATTATTATATACGTCAGCCTTATTATCCGGAGCTAATTCGATTGCCTTGTTAAAATCATCCAGAGCTTCAGTTAATTTTCCCATATTACTCTTTAATACGGCACGATTGTTATATGCCCCTGCAAATACAGGATTCAATTGTATTGCTTGTGTATATAATTCTATAGCTCTAACTGGATTTTTATCATGTTCTGCTAACGCTTCTGTAAATAATTGGCTCGCTTTAGCTTCTTTTGCAGCCTTTTCGGCAGCAATTGTATCTCTATTTATTCTCTCTTCTATCTCTGTGACATGTTTCTTCAGCTCTTCAATATCTTTAACTGACTTTTGGGCTTGTTCTGCTTGAGTTGTAGCATCCTTAGCCTTGGTTTCTGCAGAACTTACCTGTTTCTTAACATCTTCAAGCATTATCTCCATACTTTTCTCATTCCTATAGTTAAAAATCACAGGAATAGCAATACCAACAACAGCCATCATAATTCCCATTATAGTTAACCACTGAGATAAATCATCGTTAAAGTCTGCCACTTTTGCCCTAACATCCCCACGATACAATTCTATCTCCTTTTCCATCCTGTCAAGTTGCGCTTTCATTGCTTCATTCTCAGCTTGTAACTGCTTGATGGATTCTTGCTGATTAGTGGTAACTTGGGTAGATGTTTTTTGAGGCTGTCCTTGTATTGATACTATTTTAGGCTGCTGCCCGAAAATACTCAGGCAGACAAACAAAAATAAATATATGGTTATCTTTATTTTTTTCATAAGCCATTCTATTAACAAACTAAAAACCAACACGAACCATAGATACTTTATCCAACTTTTCCTTGGTAATACCTAGCTCTTTTCTCATCTCATTGAAAATGTCCGTTTGATATTTCATCTGTTCCTCCAACGTCAGAGATTCACCCTGAAGAGTCTTTTGGATGATGTCATTATAGTATTGGTTAATTAAACCAGACAATTTTGAGCCTGCATATAACAAAAGTTTATTAGTATTAGCTTGTAAGAGCAAGAAATTTTCTCTGTTTCCATCATTTATCATCCTTTGAAGGGCTTCGATATAATTACAGTAAGCCCTTCTTCGAATATCTTCTAACTTTGCTTTTTTATCATTTTCATATTCTTTTCGTTTTCCCAAATATGAAAATAGACTAGGAATAAAAGCTCCTATACATGCGGAACCAGCAGCTATCAAGGCTGTAAGTATTGTATTATCCATTATGATTTGATGTTAAATAATTTTTCTAACTGTGTCTTTGCTATACTCTTCCCAAATCTGTTCGAAGTTGTCGGCAACCTGATCGTTAGCGAGACTGCTGTCACGCATTACGAAATAGTAAGGGTGTTGACGGGCTATCTCCGTGATGGTCGTCTCGTTTACTTCTTCGTCGAAGCAAGCCATTAGGTAGCCATCACTGACACTCCAGACCGTCTTTCCGGCAATATTTCGCTTTTCTATCTTGGCACTCAGTTCAATGCCAAGTTCTATCATCGTCTGGAAAAGCAGGTCTTCCTCTGTGCGGTCGGGCTTGATATTGTCATCAAAGAGTTTCTGCTCGTTAAATTCCGATGGGGTGTAGTATACATCCTGCATATTCGATGAGTCGAGCTTCAGTACACGGAAGCCTGTGTCAAGGTCTTGTGTGGTTAGTGGTGACTCCTCTTTGATTTTCTTTCCAGCACGACGAATACGTTCCTTGCCTATTTCTGGAATTGAGTTAAATCCAGCTGATTTTGCCTTGTCATCTGTTTCTTCTGGCAACTGAACAAGAATAAACCGACAATGCTTGTCTTTCTCAACATTAAACGACATTAAAGCATGTGCTGTAGATGCTGAACCCGAAAAGAAATCAAGGACGACAGAATCATCGCTTAAATTTGCTAATGTTATTAATCGTTTTAGCAATCGAACAGGCTTAGGTCCATCAAACACACCTTTATCCAACAATGCGACAACTTCTTTTGCACCTTCTTGACTATGACCAACATCTTTATAAAATAGTATGGACGTTGGAGCCATACCCTCGAATTTTAATTCTGACAAGAATCGCTTTATGCTCGGAACACTATCTCCATCTGGACCAAACCATATGCGGTTATCTTGGAGTCTCTCACGGAATGCATTCCGTGAGAGACTCCAGCAGCGTCCTGCTGGAGGCTCTACCACACGCCCCGAAGGGGTCGTGATGGGATAATCACTCTCGGCATTATAAGTCTTAACAGACATATCGCTTGGTTTCCATACACCACGTGGGTCATTATCAGGATTGTTATATCGGGCATTTGCTTCTTCCGTTCTATCAAGCCTACCAATAACAAACTGATTGATGTTCTTTGCAAACATCAGGATATAGTCATGGCTGTTTGAGATGAAGCGTGCATCATTTTTGGGTGAATATGCCCGTTCCCATACCAGTTGTGCTATAAAATTATGAAAGCCAAATACTTCATCACAAACTTTCTTCAAATTTTCTTGCTCATGGTCGTCAATACTAATAAATATCACTCCATCCTCACTTAACAAATCCTTAGCTACTTTCAAGCGTGGATATATCATATTCAGCCAGTCGGTGTGGAAGCGGCCATTGCTCTCTGTATTGGCAACAAGGCGGTTCCCTTCTTCATCTTCTTGTCCACTATTGTGCATATACTCACCAGTTGTCTGCGAGAAATCGTCATTATACACGAAGTCATTGCCTGTGTTATATGGCGGGTCGATATAAATCATCTTCACCTTACCCAGATAGTTCTCGCGAAGGAGTTTCAGCACTTGCAGGTTGTCGCCTTCAATATATAAGTTTTGTGTCGTGTCGAAGTCCACGCTCTCCTCACGACAAGGGCGCAGGGTGTCGGTCGTAGGGGCATTGGCAAGTCGGATGGCATTACGTTTGTCGGGCCAAGTGAACTGATACCGTTCTTCAGAGCCCTCCACAATGTCCTTCGATAACTCCTGTCTAAGTTGGTCAAAATCGATTGCCACTTCCGGCTTCCCTTCATCGTTCAGCCGTTCAGTGAGGCAGTTGGGAAACAGTTCCCCAATTCGTTTTATATTCTCATCCACGATGTTCGTGGTTTGCATTTTAAGTTTATCCATATTATAATTCATTTTTAATCAAATTATATAATGGTAGACTACTCCGATACATATCTTGTGTAATCTGATCCAATTTTAGGAAATATCGTTTTGCCATATTTTTATCATCAAGAAGAAGGTAGGCTGCAAATTTCAGTTCATCATTGCATTCTTTCATGTCCAAGATGTTAACAAGGCACTCTTCGTCTTCCTTACTGATTATGTTAAGACGTTTCTTTATTTGAAGGCAATTTATAACATGAATGAAGTGGGAGTTTCTATCGGGATCATTATCCTTCAACCATTTAGCCATGTCAAAAGCGGTTTCCAACAAAATACTGTTTTTCTTAATTTGAGCATCATATCCCATCAACATTCGAAGTATAGTCCAATTCATTGATTGGTAAAATCTGTTCTCGACCGTTTGCTTTTCCTTAAAGGACGGCAAGAAATCAGAATAATTGATGTTGCACACATCACGGAATATTTCGGCATCATACCCAACATAAGGTGGAATGACAATTATTCTTTCATCATTCTCGACGTCGGTTGTAAATACAAACATACTAAGGTCATAAGCAGACGTTAGTCTAATTTTATCACTCTGGTCTTTGTCAACAAAGAATAAAATAGAAACATTCGCAATATCCATTTTTGCGAAACGAGGTGGTTTGAGATCTGTGAACTCAATGGGCTTATTAAAGATGAACTTGCTAATTATTGTATTGATATTATTTATGTCTTCTTTAGATAAATCAGATACATCTAAATCTTTTTCCACATGTAACTCAGATAAGACTTTTTGCAAATTATTCGCTCCTTCTAGTTCACCTTGCAAGTGACCTAAATCGTCTTGGCCTATATCAGACACACTCATTTTAACGCCACCGACATAGAATCCTCCTTCGTTGATAACATCTATCAAAAAGTTAAGAATGTGTATCTGTCGTGACAAAGTCTTGAAAACAGTATTAATATGAACCTTTCCTTCAAATGGTGCATCTGACAATTCCATCGGGAATGCAAACTTCATGACATCAGGAATAACGATATAAAGATTGCCATTCTCTATTTCTGTGATACACTTATTAAAGTAAGTTTTCTCCTTAACGGAAATATCCAGTTCAACCTCTTGGAACGCTTTTAGTTTATAGCGTCGGTCTCCTAATGGGTGTTGGGTTTTAGTCGGGTCTCCCTTAAATGTTACATACACAAAATTCTCATGCGTTGTTAGATATTTAAACCATTCCTTCCTGTCCTTTGACTCAACTGTAAATGAGATTTTAAATGATTCAACGTCATTTTCTACGTCTTTTAGAAAAATTGGTTTTGAAAAAGATGCTTGTTTCTTGCAATCGTTATAGAAATCTAAGAAACTATTCTCTACCTGTTTACTCATTTCTGGAAATTCTTCCATCTTAACAGTGATAGTTTTTTGACTACCAGCTGAGTTAATGAAACGTACCAAATCCACAGGTGCTAAAAAGGAATAAAACACCTTACACTTTTCGGGGTTCGTTGGGTGAACATACACTACAAAATATGCTATTCCACCATCTCTTAAAAAGATATTCAACTCATTAACAGACACACTATGTGAATATGTCTTTGAAGGAACATTTTTGTTCGTCTTAGCTTTTACTTGAACAGGAATTTTGTCAATTAAAAATTCATTGTTGTTCTTTCCACCCTCTTTATAAAGCAAAATATTTCCATCCCAAATAGGTTGCTTCTCTCTTTTTGTAAGGTCAGGGGCTAATGTTCCACTATACAATAGTGGACGCTCTAACGTGTTGATTCCTATTTCTTCAATGGATGTGTTATCTAGTTTTCTGTCATTCATATTAAGCCCTCCTTGTTGATGGAGCTCGTATTTCTTGCGTGTCTGCTTACAAACCAAACGATTCTTTTGTCTTCTTTAACGTGTTCTCTCCAACAGTATAAGCATAGCAGGCAACAGGCATAAACTGTAGGCAACCATAGGGCATCTCTTTCATACCTGTTTCCGAGATAGAAGTAACGATGGCATGAGTCAGTCCGTTGGTCTTCATAAAGGTTTCTAATGACTTTAATTCTGAAGATGGATTCATAAACGGTTTATTTGACCATTTCACTTCAACTGCCCATTCTGGTTTCTGTCTGGCCTCACTGATCCCAACAATATCAACTTCTCCCTTCTTTTTGTTGCCTTCGTTCCAGTTGGCGTATGCGATATTGGCATTTCTTGGAATCCATTGGGCATAGACGGTAGTTTCCACCATATTGCCTATTACTTCGTCGTTTTCGTCAATCGGCTGAAAGAGGGCACAGCGTAAAGACGGATTTGTAAGGTATAGCTTAAAGAGCATTTCTCTCCTATATTCTTTTGCCGTATCATCAGCCCGCCGAATTTTCTTAACCAAGAATGCTGCCTCAAGATACTGTATGTATTTTCTGAGCGTTTCCTTTTTTACTCCAGAATCTTTCGAAAGTCCTTCATAAGAGAACTGAGAACCAGAATGGTAGGCTATCATTGTAAAAAGGGAGTTCAATTCTTGAACATCCGTAATCCCATACAAACTTGGCAAATCTCTCAACAATACTTTATCAATGATATCGTACTTAATAAACTGTCCGGGGTTTTCCTGAATGCGCTGAGAGAAAACCACTTCTGGATATCCCCCGTAGTTGATATAGTCAATAAACAGTTTGTTCAATTTTGCGATGTCGATAGTAGTGTTCCCTGTAATTGGGCCTTTTGACCATTCCATTATAATGGGAACCATCAAATGAGCATAATCTTTTAAATGAACGTATTCATAGAATGTCAATGGGGGAAGATTGAAATCAGTAAACCTGCCTGCACCGCTTTCATTGCTTCGCTTTTTCAATTCTGCCGCCGCTGATCCAGACGCGACAAACTTTACATTATGGTATGTATCAACTAAAGACTTCAAGTTGACCTCCCAGTCCTTTAAATACTGAATCTCGTCAAAAAAGACATAAAAAGACTCCTTGCTATCTGTCTTCCCTAATGCTTGTTTTGCCAAATTAAATAGTTGCTCCAACAATATTTTATTATAAATAGGAGTCTCTACGGATATATATATAATGTTTTGCGGAGAAACGCCATCTGCAATAAGACGCTGAATGGTATGATAAAGCATCACTGTCTTACCAACACGACGAGGCCCCATCAATATGATTGCCCGCCTAATATCCATTCCATAAACTAATGGATAGAAGATGTCGAGATATAGACGCGGATGCATCTCTGCATAATACGGAGCAACCTCATTTTCTGTCCACCAAGGATTGTCCACACGAAGTCTGCCTATGACTTGTTTCTCTATCAGTTCGTTGTAAAGCATATTATAGTTTTTAGACTGCAAAAATAATCATTTTTTCTTTAATCTCCAAATTTGTATTGAAATAAGACGGTTTCAATATGCTTAATATTTATCTTTCTATCTAATTTGGGCTATGAAATAAATCATAAATGCAATTACCACAAAGCCTTACAGATATATGTTTGATTCTTGGGGTTTAACTACAAGGTGTTGATAATCAATGTATTAAAAGGAAAATATAGATTAAGAAGGTTTCAACATGCTTAATCTTTAACTTTAACTCTTGTAGTTGCTGGTGCAACTCATATTTCTTGCGAGTCTGCTTCTCTGCACGGCATTGCTTTTCCAATGATTCTATTTGCCGAAGCAATTTTGCTTGCTGCTCACGTTGGATAATCTGCTCCTCAATGCTTTCTTCTGCCTGAACATCCAAGCCTCCGATGGTTGCCACGATGTTATTCCAGACATCATCGAGCGTCAAGCCTTGTAAAATGATGGTGGCTTCTTCAGTTGGCATCCATGCAGATTGTTGCAGGCGAGTATGGAAGATGCATAGCTGCGTCTGCTCCTCAAATTGGAGGGCAAAGATGAGCTTCTGAGGTATCAGCTTTTGTAGCATGAGGATATTCTTCGTGTCATAGTCCTTCCGCTTCAATGCCACTTGCAGGACATAGAATCCTTCTATTTCTTTAGATAACCTGCTCTTGCTCGGCAATCTTTGAGCAAGCTCAGATTGCTCTCGCTCACTCGCAGCTTTCCCTTTCGTTAAAGCAGGGACTGTTGCCGATGATACCCTTGCCACCAATACCATACGGCTGATGTCCGCATCGAAACGGTCACGCTCTGTCGCTTTGAGATTGAACTTCTCAAAGACAGCCTTCTTGTAGAGCGGCTTATTGATGGCGGTAGCAGGTGGTAACTGGAACATGGGCATCATTTGATTACAAGGAAACAAATCAGTTCAAAGTCGTCAAGGCCAGTGATGCGCTCTTCAAAGAGTTCACCAACATAGCCATCAAGGAAGCTGTCGATGTCAGACTCTTCTTTCTTGGTAACAATAGACTCTATCGCCTTGCCCAACAGTTCGGAGTATTTACCCATGCGCAGACCGTCGCGGGTTTCTTTGTTGAAGGCACTACATAGTTTGACATCCGGCTTAGTCATGGGCTTGCAGAGCAGGCGCATCTTGTCGAGCAAGTCTTTTGGATGCAGATGATCAACGAGTACTTCGCCATCGTCTTTGATGTAAACCATGTAGAACGGATGCAACTGGTTCTTGTGGTCAATGTTTATGCCAGCAGTTCTGTTCTTCAAAACGAAGACAGTTCCTGCTGGTGCCTGGTCTGTAGCATGTACAACGGCATGTAGTCCGAAGGGAGTATGCTCCACGTCATGATTGCTATTGATGTATTCAAGCAAGTCAAGACGGAACTCATTCAGTCCCAAGTCCATGATGCTGACACCCGTATTCATCTCTTCAAGGTCAACAACATCTTCTTTCAGACGTTCCAACTGCTGCTTACGATACTCCAAATCATCTTTCTCCTCTGGCGAAAGAAGGTTGTCGTCGCCCGTTGCCGTCATCACCGTTACCTTCATTCGGCTCTCTACACGTCCCTTCAGGTTGATGTATTCATCCAACGTCATGTCGGGCCAGTAGTTGACCAACTGAATCTGTGCATTCTTCGATCCGATACGGTCGATACGTCCGAAACGCTGAATGATGCGCACTGGATTCCAGTGAATGTCGTAGTTCAGCAGATAGTCACAATCCTGTAAGTTCTGACCTTCGCTGATACAGTCAGTAGCAATCAACACATCAATTTCCTCCTTCAAATGTGGATAGACGGCTTCACGCTCCTTCGATATGGGCGAGAAGAGGGTCAGCACTTTGTTGAAGTCAAGTTTCTCCTTCAGTTTGAGTGTGCTTCGTGCTTCCACGTCGCCTGTCACCAAAGCCACGTTTAAGCTATATTCTTTCTTGATTGGGTCTGCCAGACAGTTATACAGATATTCAGCGGTATCAGAGAATGCCGTAAAGACAAGTACCTTTTTGTTGTTCCCATTGATGGGATGGGCAAACTTGTCTTTCAGGTCACAGATGAGCTGTTGAAGTTTGCTGTCATGTTCTGGCGTAATGCTCTGGAGCATGAGAAGGAGCAGGCGAATGATTTCAAGGTCGTCCTTGATTTCCTTCTGCCATGATATATAGTCCATATCCTCCAAGAGGATGCGGTTTTTCTTTTTACCGATGGTGAAGTCCTGTTCGTCCTCGTCGCCATCAACGCTTTCGTAGTCATCCACAGAAACACGTCTCTCGCCATTCTGGAAATGGGAGATTGCATCAAGTGTCTCCTGCATATAGTCACGAATGCGAGTCAAGGTCAAGCGGAAAGAGTTGACCGATGACTCCAGACGCTTCAACAGCTGCATATTCATCAGCCGTTGAATACCTTGTTCGCGCTCCTCAATACTCAGGCGGTGCCCTGTGGTACTTTCCTCTTCTTTGTATTTCCAAAGTTGGCTTGGAAGGATAAAGGCAGATGGCGCATAGATAGCCAGATGCAACATTTGCAGTTGCTCAAATATCTCATTGTAGTTAATGGCTGTATCAAGGTCGGTCAGATGCGGATTCCTGGATATGGGCTTCAGACGTTCAGGGAAGGTCCCGATGTCTGCAGTGTCATAATACTGCTGTATATGCTTTCGGCTTCGAGCGATGGTGACAGCATCAAGCAGACGGAAGAAATCGAAGTCAAGCATCCGTAGAAGTCTTTCTGTGGTACGCTCCTCAGGTGGGAGGTCTGCCCAGATGTTATAAGAGCCTTGTGCCTGACGGAAGATGTCATCAATGCCCCGATTGGTGGGTAACAGTTTGTCGAAAGCTTCCGATTCACCTTCGTATGCCAACAGGAGTTGGTTCTTCAGGTCGTTGAAACGGTTATTGACAGGTGTGGCAGAGAGCATGAGTACCTTCGTCTTCACTCCCGAGCGGATGACTTTGTTCATCAGACGGAGATAGCGATTCTCTTTTGGATTCTCGCCGTTCTCGTCTGTGCTCACCTTACCGCCATTACGGAAATTATGGCTCTCATCAATGACTACAAGATCATAATTGCCCCAATTTACACGTTCCAAATCGAGGTCGTTACTGCGGCCATGTTCACGCGAGAGGTCTGTGTGATAGAGAATGTCGTAATTCAAACGGTCTTTCGCCAACGGATTGTTGACGTAGTTCTGGCGATAAGTATTCCAGTTCTCAAAGAGTTTCTTGGGACAAAGCACTAAGACGGTTCGGTTTCGACTCTCAAAATACTTGATGACTGACAGGGCGGTGAAAGTCTTTCCTAAACCCACACTGTCTGCAAGGATGCAACCATTGTACTTCTCCAGTTTGTTGATGACTGCCAGGGCTGCGTCTCGCTGGAAGTTATAGAGCTTATTCCAGATGGCTGAATTCTTGAAGCCAGTTGCTTCTTTGGGCAGTTCGTCTTCGCTGATGTCTTCCAAAAACTCATTAAATATGTTATAGAGTGCCACGAAGTACAAGAACTCAGGAGCGTTCTCTTTGTAGGCATTGCTGATGCTATCAATGACCTCTTCCGTCACTACTTGTAGGCGGCCGCTGTCGTTCCATATCTGGTTGAAAAGGTCGATGTATGCCTTGGAGAAGGGTGCTTCTGCCTTTTGAATCATCGTGTAGGCATTGTTGCCCTTCTCACATCCGAGGTCAACAGTGGTAAAACCGTTGATGGGTGAATAGCTGATGTCATCAAGGTTTATGAAGCCCATCATCTGCTCGTTGGTCTTGTTTGACTTGAAACAAGCCTTTTCCCTTATCCATTCTGCACACTCACGGGCAATAGCCTTTTGGGTCAGTTCGTTGCGGAGCTTCACTTCAAACTCTGAACCATAAAGCGTCCGTTCACGGTCTAAACGGGGAATGTAGAACTCACGTTGCTGCTTGGGAGTCTTTTCTGTAGTAAATGTCGGTGAAGTGAAAATGAAACGAAGTTCCTTGATGTCCTTCAATGCCTCCTTCAACTCCTGAAAGGCATAGATGGAGAAGCAGGATGCCGCTATGGATAGCCGACTTCCAGCTTTCATTTGCGCTACGATGTCATCCCGTAGCGTCTTGTTGATGTTGTTTATTAACTCCATCTATCTAAATAAAGATCCCCCAAGCAGTGTCTCGACAGGCGACCAAACCTTTGCATACACTGCGAGGGGATTCCATATATCGTTTGCCTATTGGCTCTTTGGGTCATTTGTCGAAATGCGAACATGATTATTTGTCATGCACACATTGCATGGGCACAAAAATACTAAAAATAATCCGAAAAACAGGCTTTTCCTATATTAAATTAAGGTGAAGAAGGCGTTATTTATATCATTTTGGAATCGAAGGTACTCCTATTCTGAAAATCTCAAATAAAAAATAAACAAGATTTATTTTGTTCTGCTCTCGAATTTTTCGTAACTTTACGTCGCTTTGCACCGTGAAGGTAGGCTGCATTCGGGAAAAATCCAAATAAATTTGGTTTTTCCACTCATTTAAATAAATTTCTCTCGCTCAAGAAAGCAAAATAATTTGTTTTCTCTTCGCTTACTCGAAATTTTGCACTACCTTTTGATAAGTTACTCCATCTCGGCATAAAAAATAAACAAGATTTATTTTGTCCTGCTCTCGATTTTTCGTAACTTTACGTCGCTTTGCGCCGTGAAGGTAGGCTGCATTCGGGAAAAGTCCAAATAAATTTGGTTTTTCCACTCATTTGCACTACCTTTGCACCCAAATATTAAACAAGCAATGGAAGAGAATAGGAAATTCAAGCGCACTACCGTGACTTCGGCCCTGCCCTACGCCAATGGTG
>Ga0256404_1008272_pt1 | contig 15772 bp, 14 predicted proteins | sample RumenRJG_01DNA_FD_185990 | JGI IMG/M metagenome (GOLD analysis project Ga0256404, IMG submission 185990) | Bovine rumen microbial communities from Lethbridge, Alberta, Canada - RJG_01 | ecosystem: Host-associated > Mammals > Digestive system > Stomach > Rumen | place: Canada: Alberta | collected...
AAAAAAGATGATTTTGATGTTAATACCGATTATGTTGATGAAATAGATGTTAATCATGATGAATCTAATAAATTTAATATTGATGAGGTTATAGAAGAGTTAACTGAAGATGAAACTGATGATGAATTAATCGATAAAGAGAATAATCATTTTGATGATGGTGTTGAAGATGAAGATACATATGCAAGTGATAAAAACGATAGCGAAAATGTTCAATATACGGACGAAAAAATCTCACAGGAAATCCAAGAAGAACTCTCCGAAGAAATAGATGATGATATAGATTCAAAAGATGTTAAATTTGATTCAACTATATCCAAGGCATCAGGTGGAGGAATTTTATCTTCAATAAAAAATAAATTTTCATTTTTCCATGATGATGAAAGTAATGGTGATGAATCTATTGATGAAGTAAATGACATAATAAAGGACAAACTTGACAATGATGACTTCATTTATGTTGATCATAGTAATGATGAAAAGGATATTGTAGTGTCTGACTCTGTTGTTGATGAATCAAATATTGAAGAGGATGTTTTAGATGAGTCTGTTGGTGATTTAAATCAGGATGTGGATGATGTTGAAGAGGATGTTTTAGAACATAAACCTATTGATAAAGATAAAAATACATCTAAAGTTACTTTTAACAAGTCTTCAGATATGGATATGGATGAATTTTCACATATTGAAAATGAAAAAGAAAGTGATGTAAAAGTCGATGTAGAAGATGATTTTGATATAAAACCTATAAACCAATCAAAAAGCAATAAATCTGTTGATTTGAAAGATAAAAGTATTGATTCTGATTCTGATGATGATTATGTTTTTGTAAATCATGGTGAAGGATCTGCTGATTTGGGTTCTGATGTTAATGATAGTGATGATATGGATGATGTTGAATTGGATGATGGTAAGGTTGATTTGGGTTCTGATGATGATTATATTTATGTAGATCATAGTAATGATGAAGAGGATATTGTAGTGTCTGACTCTGTTGTTGATGAATCAAATATTAATGATGATCTTTTAGATGAGTCTGTTGGTGATTTAAAGCAGGATGAAGATGATGGTAAGGTTGATTTGGGTTCTGATGATGATTATATTTATGTAGATCATAGTAATGATGAAGAGAGTACTATTGATTATTCTGATGATGAACCTCCTGTAGTTGAAGTAAATCCATTAAAAAATATATTCTTTGGAAATAGCAAACCTAAAAATCCTAATGGAATAAGTGAATCTAAATTTAGTGATGCAATTAGGGGTACTTCTAGACTTAGTTTGACAAAAGAAGAGGTTGAAACTGTCCATGCTGAGATTATGGATGAAGATATTGATGAGCATGAAACTGCACCTAGGGATGATGATGTGGTTGAAGTTGAAGTAATTTCTTCTGACTATAAAAATAATCCTAATGTCAATCCATTAATGGACAGAACTATTGATGATGAGTTTATCCAATCTGATAATGATGATGTTGATTCTTATAATGTAGATAAAATTGTATTTAAGAAAAATGTGGATGGGATGTCTGAAATGACAAAAAATAAAACTATTAAAGAAAAGGATTTTGATCGTGTAATTGATGAAGCTTTTGAAAATCATCCTGACGGCAGCCTTGGTGATGATGATATTTCAAATATTGCTTCAGCATTGGTAAGTAAGGCATTTGATGATGTAATTTCAGATACATTAAATAAGAAAAACGATGAATATGCTCAATTTTATGATGATAACTATGATAATTATCAATCAGATATCGTAAATGATGATATTGGTATTAATAATAATCAAAAAACAAACAAGGTATCTACATCACCTGATGGAGTTACTTATTATAAAGGGATAAATGATGTAAATAGTCCTCTCAGAAAGAATAATTTGTATTATGATGGGGATAAAAATAAGTCTAAATCAGTTAAGGACTCTATTAAAAGCAGTATTCGTGATATCAAATATATTCATAAATCTTTAAATGAAATAGAAAATCCTACTGAAGTTGGTTATGTTTCTGTAGTTGACAGAACAGAAGAATATGATGAAAATGACTACATTGAACCGATTCAGGACTATGAAGGCGAAGAATATGTTCCTCAGGATGAAGGTTTGACATTTGCCGAAAAAGAAGAGTTGAGGTATGAAAGAGAACTTCAAATGGAAAAACTCAAAAAGGAATTGTCTAGCGATGATAATGCTATTGTAACAATTCATGAAGAGGAAAGGCGTGAAGATATTAAAGATCAGGCTTTGGAAGATATTATTCAGATTGCTGATGAAGATTACAAGGAAATAGAAAAAGAAAGATTTAAAAATAATAATACTTTAAAGAGTTTTGATGACAATAAACTTCCGAAAAGAGGAAATATTGAAGATGAAATTGTTGATTATAAATTTGCAAGTGATTTCGGTTTGAATTCACAGGAAGATTTATTTAACCAGCCTATTAATAATGTTTCTAATTCGATAAATGAAATTGTCAATGTTGAAGGACCAATTCATGTAAATGAGGTTGTTAAAAGGGTTAAAGACAGCTGCCATATTAAAAGAGCAGGGTCTAAAATGAAAAAACAGGTCTTGAAAGCCATTAAAGAATCTGAAAATTCAGGAAATATTATAAGAATCGGTGACTTCTTGTATGATGCATCAAGTAATGATGTTGTTATAAGAAAGAGGGTTAAACCTAAAATAGATTTGATTTCTGATGAGGAAATTTCTAAAAACATAGAAACAATATTGTCCCATAAACAAAACATAACAACAGCTAGTTTAACAAGAGAAGTTTCACGTAATTTCGGTTTCAAATCCACATCCCGCAAAACTTCAGTTAAAATCAAAAGCGTTTTGGATTCAATGATTGCTGAAGGTACAGTTAAATTAGATAATGATATTGTTGAGCTTAACTAGGTATTTGAATGTCTACAAAAATTAAATCTCCAGAAAATCTGCCAAAAAAGCCAGGTGTTTATATTATGAGAAATGCCGATGGTGAAATAATCTATATTGGTAAGGCTAAAAATCTTTTAAATAGGGTACGTTCCTATTTTAGGGAAAAACTGGACAGACCTAAAACTCAAATTTTAATGAGTCATTTTGATAGTTTGGAGTATATTATAACAAATTCCGAAAAGGAAGCTTTGATTTTAGAGGCTAATCTAATCAAAAAGCATCATCCTCGTTATAATATTCAGCTAAAGGATGATAAGCGTTATCCTTATGTTAAAATAACTGATGAAAAGTTCCCGCGTTTAGTCATTACAAGAAACATTACTAAAAATGGCATATATTATGGACCATTTACTGATGTTGGTTCTGTTAAAAGAACGGTCAAATTTTTAAAATCATTATTTAAAATTAGGACCTGTCGTAATATGGATGGGCCATGCCTTAATGCTCAAATTGATTTATGCTATGCTCCGTGCACAGGTAATATTACAGAAAAGGAGTACAGTGAAATCATTAACAAAATTGATTTATTTTTCCAGGGTAAATATTCAGTCATCGTTAAGAATCTGAAAAAGGAAATGAAAGAAGCTGCAGAAAGTGAAGAATATGAAAAGGCTGCAGTGCTAAGAGATCAAATTGAATCAATTGAAGAAATTATGGAAAAACAATTTGTTGATTTGGTTGATGATGATTTGGACCAGGACGTAATAGCTATTGCAAAAGGCAAACTCGATATTTATGTCGTTATCATGCCTGTTCGTAATGGTAAAATCACCGGCCGTGATGACTTTTTGATGAGCGGGTCAGAGCATGATTCTACTTCAGAGATTATATCATCATTCATTCAGCAGTATTATGGTTATAACAGACATGTTCCAAAGCAGATATTATTAAGTGAAGAGATTGATGATAATGAATTGCTTGAAGAATGGCTAAGTGATTTGAGAGGAAATAAAGTACATATAAAAGTTCCGCAAAAGGGAGTTAAGTTAAGGCTAGTAAAGATGGCGGAGAAAAATGCTGAAATAATTAAGCATCAAAAGAAAAAGCTCGAAAACTCAATGATAGAACTTAAAAAATATTTGAAGCTTGAAAAGCTGCCTCGTATTATTGAAGGTTATGACATAAGTAACATCTCAGGAAAATTTGCTGTTGGTTCTAAGGTATCATTTAAGGATGCAAAACCAAACAAAAAGATGTATAAGCATTTCAAAATGGAAACACCAGGACCAAATGATTTTGCAATGATGAAAGAATTACTGACTCGTCGTTTAAAGATGATTGAAACAGACCCTGAGCCTGACTTGATTGTCATTGATGGAGGTAAAGGTCAATTGGGTATGGCCTGTGATGTTTTGGATGAGTTAAATTTAAGTCATATTCCAATTATAGGTCTTGCAAAGGAATTTGAAGAGATTTATCTTCCGAATTCAAAAAGGCCCATCATAATTCCTAAAAACAACAGGGCTCTTCATTTGCTGCAACAGGTTCGGGATGAGTCTCACCGTTTTGCTATCACTTATCACAGAAAGCTTAGAAGTAAGAATATAATCCAATCCAGTCTTGATGATATAAAAGGTATTGGTAAAAAACGTAAAATCAATCTTTTAAAGGAATTCGGATCTATTGATAATATTAAAAATGCAAGTGTTGATGAGCTTTTAAAAGTTGAGGGCATGAGTAAAAATTCTGCCCAAAATGTATATGATTTTTTCCATTAAATTGTTTAAATCGCTTATTTTTGCATTAACTTTAAATATAAGTATTTGAATAATAAGACTTAAAGAATTATTATTAGGTATATATTATGGTAAAATGTCCAAGATGTGGTCATGACAATATTTCGTCAACCACGTATTGTGAGAACTGTTCCTATATATTGGATGGTTCACCCACAGGTCAGAAAAAAGGTGGGTGGAAAATGGGAACAGCAAAAAAAATTGTTTTAATTATTGGTATAATTGCTATTGCATTAGTTTTATTTTCAGCTATTAATCATTTTAACAAGCCAACTAATGAAGAATCATTAAATGTTGTTGTTGCAGATAATAATGTGCAGCAGGGCTCTTCTCATCCTTATGCGGTAAAAGTAATTTACGATGGATTCTGGTATTCTAAAGCAGGAGAACCTAGCACACTTCAAGAGCAATCAACTCAAGGAAGACATACTTTTGACTTAGACTGTGCTGCATGGGATAAGGTTTATGTTCTGGTTGAAAAAAATGACGATTCTACTGAAAACATGACTGTTCAACTTTTAAAAAATGGTGAGGTCGTAGCTGAAAATTCAACTACAAATTCCGGCGGTCAGGTAACTATAAATTATCAAAGTTAGCCTTCAAGCTCATTAGCTTTTTGATTCAATAATTCAACAAGTTCATCGGTTTTGTAAAGTCTGATTTCTTCAGTTTCAGGTTTGAAAATTTTCATAAAAGTAATTAAATCATTACATAACTGATCGTATTGTATGTTTAAGGTACTGAAGTTAGAGAGTAGTCCGATTAATTTATCTCTTTCTAATTTATCATTTTCCTTAATTATTCTTTCTATATTGGCAAAATGTGTTTCGATTAATAATTTATCATTTTCTAAACTGTCAACATATTCTTTAATTTTATTTTCACAACTCATTTGTATCACTAATAAATATTTTTAAATAGTTTCATTTATAAAAATTTGTATGTTATAATGGGGCATGAACATGATTAATGTTGAAAATGTAAGTAAATCATATAAATTAGATGACGGTAACTCTGTTGTTGGTCTTAAAAATGTCAGTTTCTCTGTTGAAGAAGGAGAAATTCTTGGAATCATAGGAAAAAGTGGTTCTGGTAAGACAACACTTTTAAGAGCTTTAAGAGGAGTTGAACATATTGATGAGGGTAGCATAACTGTTGCTGATGTAAGCATTAATGAAAAATCCTCCCAATATTATTATAATAAACTAAAAAAAGTTACAGCAATTCATCTTCAAAGGTCTTTCGGATTATGGCCGGATACCGTGCGTGAAAATGTTTTAAGGAAATTATATTCAAGAAAATATCATGATGAAGGCGGTACAGATTTTAAGGTTGCTGAAAGTGAGTTTGGTGAAGAGGCAGATAAGATTTTAGAGTTGGTGTCTCTTACTGATAAAAAAGATCATTATGCTTCTGTATTGAGTGGTGGTGAAAAACAAAGATTAATCATTGCCCGTCAGCTTGCAAAACAGCCAAAGGCATTACTTTTAGATGAACCTGCAACAATGGCATGCCCTAAAACAAAACAAGAAATCCTTGATGCAGTTAAAAATATCAATAAAGAATTAAATATTACTGTAATTGTTGTTTCACATTTGCCGGAAGTTCAAAAATATCTTGCAGATAGAGTAATATTGATGGAAGATGGGGAAATTAAAAAAGAAGGAACACCTGATGAGATTACGGAAGAATTTATGAGTGGAATGGATCCTATTGTTGATATTGAAAATATTTCTACTGATGAGGATATCATTGATGTTAAGGATATCTATAAAAGATTCTATCTGTTGACCGGTGGAGAGGTTCTTCAGATTGAGGACATTAATTTTAAAGTTCAAAAAGAAAATATTTTAAGTTTAATCGGTCCTAGTGGTGCTGGTAAAACTGTTTTGCTTAGAATGCTTGCAGGACTTGATGATTCAGACAAAGGAGATGTTTTATATCAGGTTGATGGAAAGTGGCATGACATTGCCATTGCCGGAATTGGCCGTATGAAAATCCGTTCAAAATTAGGTTTTATGCATCAGGAATTTGCTTTATCTCATTACGCTACTGTTTTAGATCAATTAGCTACTCGTTTGGGTTATAAAAATCAAAACGTCGTTAAAGAAGCTCGACAAAGAGCTGAAAGAATGGGATTGAGTGATGAATTGTTGGATTCTCTTTATTTACTCACTGATTTACAGGAAAGTGAAGCTAAAGCACGTCTTGAACAAGTTGGTCTTTCTCCAGATATTTTAAATGATTTATTCCCTAAATTCCCAGAAACAGCTACTCGTGAAGCTGTTGCTGACATATTTGAGAGTCTTGATTTGGATTTGGATATACTTTACAGAAAATCCTATGAATTATCTGGCGGTCAGAAAGTTCGTGTAATGCTTGCTTTAATATTAATTTCTAAACCTGAAATTTTACTTTTGGATGAACCGTTCGGTGATTTAGACCCTATTACTTTAAGAATCGTTACTAATTCACTTAAAAAGATATCCAAAAAATATCAAATTACCATAATCATGATTTCACATAATACTGATTTCATTAAGGAACTGTCAAATAGGGCACTGTTCATGGATGACGGTAAAATAATCGATGACAGTGAAGATATGGATAAGATTGTTAATGATTTCATTGATTTCTGTCATGCAAGTTACTTAAAAGAGGAATAAAAATGTTTGATGTAATTTGCGTTCCTGTGGACGGGTCTAAATATGGCTATGAAGCCGCAGATGTGGCTATTGAAATAGCTCATAAATTTTCATCTAAAATTGCTGCGGTTCATGTTTTGGAGGAATTTTCATTCAGTAGCTATGATTCTGAGGAGGATAGCGGTGATGCAATCTTGGATAAAGTTGCCAAAAAGGCTGGCGAATATGACATTGAAGTTACTCAACATTTATTGACTGCTGATGCATTAAGGGATATGAAATTCATTGTTAATCAAACTGGCGCTGATTTGGTCGTTATTCATCGTTATGGTTCTGATAATGAAAGGTTTGTATCTTTTGAAGAAAATAATGTTAGTGACCATCAGATTGGTTCTGTATCTGAAAGACTTTTAAGAACCTCAGATATTCCAGTTTTACTGGTAAAATAACTATTTTTTTTCTTTTATTTTTATTAAATTAGTCATATAGGCTATTTTTTTACAAATGTTTAAATATTAATAAAAACATTACTATTAATAACTAAACTTTTTAGTTTATTTTTTTAAGAAAGGAGATATTATGATAGTTAAAGAATGGTGTTCATTCTGCGGAGAATGTGCAGGTGTATGCCCAAGAAATTTAATTCAAGTAAGAGAATATTCTTTAGTTTTTAAAGAAGATGAATGTAGGGATTGTGACACATGTATTAAAGCTTGTCCAATTAACGCTTTAGAAAAAGAGGACTGATTTTTATGATTGAAACTGATGTAATAGTAGTGGGTGCAGGACCAGCAGGTTCAACTGCAGCAAAACATGCTGCATTAGGTGGAGCAAAAGTTATTTTAATGGATAAAAAATCTGAAATTGGAGCACCAAAAAGATGTGCTGAGGGAGTTTCAATTCAAGGACTTGAAAAGTTAGGTATTGAACCTAGCCCTCGTTTTGTAACTCAAGAAATTCAAGGTGTAAGGTTACAGGCTCCAGACGGAACAGATGTATGGCTGACTAAAGATGAAGTTCAATTGCCTGAAGCAGGTTATATCCTTGAGAGAAAAGTTTTCGATAAATTCATGGCAATGGATGCTGCAAGAGCCGGTGCTGAAATTAAAATCAAAACATTAGTAACAGGCATTGATAAAATTGACAATGGTTACATTGTTGAAACTGAATCCATGGGTAAACAAGAAACTTACAAATGTAAAATATTGATTGCTGCTGACGGTCCGGAAGGACATATTGCAAGATGGGCAGGTCTTAAACCAGCTGCAAAAGCAAAAGAAATGGAATCAGGTGTTCAATACGAAATGTGTAACGTGGAATTTGAAAGACCCGGCGTCATTGAATTCTACTTCGGATCATGTGCTCCTGGAGGATACGTATGGATTTTCCCTAAAGGAGATGACATCGCTAACATTGGTTTAGCTGTTTTACCACATATGGCAGAAAAGCCTGCAATTGAATATTTGGATGATTTCATTGCTAAATGTCCTTACACCCAAAATGCTCAGGCTGTTGAGTTAAATGTTGGTGGAGACCCTGTTGGTGGAATGACTAAAAAGCTTTATGATGATAACATTATGGTCGTTGGAGATGCTGCAGGTCAAGTAAATCCTTTAACTGGTGGAGGAATCATTAGCGGAATGACTGGTGGTATGTGTGCCGGTCAAGTCGCAGCAGAAGCAATTAAAGAAGATTGCTCTAAAAAATTCTTAAAGCAATATGATCAAATGGCTCATGATGAATTGGATTATGAAATTAAAAGATACAAAAAAGTTCAAGAATACTTACTTACATTATCTGATGAAGAGTTAGACAGTATTGCTCATGCATTTGAAGGTGAAAGCTTCGAAAAAATTTCCACTACAGAAATTGTAAAAAAATTAATTAAAATTTCACCTAAAGCATTATTGAAATTAGGTAAATTCATCTAAAGGTGTTTTAATGATTTTAGTCACTGGTGGAGCAGGATATATTGGTTCCCATACCAATAAGGCATTACATCAAGCAGGTTATGACACTGTTGTAGTTGATAATTTGTGTAAGGGTTATGAAACATTTGCTAAATGGGGTAATTTTGAAAATTATGACTTTGGAAGTAAAGATTTGCGTGAAGTATTTGAAAAATATGACATCGATGGAGTATTGCACTTTGCTGCTTTTTCATCCGTTGCCGAATCTGTTGAACTCCCACAAAAATATTTCAAAAACAACTACAAAAACACTTTAAATCTTTTACAGATTATGAGAGAATTTGGCGTTGATAAATTCATTTTGTCATCAACTGCTGCAGTTTATGGTAATCCTGAAAAGGTTCCTATTACCGAAGACCAGGAATTAAAACCAATCAATCCATATGGTCATTCAAAATGGATTACTGAAAAGGCATTGGAAAGGGAAGCCCAAAAAGGAGATTTCAACTATGTCTCTTTAAGGTACTTTAATGCTGCCGGATGTGATTTTGACTGTGAAATTGGTGAACTCCATGATCCTGAAACCCATTTGATTCCATTGGTTTTGGATGCGGCTATTGGCAAAAGGGACTCTATTTCAATATTCGGTACTGATTATAATACTCCAGACGGTACATGTATTCGTGACTATATTCATGTTAATGATTTGGCTAGTGCACATATTGCCGCTTATGAATATTTATGTGAAAAAAATGAATCTAATATCTTCAATTTAGGAAATGGACAAGGATATTCAGTTCGTGAGATTATTGACATGTGCAAAAAAGTCACTGGTCGTGATTTTAAAGTTGACATTGCTGATCGTCGTGAAGGTGATCCTGATATTTTAATTGCAGATGCATCCAAAATTGAAAAGGAACTTGGTTGGAAACCTAAATATGATTTGGAATGTATTGTATCATCCGCATGGAAATGGCATCAAAAGGTGAATGATATCTAAGAGGTTTATTATGGAAAACAACAATTATAACTCAAAGATTGATGTTAGAATTATCGTATCAAACCTTGACATTGCAGGTTTGATTTCAAAGGCTGTTAATAATGTTCAGCTAGAAAAAGATTATAATATTGTTGTTTCATCTATAATTCCCACCACAGATTTTGAAATAGCTAAAAAAGTAGCTGAGGGTGCAGATATTATTCTTATTGGTGGATATGGCCAAGATGATAATTTTAATATGCTATTCAATGATTTAAAAACAGATTTTAATCATATTGGCTTATTTGATTATAACAATGTCCTTTTTGAAAGTGAAGAGATTAATATTGAACTTGCACAAAAGGAAATATTGAATTCAATCATCAAGTCTACCCTTTCTTATTCTTTAAATTTAATTAATATTCATACTTTGGAAAATAAACTATTGAAAGTTACTCATAACTATAATAATTTACTTGATGATTATAATAAGCTCATTAAGGAAAATGAAGTATTGTCAATGGAAAATAAGGATTTGCATGATGATATTGACAATTTAAAATCAGATTTCACAAATTTTAAAAATAGGTTTGAAAATATCCACACTAAAGATTTTTTAGAAATTTACAGGCTGGATGAACTGTGGAGAGAAACTTTTAATCAGAATTTGGTTGATGAGGAAAAGATTGTAATAGCTACAAATAAGTTCAGACCTGATAATATACTTGTTGGACAAGGTTTTATAGCAGCTCAATCTAGAAATCAGGCTATTGATTGGTTAAAAATTATTAAAACTGCTTTAATTTTTGTTGAAGATAATAAAGATGAATTAACCAAGGAATTATCTTCTAATCATTCAAATAAGCCTCCGGAAGTTCGGGATGATTATGATTTACCAAACACTTTCGAGAATTTCTGGGAGTAAAAAGATTATTATTTATAGTAGGTTGAAGAAAAATAATAATTGATAATTAAATGGTGTTTGCAAATGCAAGGTGAGATGGAAGATAAATGTGGTATAGTGGGAATTCATTCTAAGGATACTTCTAGGAATGTTTCTTCTTTTGTTTATTATGGTTTGTATGCTTTACAGCATAGAGGTCAAGAATCTGCAGGTATAGCAACTTTCAATTCAGAAAAAGGATTGAATTATTACTGTGGCATGGGTTTAATCACTGATGTCTTTAAAGATTATGAAATCCATAATCTTGAAGGAAACATTGCTATTGGTCATGTTAGGTATTCAACAACTGGTCAATCTCGATTAGAAAATTCCCAGCCTTTTGTCACTGATTTTGATGATGGATTTATTGCTATGGCTCATAATGGGGATATTGTTAACTCTGGTGAGTTAAGAAATGAACTGATTGCTGAGGGTTATGAATTTAAATCAGACACTGATTCTGAAGTAATTTGTTATATGCTTAAAAAAGAATATTATGATAATAAAAACAGCATCATTGATGCTATTGAAGCCGTTTCAAAAAAACTTGTTGGATCTTATGCATTAGTCATTCTTGTCAATGGTGAACTATATGGTGTTCGTGATCCTATGGGTATTAAACCATTGGCAGTTGCTAAAAAAGCTGATGACTATATTTTAGCATCTGAAACCGTTGCATTTGATGTTGTAAATGCTAAATACATTAGGGATATTGTTCCTGGTGAAGTTGTTTACTTTAAAGATGATGAAATTCAAAGCCATATGCTAGAAATTGCAGATGATTACGGATTATCTCATTGCATGTTTGAATATGTTTACTTTGCAAGACCTGATAGTACAATAGACGGTATAAATGTTTATCAAACCAGATTAAATATTGGTGAACAATTACATAAATTATACCCGATTGATGCTGATTTTGTAATTCCAGTACCTGATTCATCAATTCCTGCAGCTATTGGTTATTCAAGAGCTTCCGGAATTCCTTATGGTGAGGGTTTGATTAAAAACAGGTATGTTGGAAGAACTTTTATTATGCCAACTCAGGAAGAACGTGAATTGGCTGTTAGACTTAAGTTAAATCCTATTAAGGAAGCTATTAAAGGTAAAAAAATTATTTTAATTGATGATAGTATTGTTAGAGGAACTACATCCAAAAAACTGCTTGATTTGGTAAAAGAATCTGAACCTGCTGAAATTCATTTCCTTGTAGGTTGTCCTCCTGTAGTTGCACCATGTTTCTATGGGGTGGCAATGGCAACTAAAAAAGAATTGATTGCTGCTAATTATAGCATTGAAGAAATTAAAGAGCAATTGGATATTGATACTTTAGGTTATATCACTTTGGATGCTCTTATAGATGCTATAGGCATGCCTGCTGAAGATTTATGTTTGGGATGTCTTAACGAAGAATATCCGACTGAACTTCCTGATGATATTGAAGCAGAAACTTATTATAAACCTTAAAAGATTAATATGGTAGAATTATTAGCTCCTGCTGGAAATTTCATCTCAATGCGTGCTGTATTGGAAAATGGTGCTGATGCAGTATACTTTGGCTTGGATGAATACAATATGAGAGCTAATGCCAAAAATTTTTCTCTTGATGATTTACCTAAAATAGCAAAGATGGCTTCCGATTATGATGCTAAAACTTATCTTTGCACAAATATTATTTTGAAAGAATCAGAAATTGAAAAACTTAAAAATAATCTGGATGTCATTTCATCATCAGAGATTGATGGACTTATTTTATCAGACATTGGCTTGATAGAGGATGCTGTTTCACATGGTCTTGAAGCCCATGTCAGCGTTCAGGAAAACGTTACCAATTCTCATACTTTAAAGACATTACATAAATTGGGTGCTAAAAGAGCAATTCTTTCACGTGAATTGTCCATTGAGGAAATTACTGAAATTACAGACAAATCTCCTATTGAAACTGAAATTTTTATTCATGGCGCAATGTGTATGGCAATTTCAGGCAGATGCTTTTTAAGCTATGGGCTATATGGCCGAAGCGCTAATTGTGGAGATTGCCTGCAGCCATGCCGTAAAAATTGGACATTAACATTTGAAGAGTCTCAAAATGATGCTGTTTCAAATACTTCAGATGTTTCGGAAGAGTCTTTTGTCATATCAAAATCCTATGATGACACTTATAGAACTAACTTTTTTTCACCGAAAGACATGTGCATGATAGAGCACATTCCTGAATTAATAAATACTGGTGTAAGCTCATTTAAAATAGAAGGAAGGGCACGCAGTCCTGATTATGGTGCGATGGTAACTGGAATTTATCGTGAAGCTATTGATTTATATTTGAATAATCCTGATGAATATGAAGTAAATCCTAAATGGATGGAAGAGTTAAAAAGTGTTTTCAATCGTGGATTTGACACCGGATTTTATTTCAATGTTCCATATGAGACAAGCGAAACCAACCAATCTAAATATATTAAAAAAGACATTGGGCAGGTGGTCAATTTTTACAATAAGGTCAGTGTTGCGGAGCTTAGGGTTTGGGATGATTTAAAGATTGGAGATAAAATAATGATTCAGGGTGAAACCACAGGTTCCATCACTCATGTCATAGACTCTATGCAGATTGAAGGTCAGGATGTTAAGGAAGTTCCTAAAAATTCAAATGTGGGAGTTTTAATCCCTACTAAAGTTAGAAAAAATGATTTTGTTTATAAACTTATCGAGAGGTCACAACAATGATTAAAAAAATAGCTATTTATGGAAAGGGCGGAATAGGAAAAAGTACAACTGTAGCTAATTTGTCTGCTACATGGGCCAGTGAAGATTTGAAATGTTTGGTTATTGGTTGTGATCCAAAGGCGGATACTACACGTACATTATATGGTCAAAGAATTCCAACAGTTGTAAATACTCTTAAGGATAATAGAAGTCCTGAAAGAGATGATCTTGTTTTTAAAGGTTTTAAGGATATCCTGTGTGTTGAAAGCGGAGGGCCTGAACCGGGTGTCGGATGCGCTGGACGTGGAGTAATAGTTGCAATGAAAAGGCTTGAAAAACTCGATATTTTTGAAGAGGATTTGGATGTTGTAGTGTATGATGTATTGGGTGATGTTGTTTGTGGCGGTTTTTCTGTGCCTCTTCGTGAAAATTATGCTGATGAAGTGTTGATTGTAACTTCCGGTGAATACATGTCACTTTATGCTGCAAATAATATTGTTCGTGGTGTTAAAAAGCTTAAAGGTAATTTGAGTGGTATTATCTGCAACTGCAGAAACGTTGATAATGAGGAAGAAATTGTTAACGCTTTTGCAGAAAAAATAGGAACTCATGTTATTGGTACTATTCACAGAAGTAATCTTATTCAGGATGCTGAATTAGATGCAAAGACAGTTGTAGAAAAATATCCTGAAAGTAAAGAAGCGGGTGAATACTCAAAGCTTGCTTCCAGTATTATGACTAATGAGAACATTTCAATTCCTGAACCTATGGATGATGAGGAATTTGAGGAATTTTTCAAATCATTTATCTAGATATCATGAAAAAGCTATATATTTTTGATTTTGATGGAACTTTGGTTGACACTGTTGATGATGTTGTCATATGCCTGAACAAGGCTTTAAAAGCACATGATTTTCCAACATTGACCAGCAGTGAATATGTTGAAAGATTGGGCGGTAACATTAATGAAATCGTCTCGCTTGTTTTAAAAGACAAAAACACACAAGAAAATATTGAGGCTGTTAAGGAAACTTACATCCCAATATATGATGAATCATCTAAAGAGAACAGTGTTCCTTTTGAAGGAATTGGAAATTTGCTTGAAGAATTGCGGGATAAAGACGTGTTGCTTGCAATCAATTCAAACAGAACAACGGATTCAATTAAATATTTTACGGATAAATTCCTCAAGGATATAGATTTTCTCTTGATTGAAGGGCATAATGAAAATTATCCCTCAAAGCCAAGTCCGATAGGTGTTAATAGGATTCTTGATATGGCTAATGTTAAAACTGATGAAGCAATATATATTGGGGATTCAAAAACAGATATTGCAACTGCAAAAAATGCAGGAATGGACTGTATCATTGTTACTTGGGGATATGGCGATGAAGAAGCTTATAATGATGACTATCCTGTAGCTGTTGTTGATGATATTTCACAGTTAAGTGATGCATTAAACATTAACTATTTTTAATTTAAAAATCAATTAAATATTATGTTATTCGTACATTATCCAAGATGTTCAACTTGTAAAAAAGCTAAAAAATGGTTAGAAGAAAATAATATAGAATTCACAGAAAAGGATATTGTGGAAGATAATCCTACTTTTGAAGAATTAAAGGAATGGTATGAAAAAAGTGAATTACCGTTAAAAAGATTTTTCAACACCAGTGGAATGAAATATCGTGAATTGAAATTAAAAGATAAACTTCCAGACATGTCTGAAGATGAACAGCTAGAATTACTAGCAACAGATGGTATGCTTGTTAAAAGGCCAATAATTGTTAGTGACGATGTTGTTTTAACAGGTTTTAAAGTTAAAGAATGGGAAGAAAAATTATTATAATAAAATTTCTTTAAAAACTTTTTTTAATTCTTTTTTATTTTCGTCATCATAATATCTGTTG
>Ga0256404_1008273_pt1 | contig 15772 bp, 16 predicted proteins | sample RumenRJG_01DNA_FD_185990 | JGI IMG/M metagenome (GOLD analysis project Ga0256404, IMG submission 185990) | Bovine rumen microbial communities from Lethbridge, Alberta, Canada - RJG_01 | ecosystem: Host-associated > Mammals > Digestive system > Stomach > Rumen | place: Canada: Alberta | collected...
CAAGGCGCTCTTCGGCTCGGGGGATGCGGACGATTATTTATTCGACGACTCGCCCGCATCCGCTATAGCGCCCCAAAGCGAAGCTTTGCCCGAGGTCGAGCCCTACACGCCCGATTCCGAGGCGGTCAAAAATCCCTTCCCCGCGCTGTTTCCAAACTCAAGCTGGCGCAAAAAATCCGGCGAAGCGGCGCTTTCGGGCAAGGTCAAGCACCGAGGGCGGCTGTACGCCGTTGCCGCCGTTCCCCGCGAGGGGCGGTTTCCGCCGAACGAGCTATCGCCGTTTTCCAATATCCGAAGGGCGAGGGGCGAGGACGGAAAAATGTATTGGCTTGGGATAAAACGGCTTTAACAAAAGGCGGCCGCTTCGAAATTGAAGCCGCCGCTTTTCGTTATCAAAATTCTCTTTTTTGCCTCACCAAACGGTTGTAACTCCCGTGTTATCCGTTGGGTACAGCAGAGTTCCGTTTTTATCGTAAACCTGCACATCCTGCTTCCAGTAAAGGTCTCCGGCGTTCGGCAGATAGTCCAAAATCAGCCGTTCCTTTATCGTAAATCCGCTCTTTGTGTACAGATCCACGCGCAGAATCAGATAATCCTCGGTCTTGATGTCCGTATCGATCGAAATGTATTCGTTCTTCAGCACCTTTTCGGTTATATCCGCGGATCGGATCTCTTTTCCTCCCGTGATATAGACGGCGTTTACCTTTTCGATATCTCCATAGAAGGTGGGCGAAACAGCAAGGTAATACGTACCGTCGATAATCCTTCCGTTTTGGCTCGAAAGTGCATTGGTACGAAGATTCGGCATGGGCAGAACATCCATGAACAGCAACCCCATCCAATCCTGATACTCAACGGTCGATCTCTCGCCTTCCTTAATAACGAGCTTCGCCTCGCCCAAATCCGCGAAAATATTCTCGCTGAATTCGCCGATCAAAGCGCCGTCCTCGCGCACCGTGAGCGGAACGCTTCTGCCGCCAACGCTGAAGAAGCCGCTCGTTTCGGAGGTGTATTCCTTCAAAAATGCGCTGAGCTGAACCGTTGCGGTTCCGTTTTCAAGATCAGCATCCTTAACCTCCCATTGAAAATCGAAAACGCGTCTCTCCTCTTCCTCAAGCCTGCTTTCAAGCTCGCTTATCGCTCTGTTCAGATCGTTCATCCTGCTGTGCATGGCGCTTTGCAGCGAATCAAGCTGCGACTTAAGCGAGCTTGTGTTTAAAAACATCAGCAGCACAAGCACGAACAAAGTCACCTTATAGATAAGGCTCGCCATTGTGCGCGGCTCGGGCATATTGCTATGTGCATCGCGCTGCTCGCCCCTTGCTATCCTATCCAGCCGCCTGTTGTATAGAATAATGCTGATAATGATTATGACCGCCGCCAGAATAAGCACAGGCAGTATGGTTAGCGAATATACTTCCATTTCTCTCTCCTCCTTTAAAAACCGAAAAATCTTTTAAACTCGCTGTAATAGCTCCGCGTAACGTCCACAAGCCTTCCGCCCGAAAGCGTTAAAACAAATTTCATGGACAGCGCGGGGCGGATCTTTTTAACATGCTTTTTGGAGATTATCACGGATTTGCTTATCCTAATAAACTCCTTCGGATCGAGCAGCTCCTCAAGCCTGTATATGCGCTCCTGCGCAAGATATGTGCCGCGCTCGGTATGCACCTCTATATCCTTGCCGAACGCCTCTATGCAAACTATCTCGTCCGCAGCAAGGCGCATACTCTCCCGCTCCCCGTTTCGCACGGAGATGAACGACGGATACCTTTGCGCTTCGGTTATGATATAGGGCGCATCGTCCGCAAGCTCGATCCCGCGCTCCGATAGAAACGCCTTTATCTCCTCGAGCTTTTCATCCGAGACCGATAAACGAAACCTCATGGCGCACCTCCTTTCCCTCTCGCAAAGCATGATAACAGAAAAGAAACGAGAAAACAACCGTTTTGAAACAAGCTGCACGGTTATTCGGAACAAGATGCAAAAGAGCCGCACTCATGGCACACGGCTCTATATGTTTTGGAGCTTTTGGGGGCTTTTTCGCTCCGCCCCGGCCCCCTTCCCGTCGAAGGGGAAGGCTATCAAAGCGCAAGGCTTCTCCACGAAGGAGAAGCCTTTGATCTTACGAAATTCCGCAGGAATTTCAACCTAAACTATTCACTATTCACCCTTCACCATTCATTATTCACTTAGTTCTTATTCCTCTTATCATAATCCGCCTCGATGCTCTCCTTCCACGCCCTACCAAGGCTCTTGCTCTTGCGAACGGTGGAGATGGCCTCGCTCATGACCGAGAAATTAAGCGCGGTTCCGGCGGAGTCGCAGTGGTAGTTGACCGCGCGATCCTCAGAAATGCCGAAATGCTTGGCGGTTTCGATGGCGTCGATATTCGCGCCAAGGAAGATGAACTCCCAGCCCTTTTCCTTTTTCTCCTCGATAAGCTTCTTCACCTTATCGGAGCTGTACTCGCGGCTGGCGTTCTCCATGCCGTCCGTGGTGATGATGAACATGGTGTGCTCCGGCACGTCCTCCTCGCGGATGTACTTATGCACATTTGAAATGTGATGCACCGCTCCGCCGATCGCATCAAGAAGCGCGGTGCAGCCGCGAACGAAGTAGTCCTTCTCTGTCATCTTCTCGATCTTGTCGAGCGGCACACGGTCGTGGAGCACCTCGCTCACGCCGTCAAACAGCACTGTGGAAACGATGGCCTCGCCCTCCTCCTTGCTCTGCTTGGCGATCATGGAGTTGAAGCCGCCGATGGTGTCCGCTTCAAGCCCGCTCATCGAGCCGCTGCGGTCAAGGATGAATACGATCTCTGTAAGGTTCTTTTTCATGGTTGTGTCCTCCGATACTTTGTTTTATCTGTGAGGCTTGCCCGCCGTGGGCTCTTGCCCATCCTGCGGGCTTTCCTCACCCTGTGACTGCATTATAACAAAGCAGCGGTGGTAGTAGGTCGCTTGGGAGGCGACAAAAAAGCGATCTGTGTTTTACTTATTGCCTTCAGTATATGTCATCATCTTAAAGATGCTTGCTAAAATCAGCATAACCCCCGAAACCAAAAGTAGAATACCGCCAATCTCTAATGAACTTGAAGCATACGACAGTTGTTTTACTTCTTCTGAATACTCAATAAGCGGATAGCCGACACAGAAAGCTGTCAGAATAATGCTGCATACACACGAAATTTTCCCGCGGAACAGCACAAATATTCCCAAAACCGCCATGCAAATTATTACAAGGATTTCAATTGGCTTTGCGCCTATTGCAGTATATGCTTCGTATATTGTTGACTTTGCCGTTTGCCAAAACGCCGATACTGACAGAAATGGCAGAAAGCAGGACACAGCCATCAAAGCATACGATAGTATTCCTATTGCATAAGCTCCGTTATTTACGCTCTTATTCGGTTGAACGAGGTTATCACTTTTACTGTTTTTGACAGCCGGTGCAGCTTTTTTTCTTTGTTCAGCGTTGTCCTCTTCGAGAACATCTTCCCCGCAATGATAGCAGAATTCCGCATCATTTTCTATTTCCGCTCCACAATACTTGCAAATCATTGTCTTTCCTCCTTGTTGTGGACTGTTAGCGGATATTCCGCCTATAACTATTATAGCGAATTTTCCGCTAAAGCGCAAGTTTAGCGAACCATTCGCTTATAATATATTTGATGATAAAGAAGGTTCACTACAAAAGACTTCGCGATTTAAGAGAGGATCACGACCTTACCCAAACCGAGGTCGCGAAGATACTCTCATGCAGTCAGCGCGTTTACAGCAATTATGAGCGCGGGGATATAGACATTCCCACGTATGTTTTGATTGAGCTTTCCAATTTTTACGGTGTTTCGGTCGATTATCTGCTCGGGCTTACGGATAATCCGAAAAGGAATACTTAGATTTTTTCACTTGCTTTAGAGCTGAATTCAATACTTCAGCCGCATAAAACCGCAGCAGCCGAGCTCTGCCATCGGCGCAAAACCGAGGCTTTTATAAAAGGCTGTGGTCTTTTCGGTGTTGTCGGTCGCAAGCTCGATCTGGCGGACGTGCGCATACCTTTCGAGCACGGCTTTTAGAAGCAGCGAGCCTATCCCCCGCCGCTGATGCTCGGGAAAAACCAAAATATCTTGGATAAATACTATTGTTTGCCCGTCGCCCACGGCGCGAATGAGCCCAACTAGCTCTCCGTTTTCGTATGCGCCGAGGGTAAAGAGCGAGTTTTCAAAGCCGAGCCGCAGCTTTTCGGGCTCAGCCGTGTATGCCGTCCAGCCCACGCTTGAATAGAGCGCAAGTATCTCGGCTTCGTTGTATTCGGTGTAGGGTTTGAGTTTGATGTTTTTCATTTTTCTCCTTTCACCGCTCGTCGCGGAGGCCCCAAGAGCCTTCTCCTTTGAGGAGAAGGGGGACCGCTTGCGGTGGATGAGGTGGACACCTCATAAACGCCGCGCACGGCGTTTTATCCGCTTCAAATTTACAAGCTGATTTACAACACGAGGCAGCTTTGATAGCCCTGCCGAAATTTAAAAATCCGTTTCAAATCCCTTACTGGATTTGTGCAGGTTTCCACCTCATCCGTCTTCGCGCCGCTCTGCGCCGCCTCAGCCACCTTCTCCTCGAGGAGAAGGCTTTTCACGCGCCCAAAAGTTGCTGATCGAACGCAAACAGCGCCTCGTTTATCTCGAAAACGTCGTACACTCCGCGCTTGATGAAATATTCAATAATTAAATCGAATTTATTCGAGTGCGAAAGCGCAAATCCCGCCTTCATCAGCATATTGTTCGTTTCGATAAGGTCGAGCTCGAGCGCGATGGCGAACGCGATCACCGTCGGCTTGCTCGGCTTATAGAGCCTGTCCGAGCGAATTTTTGAGAAGAGCTTGCGGTCGATATTCGCCTTTTTGTAGCATTCGGAATCCGTCATGCCGCGCTCGTCGATCTTTCGAAGCAGCATCTCCGAAAAGCTCTCGTCCATCAGCTCGTCTATCGTTCTTCCGATATTCGAAATGCTCGGCACGGCACCCGAGGGCTTGGCGCTTGCCGATGCTTTCTGCTTCGCGGCTCCGTGCGCGGGGCGAGCGATATCAGCGGCAGCCTCGGCGCAGGGCGCAATGTTTGCGCAAACATCCTCTTCGCGGCACTCGTCCGCCTCTTGATACGCGCCGTCAAAAAGCGAATTCCCCAGGGAATACGAATACTCGGGCCTGTTCTGGCTCTCCCGCCGTTTCGCAAAAGCGCTCGGGCTGTCGCCGTGCGATTTTGCGTAGCGGTCGCCGATGAACTCCTCTATCTCCTTGAAGCGCTTTTTGCCGATATCGAGCGATGCGCGGTCGAAAATGACCAGATAGACCGTCATATCCGCTTCGGTTTTGGCGAGGTAATCGCGAATCGTATCCTCGGCAACGCGCAAGGCTTTTTCCTTCGGATAGCCGTAAACACCCGAGGATATCAGCGGAAAGGCGATGCTCTCAAGCCCGTTTTCCTCTGCAATTTTTAGTGAATTTCTATAACAGGATGCAAGTTTTTCTTTTTCACCGAAGAAGCCCCCGCGCCATATAGGGCCAACGGCGTGGATAACGAATTTTGCGGGCAGCTCATAGCCGCGCGTGATCTTGGCTTCGCCCGTTTCGCAGCCGCCGAGCCTTCGGCATTCCTCAAGCAGCCTCGGACCCGCCGCGCGGTGGATCGCGCCGTCCACTCCCCCGCCGCCGAGCAGGGACTTGTTTGCGGCGTTCACTATCGCATCCACCTTCATCTTGGTTATATCGTTTCTGACTATAATAAGCGGCATGGATCATTCCTCCAGCTTGCCGATAAGCGCGTCTATGCTATCGAACACGGGCTGCTTTCCTGCGGCAATATCCGCCTTGAGTCTTGATATCTCACCATGAAGCTCGTCCACATAATGCCTCGGGTAAACGGTAACGGGAACCATGAAGATAACGCCGTCCTTTTCATAGATATCCAGCTTATCCCCCTCGGCAAGCCCGAGCGAAGCAACAATATCCTTGGGCAGCGTTATCTGCGACTTTGTGCGAAGCTCTGCTAACATTTTTAACACCTCCGAATGTTGGAATTTCTTACTTTACTACTATTATGCGCCAAACCCGTGCGTTTGTCAATAAGTTTTTTCCTTCCCCAAAACGAAAGGAACGGCTTTCGCCGCTCCCTTCGCTCTATTTTATCCGTATGAAGGAAACCCTTCCCGCATCACCAGGTCTGCTGCTGAAGCTTGGTCATATCCTGCTTCGCGGTCTGTATCTCCTGCTGCTGTGCGGGCGTGGTCTTGTAGAGATTGCGCTGCTTCATCTGCTCGAAAACGGCGAACTGATCCTCGGAAACCTCGCTCATGCAGTTGATGAGCAGGCTGCGAAGGTTCATGCAGCCGGATTCGGTGCAGCTTTCCGCATATTGCTTGACTGCCGCTCTTTCGGACTGAAGAAGATCCGTGAGCAGCTCCTGTTCGGTCATGGATGAATTCTGCATAGTTCTTTCCTCCCCTTATTTTGAAGAATTGAGGTAACTGTGGAGCTGTTCAAAATGCCTGCGATGATGCTCCGCAGCGGTGTTGGCCATGCTCTTGAGCTGAGGGTCGCTGAAATAGTTTGCGTAGACCGAGCATTTCTTGTATAGCAGAGCCTCGGTATGCATCTCATCCTGAATGATCGAAAGATCCGTGGTGTCTATCGGGGCGCTCGCCGCCTCGGTGTTCCAGCGAGCACTCGATGCGCCGTTGCCGCAGCAGCTTCGATCCGAGCCGCTTTGGTCGCTGCATCCGTTCCAATACGGGCTGCCGTTATTGCAGCCGTTCATATCGGGGTTGTTCTGGCCGCTGAAAAACCTGTCGGTGTTCGTGCCCCGGCCATTGCCGTTTGTGTGCATAATAATGCCCTCCGTGATGAGTTTTGCGGGCGTTTTGCCTGCAAGCTTAGTTTGCTCGATCACGAAGGGCTTATTCAGGTTTTAATTTGTATTTTTGCCAAATTACGGCATCATGCGGGCGCGCCGGCCGCAACGGGCGAAGGATCGATCATCATGCGCTTTTCGGGGCGGGATGTGAGCGCGTGCTCAAGCACCTCGTCCGCAGTATTGACGTAGATAATGTTCAGCGCATCGAGGATATCCGACGGCACGTCGCGAAGATCCTTGCGGTTCTTTTCGGGTATGAGCACGGTGTCGATCCCTGCGCGCACCGCCGCAAGCAGTTTTTCACGCAGACCTCCGATCGGCAGCACCCTGCCGCGAAGCGTTATCTCGCCCGTCATCGCGAGCCCCGCGCGAACGGGGATGCCCGTCAGCGCGCTCGTTACGGCGGTAAACATCGTTATGCCCGCCGAGGGGCCGTCCTTGGGGATCGCGCCCTCGGGAAGATGGATGTGGATATCCGTTTTGCCGTAGAAATCGCTGTCGAGCTCAAGCATTTGGGCCCGTTCGCGGATGCAGGTTATCGCCGCCTGTGCGCTCTCCTGCATAACGTTTCCGAGCTGACCCGTGAGCTGCACCTTGCCCGTGCCGGGGAGCACGGCCACCTCGACCGTCAGCATCTCGCCGCCAACGCTTGTCCACGCAAGGCCGTTCACAAGGCCGACCTGCGGCTCCTTATCCGCGGGATCGTAGGTGAATCTCGGTGCGCCGAGGTATTCCTCAACCTTCTTCCTGCTCACGGTAACGCGCTTTTTGCCGCCTGCGATATCCACCGCCGCCTTGCGGCAGACCGTGGCGATGCATCTTTCAAGGTTGCGAACGCCGGCTTCGCGGGTGTAGCCGTTTATAATATCGGAAACGCTCTCGCGCGGAACGCTCAGCATACTCTTTTTAAAGCCGTTTTTCTCGAGCTGGCGCGGCACGAGATGGCGCAGCGCGATCTCGACCTTCTCGTTTGCGAGATAGCTCGGCACTTCGATTATCTCCATGCGATCGAGCAGCGGGCGCGGAATGCCCGATTTATCATTCGCGGTGGTGATGAACAGCACCTTGGAAAGATCGTAGGGCATCTCAAGGAAATGATCGCGGAATTCAAAATTCTGCGCGCTGTCGAGCACCTCGAGCATGGCTGCCGCAGGGTCGCCGTGGAAGGAATCCGCTCCGAGCTTATCGATCTCATCGAAAAGCAGCACGGGGTTCACGGTCTGCGCCTGTCGCATCGCGGCGATTATCCTGCCGGGCATTGCGCCGATATAGGTTCGCCTGTGGCCGCGTATCTCCGCCTCATCGTGGATGCCGCCAAGGCTCATGCGAACGAATTTCCTGCCAAGCGCCCTTGCTATTGATGACGAGATGGAGGTTTTGCCCACGCCCGGAGGGCCGACGAAGCAGATTATCTGCCCGTTGACCTTGCCGGTGAGCTTTGCAACGGCGATGAACTCGAGTATCCTTTCCTTGACCTTTTCAAGCCCGTAATGATCCTCGTCGAGCACCTTGCGGGCATGCTCGATATCGAGATCATCCTCGCTCATCTCGGTGAAGGGAAGGCTCAAAAGCGTGTCGATATAGGTGCGCATCGAGGGCGTTTCATGCGAGCTTGAGGGGAGCATCGCAAAGCGCTCTATCTCCTTTTCAAGCTTCTTGCGAATCTCATCGGGGAAGGCTTTTTCGCTGAGACGACGGCGGAAATCGTCGGCCTCGGATTGCTCGTCCTCACCAAGCTCCTTTCGCACGGCCTTCATCTGCTCGCGCAGATAGTATTCGCGCTGGTTTTTATCAATCTGCTGCTTAACGTTGCTGTCGATAAGCTGCTTTATCTTGATCGCCTCGGCTTCGCGCCCGAGCATATTCACAAGCTCTATCGCGCGCTCGGTATAGTTCTCGGCCTCAAGCACCGTCTGACGATCCACGGGGTCGAGCAGAAAAACGTTTGCAACGCGGTAGGCGTATTCAACGTCGTTCGCGCTTCTTCCAATGAAGGACAGTGTGGTTTTAAGCTGTGCGTTGCCGATCATCGAAACGTACTGCTCGCATTTCTCCTCGATCAGCTCGCGCAGAGCGCTGAGCGATTCCGCCGCGCTCGGCGCCTCGTTTTCATAACTTTCGATCTCCGCGCAAAGGTAGGCATCGTTTTCGATGAAGGCGGTTATCTTCGCGCGGCTCTGACCCGAAACGAGCACTCGAAGCGAGCCTCCCTCGAGCTTTTCGCTGCCCTTGATGCGGCAGAGACAGCCGCAGGTATAGATATTGTTCTTGGTTGCTTCGAGCTGCTTGGCATCGTGCTGAGAGGTGAGCATAACCAGCCCGTCCCCCTCCATCGCCGCCTTAGCCGCGAGCACGCTCTTCTCCCTGCCAACATCGAAGCTCATCGCCGAATACGGGAGCACCACAAGCCCGCGCAGCGGTATAACAGGAATGTTTTTATAGAGTGCAGTTTTCATATTGAGTCCTTTCTTTATCCATACGGGAGCGGGGGCGCTCGCCTCCGCCATCTTTGTGGATAAATTATAACTCAAATTTCGATTTTTCTCAACACACAAAATATGACTTTTTAGGACTTCTGTCACCAAAACGACAAAAAGACGCGCAGCGTCTTTTGTCATGGCCAAAATATTGAAGAAAAATCCGTGTTCTCGCCCGAAGCGGAGCGATTTCTCATCGATTATTCGGGATTTGCAAGCTGGCCTCTGTTTTCCATGAAATCCACGATCTCTCTTGCAACTTCCTTGTTGTCTATTTTAAGGAAAGCCTCGCGAAGCGCATTCCTCTCGAATATGCAGCCCTTTAGCACGTAGGTAAGCCTGGAAACGAGCGTGGTGTCCATGCTGTCGGAATACAGCATAAGCTTTGCGATCCTGCCGTTTTTGATCGTGAAATGCATCTGCATCTCGCCGAAGGAAAAGCGCTGCTCAACGAAATTCTCGCATTCGGGTGTTTTGCCGAAGCGCCATTCCCATGATATCTGCTGATCCCTGCGGTACTCGATATTGGAAAGCACGGTGTCTGTCATGGGATACTCCCGAGCCTCGCCGTATTCCTCGATGAAGCTCTCCATGAGCAGCTCCGCCACCCTTTTCACCTCAAGCCCGGGAATGAAATCGGCAAGATTGCATACCCTCGATTGAACGCTCTCAATGCCCTTGGCTGCGAGCTTGGCCTTTGAAACGTTGAGGTAATTTGAAAGGCGCGTAAGGTCGGTGTTCACAAGGATGGTGCCGTGATGCGCTCTGTTGCCCTTGGCAAGAGCGTAGGCATTGCCCGAAAACTTCTTGCCTTCAACGAGGATATCGTTTCTGCCCGAAAGCTCCGGCTCGATCCCAAGCCTTTTCATTGCGTTCATAACGACCTTGAACTGCCTTTGCAGATCGTAATCCTTTTCGGACATGATGAACGAGAAGTTCAGGTTTCCGTTATCATGGAAAACCGCGCCGCCGCCTGTATGACGCCTAACAAGCTGAACGCCGTCGCGCTCCATATCCATAAGTCTGCACTCGCGCCATGCGTTCTGATTTCTCCCGATTATGACGGCGTTTTCGTTCACATACATATAGAGCATGATATCGCCCTTCTGCAAGGTGTCCAAAAACAGACCGTCTGCAGCAAGGTTGGTGTAGCCGTCGTATGATTTTGAAAAATGAATATAGTTTGTCAAACGAACTCCCAAGCGGATACATTCCGCTATTTTATAATACTGTGATAATACGAAGTCCTGCCCGGTTTTAGGCCGGGCAGGACTAACGCTCGTAATAAATAATACAGCTTATCAGTCTGCGGTTCTGCCGCAGCACTTCTTAAATTTCTTTCCGCTGCCGCAGGGGCAGGGATCGTTGGGACCGACCTTGGCCTCGGCATTGATAAACTGCTTGGAAACGCGCCAGGCCTTGGTTATCTCCCTGCGCTTTTCCTCGGTAAGCACCTTATCCCACTCCTTGAGACCGTAGAGCCAGTCCGCCTTCGCCTCGTGCATGTTGAAGTAGAGCTTTTCAAAATCGATATCCAGCGCGATCTCGGTATCGGCCTCGATGGAATCTATGTCAAGCTCCGCCTTCAGGCTGGTGTTGATGCCGTCAAGAAAGCCGCCGAAGGTAGCTTCGCTCATACCGAAGCCCTCGGCAAGCTCGCCCGCCTTGCCCGCGTAGCGAACCGAAGTGTCGGAAAGAATTTTTTTATACGCCTCGGTTTCCGAAGCAAAGTATTCGTTCCAGAACGCTCTTACCGCGGAATCCTCATCGGAGCCCTCGGCAAGCTTGCGCCACTGTTCAATAAGAGTCATAGTTGTCTCCGTAATCTTTATTTTACAAGAGCCTTATGCAAGCAGCATCTCGAGCCTCTCGCGGATCTTCTTGATGAAGCCGTCGGTGGTGCAAACGGTTTTCTTGTCCATATCGGCAAGAAGCGCAAGGTCCTTGGTCATGAAGCCGGAGGAGATGGTCTCAAGCGAAGCCTGCTCGAGCTTGTTTGCAAAGTCAACCAGCTCGGGGATCTCGTCCAGCTCGCCCCTCTTGCGAAGCGCGCCGCTCCATGCGAAGATAGTGGCCATGGAGTTGGTGGAGGTGGACTCGCCCTCAAGGTGCTTGTAGTAATGCTTGGTAACGGTGCCGTGTGCGGCCTCGTACTCGTAGTTGCCGTCGGGCGAAACCAGAACGCTGGTCATCATCGCGAGGCTGCCGAAGGCGGTCGCGACCATGTCGCTCATAACGTCGCCGTCGTAGTTCTTGAGCGCCCAGATGAAGCCGCCGTTGGAGCGGATAACGCGGGCAACCGCATCATCGATCAGGGTGTAGAAGTACTCGAGGCCGAGCTTCTCGAATTCAGCCTTATACTTCTCGTCGTAGATCTTCTGGAAGATATCCTTGAAGGTGTGGTCATACTTCTTGGAGATGGTATCCTTGGTGGAGAACCACAGATCCTGCTTGGTGGAGATGGCGTACTGGAAGCAGGCGTTTGCAAAGCTCTCGATGGAGTCGTCCTTATTGTAGGTGCCCATGAGAACGCCGGGGCAGTCGAAATCGAACACGGTCTCATCGAAAGTCACGTTGCCGTCCTTATCGGTGAACTTGATCTCCGCCTTGCCGGGGCCGGGTACGCGGTATTCCTGGCACTTGTAGATATCGCCGTAAGCGTGACGGGCGATGGTGATGGGCTTGTTCCAGCTCCTGACGGAGGGCTTGAGGCAGTCCATGGTGATGGGAGCACGGAAAACGGTGCCGTCGAGAATGGCGCGGATGGTGCCGTTGGGGCTCTTGTACATCCTCTTGAGGTTGTACTCGGTCATGCGCTGAGAGTTGGGGGTGATGGTTGCGCACTTTACGCCAACGCCGTACTTCTTGCAGGCTTCGGCCGCTTCAACGGTGATCTTGTCGTCGGTTTCGTCTCTCTTAACGAGGCCGAGGTCATAGTACTCGGTTTTGAGATCAACAAAGGGAAGAATGAGCTCGTCCTTGAGCATCTTCCAGATGATCCTGGTCATTTCGTCGCCGTCCATCTCTACAAGGGGGGTCTTCATTTGAATCTTCTGCATGGTGGTCTCCTTAGGGTACTTTGATTGAAAATATTTTGGTTTTATCATTATTTTGGCGCATCAAGTCGAAAGGCTTCGATGCGCCAAAGCAACAATCTATTCGGTTATGCCGAATGCGCGATCACGCATTCTCGGGAAGCTCGCTGGTGCAGTGGGGGCAGCGGGTCGCGTCGTCCGCGATGTCGCCCTTGCAGAAGGGGCACTTGCGAGCGGGCTTGGGCTCTTCCTTCTTAACTACCTTGTTGATCGCCTTAACAACGAAGAAGATGATGAGGGCGATGATAAGGAAGTTGATGATAGCGCCGATGAACTTGCCGTAGGTCAGCACGTTTGCGCCGAGCTCCGCAGCTTCGGTCGCAGTCTTACCCGCGAGGTCAACGCCTTCAACGCCCTTGAGAAGAATATACTTCTCGTTAAGGTCGGAGCCCTTGAAGATCAGGCCGATGAGCGGCATGAAGATGTCGTTCACCAGAGAGGTTACGATCGCACCGAAAGCGCCGCCGATCATGACACCGACTGCCAGATCCATGACGTTGCCCTTAAATGCAAACTTCTTAAATTCTTTCCACATATTTTCTACCTCCTTACTGGTATAATATAACTATACTCCTTTTTTCCGCCAATTTCAATAGTTTTTGAGAATATACCTCTTGCACGGAGCGGTTTTCCCGCTTAGAAACATCGCTAAGTGGGGCATATCTCAAACAGCTTGCTTCATAACGCATAAAGCAAGGTCGCTGCGGCCGATCGCTCCGTTATCTGCGGCGGAAGCGGTGCCGATTAACGGCATCATCAAATGCTCAAGGTGATATAGTAAAACTCATTGACGGCAGCAAGGGTACCGTGGTAGAATATACCTATGGCGGTTAGTAAAACGCCTTGCTGTCGCGTGATGAAACGAAATATTATCAGCTTGGGGAGCAGATAAATATGGAACAGGAACTATTCAATGCAAAGCATAAATATGCTACTTATAATCATAGCAGCATGTCCATCGGCGCGTTTATTGTTCTTCCGCTGCTCTTAATTATCGGAGATATACTCTTTGCTATACTGCCAAGCACTTCATCAAATGGAATGCTTGTAGGATGAGGTGTTTTTATGAGCAGCATAAACAAAAGAAAAAGAGAAAGCAGAATAGTATTCATAATAGTACTCATAATAGTAATTATTGTGCCTTTAGCTTTCATGTCAATATTCCGCTTCGGAATGGAACCACGGTCATATTACGGTCCGCATTGGGATCTGTTTACTCAAGCAGCGTTCAGCATCGCGGGAACAGATGAGATGGGGACGCGAATAAGCTCGCTGGAAACGGATGAGTTCGGACGCATTCTGTTTGAGGTTAAATTCTTTGGGAATTCTATCGACAGGTTATTTATTCCGAACAGAGAAACGTCCGGTCGGCTTTTTGCATATGCTATATGCCAAAAGGCGGATGATGAGTTTGTTTATTATTATGAGGACGATTCTTTCTCGATATTTGGAGCGCAGGATGAGTTTACAGACGATGAGAGGAATGCTTTGAAGCAGAGAAACGATTGGAATAAGCCTCCCAATGATGAAAAGCTGACTTCTCGCAGAATAGTGAATTTGGACAAAGGCAGGCTCAGAGTATCCGCAGATTATGATAATAATTTTTGGAGAGATTGGCATGCGAAGGAAGTTTTCAAACGCTATGTTACCGTCAATGAAAACGCAATCTCAAGAAAAGTATTGCTTGATATTGATAAAGACGGACGATTGCTCTTTATAATGTGGATAGAGTATAATAACGATCAAGCCGCAGAGGGTTGGTTTATGCTGATGCCGCCGTCTGCTTCCGATGTTGATCCGATGGTTTCACAAATAAACGATCCGATTCATTATTGGCGGGAGCTAAAGGAGTTTAAGCTTGATAATGGTTGGAATAGCCCATAGCATTAGTAGTTTTTTTGCATCGTGATGGGTGCATTCTTCCGTAGGGAATACTGCTCATGATTCGCTGGCGGTCAGCGTGGTTTGTTTTGAAGGATGACGGTTTTGTTTTTAAAACCGCATTTAAGAAAAGCGAGTTCTACCCCTACGATCAAGCAGCTTTAAGCGCCAAATGCTCCACTCGTGTAGTTGTGTTGAAAGCGAGTGACAGACGGCTGTTGCTTGAGTTAAGTCTTTCCGGCCACCGAGAGCTGGTTCATCGCATTCTTTCTGCGCATGGGCTGTCATTATAATAATTCGGAGTTTGGAACGGCTGCGGTTTATATCGCCGCCGTTTTCATATTTTTGCCCGCATATTCGTTCTTGCCAATAGTTTGATTTGGGTTTATAATGGAGGATGGATTATTATACAGCACCGAAAGGAAAGCTTCGTTTTGAATAAACAGGCGGCAAGCTCTGCCCAAACAAGGCTTGAGCGCATAAACGCGCTCATAAATAAAGTTGAAAAGCCGACCCGCTACATGGGCGGCGAGCTCAATATGCGCGTTAAGGAGGGCGACGGGCTCTTCCGCTTCGCGCTCTGCTTCCCCGATACCTACGAGATAGGCATGAGCCATCTCGGTTCGCGCATCATCTACAACGTTTTAAACAATCGCGCCGACACCTACTGCGAGCGCTGCTTCGCGCCGTGGGTGGATATGGAGGCGCTTTTACGCGAGAGCGGCGAAAAGCTTTTCTCGATCGAAACCAAGCGCGCGCTTGATGAATTCGACGTTATCGGCTTCTCGCTTCTATACGAGATGTGCTACACGAATATCCTCACCATGCTCGAGCTTTCGGGCATACCTCTGCGCTCAAGCGAGCGCGGCGAGGACGATCCGCTGATAGTTGCGGGCGGCCCCTGCGTTTGCAATCCCGAGCCCATCGCCGATATTATAGACGTTTTCTTCTTCGGCGACGGCGAGGAGGTTGTGAACGACTTTATGGACGTTTACGCCGAAGCAAAAAGGAGCGGCGCAGGCAAGCATGAAACTCTCGTTCGCCTGAGCCGCATACCGGGCGTATACGTTCCCGCTTTCTACCGCGCCGAATATGAAAACGGGCAGTTTGCACGGCTTATTAAAATAGAGCCGGAAGCGCCGGATACGATCGAGCGCCGCATAGTGCGCGATCTTGACAGGGCGGAGTTCACGGGCGATCTCGTGGTGCCCTATATGAGCATAGTTCACGACCGCATCGCGCTGGAGCTTTTCCGCGGCTGCACGCGCGGCTGCCGCTTCTGTCAAGCGGGCTTCATCTACCGCCCGATCCGTGAAAGGCGCATGAAAACGCTGATAGACTACTGCGACGGTCAGCTTAAAAGCACGGGGCACGACGAGGTTTCCCTCTTCTCGCTCTCAAGCGGCGATTAC
>Ga0256404_1008275_pt1 | contig 15768 bp, 17 predicted proteins | sample RumenRJG_01DNA_FD_185990 | JGI IMG/M metagenome (GOLD analysis project Ga0256404, IMG submission 185990) | Bovine rumen microbial communities from Lethbridge, Alberta, Canada - RJG_01 | ecosystem: Host-associated > Mammals > Digestive system > Stomach > Rumen | place: Canada: Alberta | collected...
AAAAACAGGGATTGGAAAATGCAGGTGATAAGTCGAGGATTTGGTGATTTCGAACATCTGGTTCGTGCAAAATGCTGAGGAGATTTTTGGGAGAAAAAGAAAATGAAGAAGCGATTGGCAAGTGCATCAGAAAATATGTACAAAAATACAGTCTCTTATGGGAAAAGAAATCGTCATCGATTGGAAATGATTCACAAAAGATGATTTTGGCAAAAGATACAAAAATTCAACTTTGCAAAAATGCCATTCAGGAATCGTAAAAGGGTGTCTATAATCAGCATCACAACGAATGAGGGAGGTGTTTGGATGCTCTTGATGGCAAGTAGGTTGCTTCTGGCGGCATGCGCTGCAACAACAGATTGTCTCCATGGAAAAATACCCAACGGAATCATTCTTCTGGGCTATCTCCTGGGGATCTCCTACCGGATAATGGGAGCTTTGGATGTCGGATGGGGGGTGCTGATTCTTCGAATGCTCTGGCCAATCCTGGCCCTCTTTCCTGTTTTTCTGATTCGAGGGATGGGAGCCGGGGATCTGAAGCTCTTTTCGCTACTTTCACTCTATAGCGAATTTGAGGTCATGCTCTATCTGATGGGAATTGCGCTGACTCTGTCTGCGACAGGAGCATTGGTTCGGATGGTCCGGAGAAAAGAACTCGGTCTACGTTTATGGAACCTGAAGAACTATGCGGTGGACTGCTTACTGAACGGTTCGATCAGCCCATATAAGAGTATTGGGAGTGAGGGAAGTACGATTCATATGGGAATCTATATCTTGCTTGCGTGTTTTCTGGTCAGTATCTGGGAGGTAAGAGGATGAAGGGGATACGAATTCTGATCTGTGACAAGGACGAAAGCTATACATCGGCACTGGTCCGCTATCTGGTGGGGAGCCTGAAGGGGGTAAGAATCAGTTACGATACCTCGCTGGAAGCCTTTCGGCAGGAGGAAGGGGAGTATCGGATTGCACTCATGACAGAGGATTTTATCCGGGAGATGGAGCTGAATAGTCGTGGAACTCTGATCATCCATCATGTCATCCAGCTCTGTTCGGCGAGGGACCATGGTTATAAGGAGTATGAGGTTTTATATAAATTTCAGTCCATGGACGAATTCCTTCGAAGGTTGGGGAAGGTAGGATGGCCGGAGGAGATTAAAAACAAGCAAGGGAAGGAGACTCGCTTTGTAGGAATCTATTCACCGATTCGACACGAACTGACCCTGCCTTTTGCCCTCCTCTACTGCAAACTCCTTTCGGAAAATAAGAGAGTTCTCATGATGGATCTCGAAGAGAACAGCCTGATGCGGCATCTCCTGGGAAGGGAATTCGATGCTAACGTTCTGGATTGTATCTATGAGATGGGCGACATGAATGATCCATCTGTCTTTGGCGATTATCTCGAATCCTATGAAGGGTTTCAGATTCTCTCGCCAGTGGATAACCCAACGGATCTGGCTGGGATTCATTCGGAACAATGGATGCAGTTATGTGATCTTGCGGCAAGCCAGAACTTTGAATATGTGGTGGAGTTGTTTGGGGAACTGCCACAGGGCTTTGAGAACTTCCTGGATCGCATGGATCGATTCGTTATTCTTGGAAAGCCCGGAGACTACTATCAGGCATCAGAGGCCCGCTTTGTGAACTTCTTAAGGGATGAGAAGCCGGATCTTCGGGTGGAGGAAGTGATGCTTCCCATGACGGTGAAGAGTATGGCAGAGGGATCTTATCGTATGGACGAGATGATGAGGGGAAGCCTGGGGCTCTTCATGAAGCAGTTATTCCTCTCACAAAATGAGAAGAGGCAGGGATTTGCGTGAGTATTGAAGATCGAATTCGCGAAAGGGTACTAGCAGAGCTGGATCTAACCGAGAATCTATCAGATGTACAGATTCTGGAGGAGATTCGCCGGGAGATCTGCCTGGAGGGGAAGCGATGCGCCTTATCTTATGATCGGCGGAAGGAATTAGAGAGGCATATCTTTCATTCTCTTCGCAGACTCGATATCCTGCAGGATTTTCTGGAGGATGAGGATATCACGGAGATCATGGTCAATGGTCCATCCTGTATCTTCCTGGAGAGGCAGGGGCGAATTGAGAGATCTAAGCGACAGTTCTATTCGGCAGAGAAACTGCAGGATGTAATTCAGCAGATTGCCTCCACGCAGAACCAGATTATCTCGGAGACCAATCCCATTCTGGATACGCGGATTCCCGAATTTGGAGCAAGAGTAAATATTGTCATGTCCCCGATCGCAATAGGCAGTCCTGTGCTGACGATCCGAAAGTTCCCCAGGGAACCGATTACCATGGAACGCCTCTTAGAATATGGCTCCTTGTCTGTGGAGATGGAGGAATTCCTAAGGGATGCGGTTTATGCGGGTTATAACATCTTTATATCCGGAGAGACATCCAGCGGAAAGACAACATTCCTGAATGCCCTGACGGAATTCATTCCCTCGGATGCGAGGGTGATTACGATAGAGGATTCGGCAGAACTTCAGGTCCGTGGAATTGAGAATCTGGTTCGCATGGAGAGCAGGAATAAGACGATGGAAGGGAAGTTGGAGGTCACCATTCGTGATCTTGTGAAATCATCTTTACGAATGCGACCCGACCGCATCATCGTCGGAGAATGTCGTGGAGGAGAGGCCCTGGAGATGCTCAGTGCTATGAATACAGGACATGATGGCTCCCTCTCCACAGGTCATGCGAATTCAGCAAAGGATATGATCTCGCGACTGGAGACGATGTGCCTCATGGCCATGGACCTGCCAATCCCTGCAGTAAGACAACAGATTGCATCGGCAATTGATCTCTTCGTGCATCTGGGGCGGCTGCGGGACAGAAAGAGAAGAGTATTAGAAATTGCTGAGGTCGTGGGAATGGAGAATGGAGAAGTAAAACTGCATTCCCTGTATGAGTACGAAGGGGGAGAGAAGGGTTGGAGACAAGTCGGAAGGCTAGAGAGGCTGCAAAAGATGGAAAGAGCCGGAATCGATCTGACAAAGAAGAATTACGAAATCGACCCTGCAAAGAGGACATACTGAATCGGAATGTAAAGAGAAAGAAGCAGGACTATATCAGAGAAGCAGTGGAATCCATTGCTGTTTCGGCACTTCTGGCCTGGTTGTGTTTCGATTCAATTTACGGACTCTTCTCTCTTCTTCCAGTTATCATCCTTAATCATCTCCGCCATCAAAAGGATGCGAGAGAAGCTTTTGACGGGGAATTTCGCAAGCAGTACAGAGAACTACTGATGTCCCTGGTGGCAGGATTGCAAGGAGGCATCTCGGTGGAAAAATCCTTTTTGAGTGCTGAAAAGGAGATGACGACCCTATATGGGAAGGAATGTCTTCTGCTGGAAGAACTGCATCGTCTAAATACCAATGTGGCACTGTCGATGCCGGTGGAGAATGCTTTCTTTGATTTCGCCAAAGTCTATCCCTATGAGGAAGTAGAGGATTTTGCATCGATCTTCTCCTTTGCCAAGAGGCTGGGAGCGAACTATACCACGAATATCAGGCGGACGGCAGCGGCATTGGGAGAAGGCCTGGAATTAAAGCAGGAAATCAGTGCCATTACAGCGGAGAAGCGAATGGAATTAAAAATCATGTGCATGATGCCGCTAGGGATCCTCTTCTACATACGGATGGGATCTCCGGATTATCTGGAGACGCTCTACCATAATCCTGCCGGTGTCCTGGTAATGATTCTGGCCCTTGGCCTCTATGCGGCATCCCTTGGCCTGGGTAGGTTTATCCTTCGGAAAGGAGGGGCAGGATGATATTTGCGATGTCTTTCCTATCTATGCTGATCGCATTAGGGATAGTCATTTACCGAAAAAAGACAGGCCAGCCTTTTTCCGGAAAGGAAATCAAGGTTGTGATGCTGATTGAACTCATGGCAATGGTGCTATGTGGGAAAAATATGCTGGATAGTGAGGTGAATTTTGATGGACGGATTGAGAGACCCGCCTACGGGCAGGGGGAGGAAGAAACAGAACTTGTGGCAGAAGGCGATAAATTTAAGGAACGTATGGTTCTTTGCCTGTCAGAGAGAAATCCTGGCGAGGAGGAGATTGAAGAATATTTTCGTCTGGCAGAAGCAGAGATTGATGAGAGTCTTAAAGGGGATAATCCAGATCTAATGCACGTATCAAATGATCTGAAGCCACAGAGTTCGTATGCCGGCGGGATGGTGGATGCGGAGTGGTACTTTGAGGATGGAAGTTATGTCTCATCGGACGGCAGCATCTGTGCAGGGCCTATACAGGAGGAAATCAGTATCTATGCCCAGGCTATTCTTCATTGCCATAAGAAACAGGAACTATACGAGGTGCCGATTACACTTGTTCCGCCGAATATAGCAACAAAAAGAGGATGGAAGCAGAGGGTAGAGGAATTGCTTTCGGAGGGGGATGATCCAGATCAGGCAGAGTACATCCTGCCGACAGAAGTGGATGGAAAAGAACTGAATTGGAAGAAGGCGGTGGATCCTTCGGGTTTTTATCTCTCTCTCTTAGGGATAGCAGCAGCAATTGGGCTAATCTTTTCACGAAAGAATGATAAGAGAAGAGAGAGGGAGAAGTATCAGGATGCTCTGATGAAGGAGTATCCGAGAATTCTGAACATGCTCTGTCTCTATGTTACAGCTGGTGTAACAGTGAGAAAGGCCATGCAGAGAATGGTAATGGATTATGAGAGAGAAAAGGAGAAGGAGAAGAAGGCTGGCATGGAACTCTTCTACAAGGCCGTAAGGGAACTGGATTCCGGTGTGAATGAAATGGAAGTCTACCGAAGGATTGGAGAGAGGAGTGGAAATCGCCAGTATCGAAAATTGTCTCTTCTTCTCATGCAGGATCTGAAAAAGGGAACAGGCAATCTACCACTGCAGTTGGAGCAGGAAGCGGAGGAAGCCTACGAAGAGGAGAAGATGCATCTGAGAGCTGAGGGAGAACAATTATCGACAAAACTTCTTCTGCCCATGATGGGGCTCTTAGGTGTCGTACTAATCCTGATGATCTATCCCGCCATGAGCGGAATTGGTCTATAGAACAGAGAAAGAAAAGGAGGAAGACTTATGAAAAATGTATGGTATCAGCTGAAGAGACTCGGTAAGGCAAGTCTGGAAGAGACAATGTGCTTCCTGAGGGGAGAAGAAGGTGTGGGAACCGTTGAGGTCATATTGATCCTGGTTGTTCTGATTGGCCTTGTTCTTGTCTTCAAGAAACAGATCAATGACCTGGTGAATAGCATCTTCAAAACGATCAAACAACAGGCAGACAAGGTATGAGGAGAGAAAACAGGGCAAAAGGAAGCATGACAGTCTTCCTTAGTATGGTACTCATGGTGTATATGTCTCTTTTTCTGACTCTGGCAGAGAGCATTCGCCTGGAGATTCTATCTGTAAGATCGATGGTGATCAGTGAGCAAGCGATAGAAAGTCTCCATTCCATGTACCTGGATGCTCTGTGGGAAGAGTATGGAGTGACGGGGATGGCTCTCTCTCTTGGGAGGGGAGAGATCTCTATGCCCGAAATCGATGGGATATTAATGAAGTACGTTGAGGAAAATGCGTCACCTGCAGGTGGGATGCTATCTGTAGACTATACAGGGCTTAGGAGCGAGCAGGCATGTATGGATTCATACGGTCTCTTATCAGATGCCGGTGGCGCACCTTTTGTATCCTTGGCAGTGAAGTACCAGTTGTCACATGTTGGAGCTGACCTGGTGGATCTTGTGACAGATGATCTGGCTGCATCGCTTATGGATTCGGAGTCAATCAGCAGTGAACTTGGCGCGGATATCGAGCAAGGCAGTAAGGCACTCGAAGAAGCGAGAAATGCACCGGAGCCAACGGATGAGGAGAGGGAGGCCTGGGATCAGAGTCGACAGGCATATCCCGAAAAGGATTGGTCGGGTGCACAAGATCCAATGCCGAATGCAGGGTCAAACCTGGCAGGTGAACTTCTTAGTATCTATTTTCCACCAGAAGAGGAGCTTTCCGCGAAAGTGATCGGTCTGAATGAGACTCTATCGCATCGAAATCGAGAGACTGGAACGGAAAGAGCAATGGATATAGGAGTGAGTGATCGACTGATCTATGAATCCTATGTTTTATCCAAATTCTCGAATTTTACCGAGCCTGCAGAGGAGAAACATCCACTGTCCTATGAAACAGAATACATCCTGGCAGGGAAAGCATCGGACCAGGAGAACCTGCTGGGGGTTATACACAGAATTATGGCCATGCGGGAGGCTGAAAATCTGCTTTCGATCATGTCGGATAGCGCCAAAATCGCAGAAGCAGGCTCCTTTGCAACCACCCTGGTTGGTGCAAGTGGCAATCCGGCTCTGATAGAGATCGTGAAGATTGGACTGATTGCTTCCTGGGCATATGGAGAGAGTCTTCTGGATATGCGTGCACTACTGCATGGAAAGAAAATACCGATTATTAAGGCACCGGAAGACTGGACATCTACCCTCTGCACACTGGCCTTATGCTTCGACCCTCATGAACAGGCCAGGGAGATTGCCCATGGGATAGGGTATAAGGAATATCTTCGTATTCTGCTTACCGCGGAGAAAGCAGAGAACCTTGGGCTAAGAAGTATGGACCTATGCGAGGCAGTGATTCGGACCAGGGATGGATATGGGAATATCTGTCTGGATCATCTGATGTACAAAGGATCGTATTCCTTTGCCTATGAAGCTGGTCCTCTATTCCTTAGTCTGGTACCGGAGGGGGAGGGAAAAGAGTTTTGTCTGAGAAGGGAACACAGGAAGGGGTTTTCATATATAGACAGCTGGTACGAAGCTGTGGGTAGTTAGGAAATATGAAATAAGTAATAAAAAATAAAAAATAAGGGGGCTTAGAGGTATGTCTCTTATCAAAGAACAATTTACACGGTTTAGAAAGGAAAAAAGTCTCTCTGAGATCAGAAATACGCACACAAATAAAGATCAAAAGGAGAAGGAGACATCCCTGTGCGCCTCTATTATTTTAGGAAAGACAAAAGCAAGTTACACCCTGGAGGCAGCCGTTGTATTTCCCATATTCATCAGTCTCATGGTGACAATGATGCTGCTTATGCGGGTACTTTCAATTGAATATGGAATGCATCAGGCCATGCAGGAGTCTGCAAGAGAAGCTGCAGCCTGTAAGAAATATGCAAATTATGCAAGTGTCTGTCTCTTAACGAGGGAAAAAATCGATAAAAAGAAAGTTCCAGTGGAATTCATTCGTGGTGGAGCACCTGGTATCAGTTTTCTGGGAAGCAGTGTAACGGATACGGACATTAAGTTGAAATGTACTTACACGATTCCTTTCCCAACAAGTTTTTTCAATAAAAAAGGGCTGTTGATGCAGCAAAATGTAAGTCAAAGGCGATGGGTGGGCTGGAACCCAACGATGGCGGGAGAGGAAGAAAAGTATGTATATGTGACTCCTAACGGGACAGCATATCATGCCTCGAGAAATTGTGCTTATCTGAAGCCGTCCCTTCGTTCTGTTCCGGCATCACGGTTGGCGGAAGAGAGGAATGAAAGTGGACACCGGTATGGGAACTGTCCCTACTGTAAGAGCAAGAAAAGCAAGGTGGCAGTCTATTATGTGACACGTTATGGGGAGAATTATCACAGCAAAATGAATTGTAGTGGCTTAAAACGGAGTATACGATCTGAGACAAAAGAAGAAGCAATAGCGGAAGGCTACCATGCCTGTCCAAAATGCGCGGGGGAGTAGAATATGGAAGCAATTGGATTATTAGGGATGCTTGGTATTACGACATATGAGGATATTCATAGAAAAGAAGTTCATTCTATCATTCTTCTGGCATTTGCCATTTTGGGTATGGCCTTTCATCTGATTTTTCACAAATTAGGTATTTATGACATTCTGGGGGGATTCGCCATAGGTGGGCTCATGATGATTCTCTGTCTGCTGTCTAAGGAGAGGATTGGGATGGGGGATGCCATCCTTTTGATGGTAACCGGTATCTATCTGGGATTTCTCAAGAATCTCTTTCTCTTGTGGGCGTCATTATCCTTCATGGGCATCTTCTGCCTCTTTGGATATCTTATGAAAAAGATCAAGAAGGAAGATAGAATTCCTTTCTATCCTTTTGTTCTATGTGCCTTCTTAGTCATGCTCCTGATTTCGGGCGGGGATCTGTATGCGTAGCCTGAAAGGATCCTATACGGTGGAAGCAGCTATGGTTTTCTCTATCTGCTTTTTCCTCATGGGATCAGCAATTCTGTTAGGCTTTGATGTATATCATGAAGTTTACAGCCAGGTTTCACAAGAGCAGAAATCACCAGATGTTTTAAGGATTTTTCGGATCTCAGAATTGGGGGAAGAAATATGGAAGTAACATACCAGAGAAATGTAAATCGAAATTATATGATCCTCGAAGGACAGGCAATGGAGGAGACTTATGAAGAAAGCATGTTAGCAGAAAATCATATTAAGGCTCTCCTGTCCTTCTATACCATTCATGCCAATGGAAAAACCCAGTATTGGTACGATATCACAGGATTGCACTCCCTAAGGGATTTTGTCAGCCAGGAGGGCGTGGAGATCAAAACGATCTACCAGATCATCGTTTATCTGGGAATTGCTTTGGATGAAATCAATCGTTATCTACTCTCTCAGGAGAGGCTGCTATTAGGACCTGATACGGTCTTTCTGTCAAGAAACAAAAAAGACGCAGACCTTGTCCTATGTTATTGCCCGGTGGCCAGTGAAGACTTTACGATGTCCTTGCTTAGTATAATGGAACTCTTCCTTACAGAAGTTGATCATAACAAGATTGAGCTTACAAAACTCTGCTACGCCTTATATGAAAGAGTGGCAAAAGGGGATGTAAGATATGAAGAACTTACGGAAATGGTATGTAATTATGACAAGGAGAATGCAGTTCCGGGTCTTTGCAAGGAGGAAGCCTTCCTGGGACCAGGGGCAGATGACAGGGAAGCAGATGATTTTGAAGTCCCGGAGGATCGAGACTTGAAGACAGACCGGGCAGGGCGGAGAGAAGTATCTGCGGATCGGCTCGAGGACTGCGGCTGGGATGAACTGGGAGAGGAAGAGGAGGAAGAAAAGGGAGGTGTCCGGGAGATTATTCTGCATTATTTTTCAGATCTATGGTCAGGAATCCGGAACCTTTTCTCGATTCGGAAGAAGTACGAGGAGAATATCCGTCAGGACCGCCTGGAATCCATAGACGATTTCATATATGATCCCAGTAATGATTTCGAAGAAGCAACAACCATTCTGAAGTTGGAAGAAGGCAGTCAGAGAAAGAATCTGCACCTAATCTATGAAGGGGAGGATGGTGAGGATGATTTTCGGATTACGTCTGAATCCTTCCGAATTGGCAGTATGCCAGAGGAAAATGATGGGGTCATACATGCAAAAGCAGTCAGCCGTCATCATGCAAGAATCAGGCTTCAGGGACAGGATATCTATCTGGAGGATCTAAATTCTACGAATGGGACCTTTCTGAATGGAAAAGTTCTTAGTTTCGGCCTTCCCGTTCGCCTGTCGGAAGGGGATAAAATTCGCTTTGCAGATCAGTCCTACAGGCTTTCCTTTCGTTGATTTTCCAAGGAAAAGGCTCTATACTTAACCTGATTGACGACTTACATCGCATAAGGGAAGGTGTCCGATGAAAATCAATATCTATTACGGTGGAAGAGGGGTGTTAGATGACCCTACGCTCTATGTGATTCAGAAGATGGAACGTGTACTGACAGAGCTTCGCGTAGAAGTCCATCGTTATAATATCTATGAATACAAGAATGGGATTTCGACACTGCCAAAGACCATGAAGGATACGGATGGCGTCATCCTGGCAACGACCGTAGAATGGCTGGGGATCGGTGGTTTTATGAACCAGTTCCTCGACGCATGCTGGCTCTATGGCGATAAGGATCTCCTGCGATCCATCTATATGCAGCCGGTAGTCATGTCTACAACCTATGGCGAGCGCGAAGGGATGCTTACCTTAGAGAATGCGTGGGAGATCTTAGGTGGTCTTCCCTGCAGTGGTCTCTGTGGATATGTAACGGATGTTACCGCTTTTGAATCCAATGCAGAATATGCTCATATTATCGAGAAGAAGGCAGAAGCCCTCTATCGTACCATCTCTCAGCGGGCACAGGGTCTTCCAAGCTCCAATCAGGCAGTGAAGAAATCGGTTCTCCACAGCCATCAGTTGTCCCTGACACCAGAAGAGAGCGAGCAGTTATCCCAGTTTGTATCGGATGATAATTATGTTCGTCAGCAGAAGGTGGATATCGAAGAACTGTCTTCCATGTATCGGGATCTCCTCGGTGAAGAGGGACCGGATTCAGAAGAGTATATCGCAGACTTCAAGTCCCATTACCATCCTCAGAAGGATTTCACTGCATCCTATCTCTTCCAGATTGATGGTCAGCAGAAACCGCTCTATATTCATGTAACGCCTCAGGACATTATCTGTTCCTATGGCGCACAGGAAGAGGTAAATGTCATAGCAAGACTGTCATCCGGAGTGCTTGACCAGATTATCAGTGGCCGGGAAACCTTCCAGAGGGCGTTCGGTGTGGGTGATATGAAGACCAAGGGTAATCTTCGCATGCTAAATATGCTTGATACGATATTTGTATTCTAAGGAGGATAGAGATGAAGGACGATAATTGTATTTTCTGTAAGCTTGCAAACGGGGTTTTCCCGACCAATACCATCTATGAAGATGAGGATTTTCGCGTTATCCTCGATGCAGAGCCGGTATCGAAAGGACATGCACTGATCCTTCCCAAGGAACATTACAAGAACATCTATGATCTTGATGATGCTGTAGCAGCAAAGATTCTCCCCCTGGCGAAGAAGCTTGCAAGTGAGATGACAGAGAAGCTTGGCGCGGATGGATTTAATATTCTGCAGAATAACAATGAAGTGGCTGGTCAGTCAGTCTTCCATTACCATATGCATTTGATTCCCAGATATAAGGATGCAGCGAACAATGACAAGCTGCTGGGATTCTCTCATATCGGTATGTCAGAAGAAGAGATTAAGGCTGTTTGCGAACAGTTAAAGTAAAAAATGCCGAATACAGGATGCTGTCTGTCTTGAGATGCAGGCATTAGAAAACGGGAAATGCAGGGCAACCCATTGGTCACCTGCATTTCCCGTTTTTGCGTGTCATTTCGTCTGCCAGAAGTAACCAGCCTTATATGCTCTCGTTCAGGATATTCACAATCTTAGCTATGGAATCGCCGGAAGGGCTGGCCTCCATAGCCAGGATATACTGATCACGGTCCGCATAGACCTTGCGGACGGTATCCGTAAGAAGCTCTGCGGTAACACTCTCTTCTTCGAGCACCTTAGAGAATCCCTGTTTCTCGAAGGACCGGGCATTCAGAATCTGGTCGCCACGGCTTGCGTTGAGACCCAGAGGAATCAGAATATTGGGTTTCTTCAGTGCAAGAAGTTCGAAGATGGCATTGGCGCCGGCTCTGGAGATAATGATATCGGCAGCGGCGAAGAGATCCGGCAGTTCCTTGGAGATGAATTCATATTGAGCGTATCCATCACGATTCTTAAGGCTTTCATCGAGATTGCCTTTACCACAGAGGTGGATGATTCGGAAATCTTTCAGTAGTTCATCGAGGGAGCCGCGGACGGCGTTATTGATGAAAACAGAACCCTGACTTCCACCGATGATGAGAAGAACGGGCTTATCGTTTGCGGAATCAAAACCACAGAAGGATAATCCACGGTTTGCATCTCCGGAGAAGAGTTCCTGACGGATGGGAGTGCCGGTCCAGATGGCACGATTACCTTGGATCTTCTCTACTGTTTCCGGGAAGTTACAGCATACAGTCGTAGCACCCCTTAATGCAATGCGGTTTGCAAGACCTGGTGTCATATCAGATTCGTGAATGACAGCAGGGATGTGGAGCGCTTTGGCAGCGAGAACAACAGGAACAGATACAAAGCCACCTTTTGAGAAGATGACATCCGGCTTGATCTTGCGCAGAATTCTCTTTGCCTCGAAGAAACCGTTCATTACCCGGAAGGGGTCGGAGAAGTTTTTCCAATCGAAGTAGCGACGGAGTTTGCCGGAGGAGATTCCGTAATACTTGGTCCCGGTTGCTTCGATCAGGCCTTTTTCCATACCTTTTTTGGATCCGATATAGGTAATCTCGTATCCGGCTTCTTTTAATGCGGGCATCAGCGCGATGTTCGGTGTGACATGTCCGGCAGTACCACCGCCGGTAAGAACGATTTTCTTCATGAATTACCTCTATTACTTACAGGGTTGAAAATTTGTATGCTGTGGTGCTTTCCCAGGTCTTGCCAGCCTTAAGAAGGGGCTGGGGGAAGGAGGGCACATTGATTGCATTAGGATAGTACTGGGTCTCGAAGGCGACTCCGGAACGTTTCTGGTAGTGAATACCGCCCTTGCCGACGGGGTCCGGTTCGATGAAGTTCCCAGTGTAGAGCTGCATACCAGGCATATCGGTATAGACTTCCATCTTGCGTCCACTTGCGTGGTCTTCAAGGGATGCAACAAGTTTTACTTCTCCGGGTTTGGTATCAAGAACATAATTGTGATCGTAACCACCACCGATACGGATGGGATCACAGGAAGTATCGTTGATATCGCGTCCAAGTGCCTTTGGAGTTCTGAAATCCATGGCAGTGCCGTCTACAGAGAAGAGTTCGCCATGGGGAACGGAAACCTCATCGGTTGCGGTAATCGCATCAGAATCGATCCAGGCGATTTCGTCTAAGATCAGACCGGAATCGTGGCCGGAGAGGTTGAAATAACTGTGGTTAGTAACATTCAATGCTGTGTCCTGGTCGCTATGTGCAGAGTAACTAATGGAAAGTGTATTGTCGTTGGAGAGAGCATAGGTTACGGAAAGCTCTACATTTCCAGGAAAGCCACACTCGCCATCCGCATTCTTCACGAGAAGGGTGACAGAGGCACCGTCGTAATCAGTAAGCTCCCAGAGGCGGCGGAAGAAGGGCGAAGGACCGGAGTGAAGGGTGTTGTTGCCCTCATTCTTCTCTAGTTGATATGTCTTTCCGTTAATTGAAAACTGTCCTGCTTCAATTCGGTTGGCGTAAGGACCAACAACGGATCCGAAGGCGGGATTATTGATAAAATAGCTCTCGGGGTCTTCGAAGCCGAGGACCACATCCGCAAGTATTCCCTCCTTGTCGGGTACCCAGAGCTGGTGGAGAACGGCTCCGTAATTACTAATGACGGCATAAGAGCCAGTCTCGTTCATGATGGTGTAGCGGCTGATGGTCCGTCCATCTTTCGTTTTGCCCCATTCTTCGATAGATTTCATACTTCCTCCTTATCCTCCAAACAGAAACGTGAAAACGTTTACGTGTATTCGCCAAGATTATAGCACAGGGGCACTGAAAATTATATGGAGGGAAAGTGTCGGCTCGATATTTGTACAAGTCTAAGCTATAATTGAAGGCAAAGATCTGGATCGGAGATTTCATGGCAAAGAGCAAGAAGAAAAAGAAAAAAAGGAATGGATTTTTACGTTTCTTCCTGAAGCTGCAGATATTCCTCATACTGCTGGTTGTGGCGGGCTTGCTCTACTATTATGGAGGAGGCTATGCGAAGAAAGTCTCGGAATTACGTAGAGAAGCCATCGATTATGTTAAGAATGCGGACACCAAAACCTTCATGCAGGATCAGACCAGCATTGCCTATGATGTGAATGGCAATACTCTGTCTGTTCTGAAAGGGGAGCAGGATCGATACTATCTGACTTCTGCAGAGATTCCTCAGTATGCCAAGGATGCGGCAGTGTCGACGGAGGATAAGAAGTTCTATCGTCATCATGGCGTGGACTATAAGGCCATCATGCGTGCGGTATATGCCATGGTACGGAATGGTAAGGTAACCCAGGGTGCATCTACCATTACCCAGCAGCTGGCGCGAAATGTTTTCTTAAATCAGGATAAAACCTGGGAGAGAAAGATTGAAGAAATCTATATCTCTGTTGAGTTGGAGAAGAGGTTTTCCAAGGATCAGATCCTGGAATTCTATCTCAATAATATCTATTTCGGGAATGGATATTATGGATTGGAAGCTGCCGCGCATGGATATTTTAACAAGAATGCTTCGGAACTTACGGTGTCGGAGATTGCTTTTCTGATTGGAATTCCAAACCGGCCGAGTTATTTCGATCCACTGGTTCACATGGATCATGCCATGGAGCGTAGGAATCTGGTCTTGGACAACCTTCTGTCAGACAAGAAAATCTCCAGAGAAACCTATCTTGCAGCCTTCACTGAGCCGGTGACACTGAACCGGCCGGAAGGTGTATATAACAACTATGCGGAGACCTATCTCATCAACTGCACAACCAGAATTCTCATGCAGCAGAATGGATTCGAGTTCCGGACGGAATTCTCGGATGAGGCGGATGAAGCCGCATATAAGGATCAGTTTGAACAGGCCTATGGAGAAGCGAATCAATCCATCTTCACTGGTGGTTACCGGATCTATACCTCCCTGAATCTGGATGCGCAGAATAAGTTGCAGCAAGAACTGGATGAGGAGCTGGCGGTCTCTTCTGAAAAGACGGAAGAGGGGACTTACGCTCTGCAGGGGGCATCGGTCCTGATCGATAACTCCACCGGTATGGTTAGAGCAATTGTGGGTGGACGTACGCAGATTATCACAGGCTACACCCTGAATCGTGCCTACCAGAGTTACCGGCAGCCAGGTTCCTCGATCAAACCCCTGGTCGTCTACACACCGGCGCTTGAAAATGGTTACACACCGGATACGATTGTCGAGGATGCGCCGATTGAAGGAGGTCCTAAGAATGCAGATAGTGCTTATCTCGGTAAGATGACCTTGCAAAGGGCAGTGGCCTTGAGCCGAAATACTGTTGCCTGGAATCTCTTCCTCGAACTTGGTCCCGTAAAAGGGATGGATTATCTGAAGAAGATGAACTTCGCCCACATCAGTGAGAAGGATATCGTTCCGGCAGCATCCATCGGAGGTCTTCACGAAGGTGTCTCTCCTCTGGAGATGGCCAAAGCCTATGCAACCATAGAAAATGACGGTGGTTACCGCAATCCTTCCTGTATCGCAAAGATTACAGATGCGGAAGGCAATTCCATCTATGAAACAGATCAGACGGCGCTTGTCGTCTACCAGGAATCGGCAAGCCGCACGATGACTCAGATTCTTGAGACCGTGCTGACCCAGGGAACGGGTAAGGGTTACGCCTTATCGAATATGCCATCTGCAGGTAAAACCGGTACAACCAACGAGGACAAGGACTCCTGGTTTGTAGGCTATACCCCCTATTACACCATGAGTGTGTGGGTGGGTTATGACAGGCCCAGAACCATGACAGGAACAGGATTTACTGTTAAACCCTTGAAAATCTGGCATGACTATATGCAAGAGATACACACCGGATTAGAGGCAAGACCCTTCCAGGCCCCCAAGGAGCAGGTTGCAGCGGAACAGGAAGCCCAGGAAGCAGCAGAGAAAGCTGCCGAAGAACAGGTGGAGCAAGAGAAGAAAGCAGCAGAAGAGGCGGCGAATGCGGAAGCCTTGCGGAAAGCAGAGGAAGAAGCACAGAAGAAAGACGCGGAATCCGAACGGAACGAAGAAGAACAAGCAGAAGAAAATGAAGAAGAACATGAAGAAGAAAATGAAAATTTGTAATCGTTTTCTAATCCAAGTATTGAAAGTTTTTCCATGACCGCGATATAATAAACAAGTTAAGAC
>Ga0256404_1008278_pt1 | contig 15758 bp, 11 predicted proteins | sample RumenRJG_01DNA_FD_185990 | JGI IMG/M metagenome (GOLD analysis project Ga0256404, IMG submission 185990) | Bovine rumen microbial communities from Lethbridge, Alberta, Canada - RJG_01 | ecosystem: Host-associated > Mammals > Digestive system > Stomach > Rumen | place: Canada: Alberta | collected...
CCAGGATCAGGACGTTTTTGTGCCGCTCCATCACCTGGATATACATGCGGGTGATCTGCGCCGGGGTGGCGCCGGTCAGGAACCGCCTCCCGTGGACGCTGGCGATGACGTAGTCCATTTTCCGGGTGATGCTGTCATAGAAATCCCCCGGGATTCCGCGGTCATCCCCCACCACCGTCAGGGGACAGGGGATGCCTTCGGAAAACAGGCGCCCGTCCAGGTCCACGATATCCGCCTCGCAGCCTCTGAGGAGCGTGACGCCGAACCACTCCCGTGGCCACATGCTGTGCATGGTGGAGAGGTACTGGTAGTTCCGGTGGTCCAGGCCCTTGAGGTCGCTGCCGGAGAAGGGGTATCGGACCGTCATGTGGGACGGAACGGATGCGGCGGCGCCGTCACAGGCGCCGACGGAGGAATTGCCGGAAGAGGCGGCATCCTCCGCGAAGAGGAAATGTAAGCCCGAGGACCGAAAGGCGAAGGGCGGCGCATCGGGGTACAGCATGGCGGAGTAGTGGTCGGTTGAAGCCAGAAGCTCCATGCCGGCTTCCGCAGCCGCGCGCACGTTCTCCTCGATGGTGGAGTAGGCGTGCTTGGAGAACAGGGTGTGGGTGTGGGTATCGCATTTAATCGTGTAGGACATGTCAACCTCTGCGTTCTATCATCTTGACCGGAATGCCCGGTGTGTCTGCGTTCTATCATCTTGACCGGTTTGCCCGGCGTGGAACCTCCTTATCATACTTGAAGCCGAGGAAAAAAGAAAGAGGGTGCGGCAAGGGAACGCGGCGGTGGATGCCCGGCGGGCCGACCCCGTGTGCGATACGAGTGCGATCCGCCGAAGGTGCAGCCCGGCGGGGGACTCCCACCGAGTTGTAAGCTGTCCGCCGGAATGGTAGAATGAACTATCAGGGGCGGAGTGCCCCGGGGAGGTTTCCCATCGAGACAGTTCTTTATCTGATTCTTCACTACACGGCTGAGGAGGCCACGGTCCGCTGCGCGGAGTGCCTGCTCCGCCAGGCGGGAGAAAAGCAGATCCTGATTGTGGACAACGGGTCGCCGGACGGAAGCGGCGAGCGGCTTGCCGGGCGGTTTCACGGCGTGCCCGGGGTTCAGGTCCTGAAAAATGAGACGAACCTGGGCTACGCCCGGGGAAACAACAGCGGATGGAATCACTGGCGGCAGGAGCACCCGGGAGAGCTTCCCGGGTTTCTTGTGGTGCTGAACAATGACCTGATGATCGAGGCCCCGGGCTTCCAGGACTGGATCCGGGCCGAGTACGAGGCGGACCCCTTCGGGGTGCTTGGGCCGGATATCGTGAGCATGCGCACGGGAAAGCACCAGAGTCCCGCCCACGCGGAGCCCCCCTCGGGAGAAGAGCTGGAAAAGCTGATCCAGCGCTACGAGAAGCTGGAGCGGAGGGTTTCCATGGAGCTCCTGCCGGCGGCGGGCAAGGCCCTGAAGCGGATGCTGCAGGGAAAGAAGCGGGATCCGGAGAAACCGCAGACGCCGCGGACATCGCAGCCATCGCAGACATCGCAGACATCGCAGACGCCGCAGCCATCGCAGACTCTGCAGACGCCGCAGGCATCGCCGAAGCCGGACCCCTTCCGGGCATCCCCCCGCAGGAACGTGGTGCTCCACGGGGCCTGCCTGGTCTTTTCCAGGGACTTCTTAAAGGAGCGGGAGGAGCTCTTCTGTCCGGAGACCTTTCTCTACGCGGAAGAGGAGATCCTCGCCTGGCAGTGCTTCCGGGCGGGGATCATCACCCGCTACGCCCCCTCGTTCCAGGTGCTGCACCTGGAGGACCGCTCCACGGAGGAGGCCCTGCAGAGCCGCACCCTGCTTCCGGAGTACCGGAAGGAGGAGCAGAAGATCCGGGAGAAAACCCGGTCCCTGAAGGTGCTGCGCCGCATCCAGAGAGAGGACCTGGAGGCCATCAGCCGCCTGGGGACCATCGCGCCTGCGAAGCTCTCCGGGGAAATGGGCCTGAGCCTCACAGAGGTGGGGACGGCCTTCGCGGGAAACACCGTCAACGGCTCCGCCTTCCGGAAGAACGCCCTGCAGTCCTGGTATGGGCCTCGGGGCAGGTGGACCTTCCTCGCCTGGTGCGGCCCGGAGGGACAGGTGATGGTGGGGGTCAGGCCCCCCGACGGGGACAGCTCCTGGAGCAGCCTCGACACCGGCTTTGTCTGCGACCTCCGGGATTCCCACAACAGCATCTCCCTCGCGGTCGACGGGGCGGGCTTCCTGCACCTGGCATACAGCGCCCACAACGGGGCCCTCACCCTGCTCCGCTCGGAGAAACCGGCCTCGGCGATGGCAAATGCGGTGGCAGAGACAGCAGAGACAGAGGAAGTGAAGCTCTCCGGGCTTTCCTTCACGGAGCAGGCCCTCGGCCTGCCGGAGCCGGATCAGCCCGGCGGCGTCACCTACCCGGAATTCTACCTGCAGCCCTCCGGAGACCTGATCCTCCTCTTCCGGAGGGGACGGTCCGGCGCCGGGAGCCTCTGGGCGGCCCGGTACGAGGTGCTGGGCGGCGGATGCTGGCAGCTTCTCCCGGAGCCCCTTGTGGCGGGAGGGGAGGACGCCTCTCCCTACTGGCAGGCCTGCGTGGACGGCAGGGGGCGGCTCCACCTGAGCTTCACCTTCCGGAGAAGGCCGGACGCGGGCACCAATGAGCACCTGTATTACATGGTATCGGAGACCCCGCATCTTCAGCGCTTCCTGGATTCCGAGGGGCAGCCTGTGGCGCTTCCCGCGGACCGGGAGAGGGCAGAGCGGATTTTTGAGATCCCGGAGGGCGCGGACCTTCTGAACCAGACTTCCATGGGGGCAGACCGGGACCTGGAGCCCTGGATCGTGTCCCTGTGGACCGAGAAGGGCGTGTTCCAGTACCACCTGCTGCACCACACCGGCCAGGGCTGGAAGCACTTTAACACCGGGATCCGGAGAGGGGCCTTCCGTCTCCGGGGGAGGGGCACGAAGCGCCTGCCCTGCGGAAGGCCGCAGCTTCTCTGCCGGGAGAGCGGGAGGAAGAAGGGAGTCCTTCTCCTCCTCAGGGATTCCGAGACGGGAAACCGCCTGTGCCTGGCCGAGTTCCGGCTGCTGCACGGGGAGCCCTTCCTCACCCGGCGCCTCTTCCTCACGGAGTCGTCCCTGGGGGAGACAGAGCCCCTGTACGACCCGGAGCGGTGGAGGCGGGAGGGGGTGCTCGGCATCCCCGTCCAGTACGAGTGCTACGCCCCGGACCAGCGCCCCGTGAGCGGAGCGGTGACGCCCCTGTACCTTCTGGAGTATCCGGTGCCAGTGAGGGATAAGACATGAACATACTGTTTATTGTGCCGAGCCTCTACGGAGGCGGCGCGGAGCGGGTCTGCGCCCGGCTGTCCAACGTTCTCTGCGAGCGGCATCGGGTGACGGTTCTCTGCACCTGGCCGGAGGGCAACCGGAACGGAATCTACCCGCTGGACCAAAGGGTCCGGGTGGTGGAGTTCCGGGAAGAGGTGCCGGAGAGCCGGTTCGGCAGGTTTCTGTTCCGCTATTCCGCGGGGCGGGCCTTCCTCTGGATGAACCGGATCCGGAAACTGAAGCGGCAGCTGAAGATTCAGACCTGCGTGAGCTTTCTCACCTCCTGCAACTACGACAACGTGATGTCCCGGGCCGGGGAGCGGGTGATCGTCTCCATACGGAGCATGCTGGAGCCCACAATCCCGGAGAACCCGGAGGCCGCGGAGCGGGAGCGGCGCAGAATCCGCGCGGCGGCGAAGAAGGCGGACCTCATCGTCTCCGTGGCGGAGCAGTGCGGCAGGGAGCAGGCGGAGCGCTTCGGCGCGTCCGGGCGGAAGCTCGTGACCATCTATAACCCGGTGAATCCGGAGGAGCTTCGGAAGCTGGCTGAGGAAGAGCCGGCCGCACAGCAACCGTCTATGCAGCAGCCGTCCACACAGGGGCAGGCCGCGCAGCAGCCGGTGGAGACAGAACCGGAATCGGCGGATGCGGGCTTCGCGGCTTTCCGGGCCGCCCACGGCACCCTTCTCTGCACCGCGGGCCGGCTGACGGCCCAGAAGGGGCAGGAGAGCCTCATCCGGGCGCTGGCAGAGGTCCGGAGGGAGTTTCCCGGCTGCGGCCTCGTGATCCTGGGAAAGGGTGAGCTGGAGCAGTCCCTCCGGCAGACCGCGGAGGAGCTGGGCCTTTCCGGTCACGTTCTGTTCGCGGGTTTTCAGGACAACCCCTTCCGCTTCATGGGAAAATCTGATATCTTTGTTCTGCCCTCCCGCTTCGAGGGCTTCTCGAACGCGCTGCTGGAGGCCATGGCCCTGGGGCTTCCCCTGGTGGCCTGCGACTGCGATTCCGGCCCCCGGGAGCTGCTGGCCCCCGAGACCGACTGCGGGCAGAAGGCGGAGAAGGTGGAAGAAGCGCCCTACGGGATCCTGGTGCCGGACGCGGCGGAAGACCGGGAAAAACTCCTGGCAGAGGGCATCCTCCGCCTGTTAAGGGACCCGGACCTCATGGAGCACTACCGGCAGCAGGACCGGGTCCGGATCGAGGCGTTCCGGACGGAAAAAAACCTCGCCCAGTGGGAGCGGGTCATCACACAATTTAAAAAGTAGGAACATTTATGAAAAAATACCTGTACGTGGACACGGAAAACACGGGGCTCAGCTTCATCGACCTGGTGAGCCGCATGGGGAAGTCCTGGACCGTGACCATTTTTTACTCGGACCAGTCCCCGAAACTCTCCTTCGCGGAGATGGACCTCCTGATCAACAGCCGCTGCAAGTGCCGCTTCGTCTCATGCCGGAACGGGCGCCCCAACGCCATGGATTTCTGCATCATGACGCAGCTCGGCATGGCGGTGGAGAAGCACCCCGACGGCATGCACCTCATTCTCAGCCGGGACAAGGGCTACCTGGCGGGCATCGACCTTCTCAGGGAGAAGGGCTGCTACGTGGGTGAGATCGTGCTGGATGAGCTGACCCGCTCCATCTCCTGGGTCAGCACGGCGGATGACAGCCGCCCCTACAGCAAGGTGCGGGATTTCCTGGACTCCCTCTTCGCTTTAGAGCAGCTGCCGGCGGGGGCGCTGCCGGCGGGGGCCCTTCCCCCGGGGACGGAGGGCGGCACGCCCCTTCTCGCGGAGCACGCCGTCGGGGCCAGACGGAGCCGGAGAGGCGGCCGGGGGCGCAGGGGCGGCGCCAGGGAGAGCATCACCGCGCCGGCCCTGGAGCGGGCTTTGGTGAAGATTCTCATCGACCGCTTTGACGCGGTGGGCGTGGACCGGCGGAAGAAACAGATGGGCCAGATCCTCCGCAGGGGCCTGAACGCGGCCTACCAGAACGGCGAGTTCCACTTTGACCGCATGGAGCCCCAGCTCAGGAAGTTCGCCATGTTCCGTGAGGGGGACGAGCGCCTGCTGGAGCTGCTCACGGCCCTCTCCGAGGTGAACGGGCTCCTGGTCACCGGCACCGAGCACTTCTACGGGGATCCGGCCCAGGCGCCCCTGCAGGGAGATGCCGGGACTGCCTCCGGGGCAGCTGCCGGGGCGAAGGCGAAGAAGCAGGAATCCCCCGGCGGCGCGGCGCTTCACTCCGAGTGGTCCTTTGTGGACGACGCGGACGATGCGGCTGAGGAGGAGATCGAGGGTCTCTACGGCGACGGCGACGCGGACGATGACGACGACGATTACCTGGTCTTCGGCGGGAAAGTCGGCGACGCGGACGATGACGGGGACGATGTTGACGAGGAGGACCTTCCCTTCAAATGAGAGCTTTGATTGCCATGAGCGGCGGGGTGGATTCCAGCGCCGCGGCCCTTCTTCTGAAGGAGCAGGGCTACGAGTGTGTCGGCTGCACCATGCAGCTGCTTCCTGCAGGTCCGAGTGGCGCTGAAGGGGCAGCAACCGCAGAGTCCAGAGGCTTTGAAGGGACAGCGGCCGCAGGAACGGCACAGGCAGCGGCCGCAGGAACGGCACAGGCTGCGGACTCTGATGACGTGCAGGGCGGCGCCCAGGCAGACGCCCGCCGGGTGGCGGAGCAGCTCGGCATGCCCTTTTTCGTGTTCCCGCTGGAGCGGGAGTTCCGGCGGGAGGTGGTTGCCCCCTTCGTGGAGACCTACCTTCAGGGCCGCACCCCGAACCCCTGCATCACCTGCAACCGCTGCCTGAAGTTCGGCGTTCTGTTCCGGAAGATGCAGGAGCTGCAGTGCGACGTGCTGGCCACCGGCCACTACGCCCGGACGGAGCAGGACCCGGCCACCGGCCGCTGGCTCCTAAAGAAGGCGGCTGATCCCGCGAAGGACCAGAGCTACGTGCTGTTCCAGCTCACCCAGGAGCAGCTTCCGCACGTGCGCTTTCCCCTGGGGGAGCTGACTAAGAAGGAAACTCGGGGGATGGCGGAGCGGGCCGGCCTCGCCACGGCAAACAAGAAGGAGAGCCAGGACATCTGCTTTATCCCCGACGGGGATTACGCGGGGTTCATTGCCCGCTTCCGGGAGGAAGTTCAGGCGAACAGGGCCGATGCTGGCTGCGGGACAGGAAACGCCGGGGCCGCTGACGGCTGTGTGACCGGAAACGCCGGGGCCGCTGACGGCTGGAAGGCGATGGAACCCGGGGACTTCACAGACATGGAGGGTCGCGTGCTGGGGCGCCACAAGGGGCTCATCCACTACACCATTGGCCAGCGGAAGGGCCTGGGGCTTCCCGCGGAGCACCCCTGGTACGTCCAGGAACTGGACCCGGAGAACAACCGGGTGGTGCTGGGAAGCAACGAGGAGCTCTTCCGGAGGACGGTCTTCGCGGAGCACATCAACCTGATTCCTGTGGACCAGATTCCGGGGGAGATGCGGGTGCAGGCCCGGATCCGCTACCGGCACCGGGAGCAGCCGGCCACGGTGATCCAGACCGGCCCGGACAGCCTGAAGCTGGTCTTTGACGAGCCCCAGCGGGCCGTTACCCCGGGGCAGGCCGTGGTGCTCTACCAGGGAGACCTGGTGGTGGGCGGCGGCATCATCACCGGCAGCGCGCCGTGAGAAGACAGGAAAAGTCAGTCACGCAGCGCAGACAAACATTCTGCAAAAGGGCGCCTGCTGTAAAAAGGCGCCCTCTGCTGTCGTAAATGAGAAGAATATAAGGAGAAGGCTATGGTTTTAGAGAGGGACCGGTTTTACCATCTGGAGCACTACGAGTACGGGGAGGCCTTCACCGGAAGCTACAAGGACCGGTGCTACCGGATCGCCCGGGAGCCGCTGGTGAACGTGCGGTTCAAGAGCCCGGAGGAGAAGGCCGCCGGGACGCTGAAGGCCTGGGTCTGGAAGGGCCCCTTCGCCTTCCGGGAGACGCCCGACGAGGAAAAGGAGTCGGCGGAATTCCCCTACAGCGAGGAGGGCCTGGACGAGGCCGTGAACTGGGTGGATGCGCGGTGCGAAAACGCAGAGGACCTGCGTCTCATTTTCTGAGACACAGGTCCTTTTCTTTTATTTCAATTGTACTCGTTTACAATCGTACTCGGCTTGCCGCGCGGGCGGCAGGGTAAGCACCCAGGAAAAAGGCTGAATCGTTATTCTTACCAGTTGTACCAGGCGGTGTCCTGCCGCACCATTTCCGGCGTCATGTCAAAGTGTTCCCGGACGGCCTCGGGCACCGCGTCCGCCGCGAAGACCGCGGAGACGCCCGCCAGGCCGGTGTTGTAGGTGGAATCCGGCTCGGCGGTCGCGGCCGGGTAATCGGAGTCCCAGTCTTCGGAGTCCCAGGCATCGGGATCCCAGGCGCCGGACACACCGGTCAGCGCGGGGTCCAGCCCCGGCTTCGCGGTGAAGCGGACGTCAATGCCGGAGAAGGGCTGCCGCAGGGGGTTCTGGCAGTTCAGATTCTGGAAAATCAGGGCGGAGAGCGCCTGTTCCTTGTCCGCGGGGGTTTCCAGGACGAGGGGTTCCTTTCTGGACTCGGGCGCCGTGAGGCTCCGCTCCTGGTACCAGCTCCGAGTCCGGGTGTCCCTGGCGACCACGGAGGCGAGGTTTTCGGGCAGCAGCGCCTCGTTCAGGACAACGCCGCGGTCGGAGAGGAGCTTGAGGGTTTCGCGGAAGGAGGGGTAGACCGGGTAGAAGTCCAGGCCGTTCAGCATGCCCACGCCCTGTCCCGAGGCACGCATGGCGTCGGCCGCGGCCTGAAACTCCACGGTCTTGAACTGCAGGCACCCGATGGGGTTCTCCTTGAGACGGGTCTCTCCCGAGAGGGCGCGGAACTCCTTCACATAGGTCTCAAAGAGCTGCTCCCGGGCGGTCTTTCCGGTCTCCCCGTGGGTTCCCGGCACGTGGTCAAGGCGAACCGCATCCTGGTAGTTGACGCCGCAGATCTCCGACGCCTTTTTGGAGAGCAGCGGGTAGACTGCTTCGCGGAAGCCGGCATCGTCCCAGATCCTGAGGAGGGATTTCTCTGCTTTCGGGAACGACACGGTGTACTGCCGGAGGACGGTCCTCCCGTTCTTCAGTTTCCAGCAGACCAGGACCCCGGTGCGGGTGATGCCGGACTCATAGGGGACGCTTCCGGAGCTCCGGCCGGAGAACCGGGAGCGGGGGTTCCACTCCGCCAGCTCCTGAATGCCCTGGGACGCCAGCTCCCGCACGGCCTCAAGGTCCTTTAGGGACATGGCTTCCGCCAGGGCGGGCTGCTCAAGCTGCTGATCGACCCGGACCCAGGGGTTCTGCGGGTCCATCTGCTCCAGGGTGTACCAGTAGCTGGTGGGATTGGACTCCAGCACGCCGGAGGTGACACCTGCGCCGGAGACGGACTCTTCCTTCGGCAGGTACCGGTCGTAGCCGGACAGGTCCAGCCGGAAGAACGCCAGGATCCCCAGGGATAGAAGGGCCGCCAGGCCCAGGGACCGCTTCCCGTCAAAGAGCCTGCGGAAATCGAAGCGGTAGATGATCTGCATGAGGCAGCCGCAGAGCAGCAGCCCGGTGATGAGGCCGAAGAGCATCCACCCGTCGCTTGTCTCGATCTCCCGGAAGAAGTAGGCGAAGAAGATCGCCACGGGAACGGTCACCAGCACCTTGATGGGCGCCTCGGTCTTCGGGAACGCCATGGCCTTTCCCGCCGCCTCCGAGGGGCGCAGGCGGTACAGGGACAGGGAGATGCCGAACACCACGGCGGCGATCAGGAGGGCCGCCAGAGCCCGGACCGGGGCGTCCAGCGTGATCTTCAGGCTCAGGCAGAAGGGGGACGCGAACTGCATGGCCCGGTTCATGGCCGCTTCCTGGCTCACATAGGTCCGGAAGAAGGTCTGGTGAAGGCTCTCGTTGAGTCCCACCACCATGGGGCCCCAGAAGAAGAACACGCAGGAAGCCAGCACGCTGACCAAGAGGGTTCCGGTCATCATGACCGCCAGGGTGAAGACGGCCTGGAACAGGAGGTAAAAGCAGAGCTTTAAGACCGCGGAGATCAGCATGGCCGGGACAGAGTCCGCGTACCCGGTGAAGCCCTGGAGGGCAATGCCGCTCAGGAGGCTGAACAGGAGGCAGGGGACCGCCGCGATCAGGAAGGAATTCAGGGAGACCGCCAGGAACAGCTGTCCCCGGCTCACCGGGAGCGCGTGGAGCAGGTCGGTCTTCCGGCTGTCCTGGAGATAGGCGAGGCCGGAGATCGTCACGATTCCCGCGAGAAGCGCCAGGAAGAAGAGAAAGCCGACGCTGTCTGGCCCGGTGGACTCGAGAAAGCGGCTGTGCAGCAGAGCCTTCGCGGTCCGGAGCTCCAGGCTTTCTCCCGCGAGCTCCCCGGGGAGGGTCGAATTGTAAGCAGAGAGCTCCGCGGATGCGCTCAGAAAGAGGTTCACTGGCAGCATGAAGAAAAAGAAGAGGCAGGAGAGCGCGGTGCTCCAGCTTCTCCGCTTCAGGTTTTCCTTAAGCAGGTTAAAAAAGAAGGGACTTGACGTCATAGCCGTTCACCTCCGTTTCACTGATGAAGATCTCCTCCAGGGAAAGGGGCAGGAGCTCTAAAAAGATCGGGTTCAGGGGCTGAAACGCCGCGAGGATATCATCCTCCGCGCCCCGGACCGTGAGGGTCAGGAGACTGCCCCGCCGCTCGGTTTTCAGGATCTCCAGGCCCGGGATCTGGTCCGCCTCGGTCCCCGGCTGCAGCACGCACTGCACCCGCCGGATGGAGAGCTTCAGGTCCTCTAAGTCCCTGGAAAAGAGGATGCCGCCCTTATGCAGGAGCCCCACGTGGTCGCAGATATCCTCCAGCTCCCGCAGGTTGTGGGAGGCGATGACGGGGGTCAGGCCCCGGGCGGAGAGATCCTCCGCGAAGAGGCTCTTTACGGTCTGCCGCATCACCGGGTCCAGGCCGTCGAAGGTCTCGTCGCAGAAAAGGTAGCGGGTGCCAGCCGAGAGGCCCAGTATGACGGAGAGCTGCTTCTTCATGCCCTTGGAAAAGGTGCTGATTTTCCGCCGGGGATCCAGGCCGAAGGCCGAGAGGAGCTCGCCGAAGCGCTGCCGGTCAAAGGCGGGATAGAAGATCTCCGTGAAGGCGCGCAGGTCCTCCGGGGTGGCGTTTGGGAAAAAGTGCTGGTCGTCGGAAATATAGAAGAACTGCTTCTTGATTTCCGGGCGCTCGAAGACCGGGGAGCCGTCGACGGTGAGGCTTCCGGAGTCCGGCTTCAGAATGCCGGCGGCGATCCGTAAGAAGGTGCTCTTGCCGGAGCCGTTGGTGCCGATGAGGCCGTAGACGGAGCCGTCCGGAATCAGGGCGTCCACATGGTCCAGGGCGGTGACGTCGCCGAACCGCTTGCAGAGGGCTTCAGCCTTGATCATGATGATTCTCCTTTCAGAATAGTGTAGCGCCGCCGGGTCTCTTCCAGGAGCTCCTCCTCCGTGACGCCGGCGCTGATGGCCCGCTGGAGGAGCTGGTCCAGCTCCTTTAAGAGGCTCTCTTTCGCGGCGTTCCGGATCTCGGTCTCACCGGCGACAAAGCTTCCCTTGCCCTTCAGGGAGAAGATCAGGCCCCGCCGCTCCAGCTCCAGATAGGCCCGCTGCACGGTGTTGGGGTTGATGGAGAGGTCCTGGGCCAGGGCGCGCACAGAGGGCAGCGGGTCCCCGGGCTTCAGCGCGCCCCGCACCATCAGCTCCGCGAACCGGCCTGTGATCTGCTCGTAGATGGGCCTCCTGTCTCTGGGGTCCAGTAAAATCATTTGACACCTCCTGTATCAGAAACTGTCACGACTGTATTAATATGACTAGTACAGTTTGTCTGTAAAGCATACAGCTATCAGGGAGGAAATGCAAGGAAGAAAACATTAAGAAATTCTGTATCTGTTCAGCGGCCGAAAAAGTCAGACAGCACAGCGCTCTGAGACCTGGGTGCGGAATGTTCCGTCTCCTTAAGATCCCGGGAATGCTTTAGCACAGCACTCTGAGACCTGGGTGCGGAATGTTCCATCTCCTTAAGATCCCGGGAATGCTTTCAACATCCCGGGAATTCTGCTATGATGGGGGCACGGAAAACGGAGTATAAGGGGGCATCACTATGGGAATCATTTCAGAAAAGCGGCTTCAGGAAATCTACGGGGACGATGCCCGGCAGGCGGAGGCCCGCTTCCAGCACGTGGCAGAGGAGTACCGGGCCCGGTTCAAGACCGAGCCGGAGCACTATTTCACCTCGCCCGGCCGGACTGAGATCATCGGAAACCACACGGACCACAACGGGGGACGCATCCTGGCTGCCAGCATCACCCTCGACACCATCTGCGCCGCGGGAAAGACGGACGACGGCGTCATCACGATTATCAGCGAGGGGTACCGCCACGCCATCACGGTGGACCTGAAGCAGCTGGACGAGGCGCCGAAGGGGCAGGGAAGCACCTCCCTGGTGGCGGGCATCGCGAAGGCGGCGCTGTCCTTCGGCTTTGAGATCGGCGGCTTCCGGGCCTACGTGTCCTCACGGGTCATCCCGGCGGCGGGGGTCAGCTCCTCCGCCTCCTTTGAGATGCTGGTGTGCGCGGTCATCAACCGCTTCTACAATGAGGGACGGATCGACTATCCCCACTACGCAAGGATGGGGCAGTACGCGGAGAACCACTACTGGGACAAGGCCTCGGGGCTCATGGACCAGATGGCCTGTGCCGTGGGCGGCACCATTCTCCTGGATTTCTCGGACGGCGTGAAATACGAGAAGGTGGACTTCTCCTTCGGCGACCTGGGCTGCGACCTGGTGATCGTGAACACGGGAAAGGGGCACTCGGACCTGAGCGAGGAGTACTCCTCCATCCCGCTGGAAATGCGGGCCGTTGCCGGCGCCCTGGGCCAGCAGAATCTGTGCGGGGCGGACGAGGAGGAGCTTCTCCGGAGACTCCCGGAGGTCCGGAAGGAAGTGAAGAACGACCGGGCCCTGCTCCGGGCGCTCCACTACTACGAGGAGTGCGGCCGGGTGGACCGGGCTGTGGAGGCCCTGAAGAAGGGGGAGCGCGAGAAGATGCTCTCCTATATCAGGGAGGGCGGAAATTCCTCCTGGAAGTGGCTGCAGAACGGCTACGTGGTGGCGGATCCGAAGGAGCAGTCCATCCCCCTGATCCTGGCGCTCTCGGAGATCTACCTGAACCGCAGCGGAAAGGGCGCCTGCCGCATTCACGGCGGGGGCTTCGCCGGCGTGATCATGTGCGTGGTGCCGAAGGAGGAGACCGCCGGGTTTGTGGAGTACCTGTCCCCCTACGTGGGAGAGGATAAGATCTATATCATGGGCATCCGCCAGATCGGCGCGGTTTGCGTGGAGTGAGCCTTGGAGACGGGCGGACAGTTTGAGCGTGCTCAGTTCAATCGTGCTCAAATGAAAACAAGAAGCAGGGGCCTGGACTTCCTCAGGGGCCTGGCCATGGTGCTGGTCATCATGGTCCACAACATCCTGCACTTAAACGGGGAGAGCCTGGCCGACACTGTGGTGATGACCTTCACCCAGGCGGCGATCCCCTGTTTTTTCATGGCGTCCGGGGCCCTGGCGCTGGGCGCGGTCCATGCCGGGCGGCGCGAGGAGATGGGGCCGGGCGCCGGCCTGAAGGGCGACATCAATCGGGCATCTGAACAGTGCCGGGAGAACGGCGTCTGCCAGGAGAGCGGCAGCCGACGGGAGAGCGACATCTGCCGGGAACTACAACGGACGGGGGTGCGGTTCCTGCGCTTCTATGGGACGCTGACGGCCTGGAAGGTCCTCTACCTCCTGATTTACCGCTCCTTCGGGGCGCCGCCGCCGGGAAACCGGGACCTCCTGAACTACCTGTTCCTCTTCGGGGACCTGCCGGGGGTCAACACTGCTCACTTCTGGTTCATGGAAGCCTATCTCATGATCCTTCTGCTGATCCCGGTGCTGAAGGCCCTGTTTCACCGGGAGCGCCTGCTGTACCTGTACCTGGTGGGCGTGCTCTTTGTGTTTGAAAACGGGCTGACCTCTGCCAATTTCCTGGTGCGGCTCTTCTGTCAGTTTGTGCTGCACAAGGAGCCCTTTCTCATCGGCGGATTTGCGGAGATCAACCCCTTCCACTTCCAGTACTCCTTTGCCCTGTTCTATTTCCTAGTGGGGCCGCTGCTCTACGAGAAGCGGGAGAGTATCCCGGCGCGGAAGGCGGCCTGCTGCACCGCGGCGGGGCTCATCGGCCTTCTCCTGGTGCGCTTCTCCCAATATGAGACCTTCCGCTGGCAGGGACTCATGGTGGTGGCGGGCCACTTCTGGATCAGCACCCTGTTCATGGCGGGGGGACTGTTCCTCCTGGTGACCGGCGGGGCGGCGGAGCGGCTTCTGGAGCTTCCGCCTGTGAGGGCCTTCTCGGCCATCGCCGGCAGAAACACTGAGGGGATTTTTTACCTGCACATGCCGGCCCTGGTGCTGCTGGACCAGGTGGTGTACGGGCGCCTCTTCCCGGGTCTTGCCCGGTTTGACTGCGCAGCCTTGAACTTCCTGGAGAGCCTTGCCATTGCCATGGCGGCGGGCGGGCTGACGTTTCTCTTTAAGCGGCTGAGGGCGGGTGTCATAAAAAAAGAGAGGGGGCTTCTGGGACATGAGCAGTGATCGAAAGACCCGGATTCCCTGGCTCACAGGGCTGAAGGGGCTGATCTGCCTGCAGATCTTTACCCACCACTTCTTTCTTGGTATCTACCCCGCTACCTTTTATGGATCCGAGGTTCCCTCGAAGACCGCATCCGGCATTGACACGGTCATGGCATCCCATCCCCTTGGGGCTTTCATCAACGGGAATTTCGGCGTCTGCATTTTCCTGATGATCTCGGCCTTTCTCTTTGCGAGCAAAATCATGCGGGACGATCTCTCCGGAAAGCGGACGGATCTCTTCCGGCTCTGCAGCAGGCGATACTTCCGGCTCATGGTGCCATTTGCGGCCACCACCTGCGTCTACTACGCGGTGGTCCGGACCCTGGACCGCCTGGCCATGAATACCAGCGGCAAGACCCTGCACCTCCCGTTCAAGGAGGCGCTGAAGCACGCGGTGCTCTACCAGTGGTTTTTCTACGACACGGAGATCGACGGCATCTTCTGGACCATGGCCCTGTTTCTCTGGGGCGCAATGCTGGCGGCCTTTTTCGCGCTCTTTGACCGCAGGGAGCGCTGGTACATGTCCCTCGTCTACCTGGCGGTCTCGGTGCCGATCGTTCTGAAGGACCACTATTACGCGGGCGTTCTCTTCGGCGTGATCCTCGCGGACCTGGTGTGTTACGGGAGACTGGAGCGGCTTTGGGGGAGGCTTGCCGGGCTGAGAGTAGCAGTTGGCGCTTTTCTGCTTCTTTTGGGGATTTTTCTCGGGGGCTATCCCAGCCATGCGCCGGTGGAGGGTACCGTGTACGCCCTGGTTCCGGCGCCGGGACTCCTGGGCGTGATCCGCTATGATTACATGCACTGCTGGGGCGCCTTCTTCCTGATTGCCGCCTTCTTCCTGCTTCCGTTGTCGCTGGGGCTGAACGGAAGAGTGATGCAGCATCTGGGAGACATTTCCTTTTCCTTCTACCTCCTGCACATGCTGGTACTGGAGTATTTCGGCTACTGGTTTCACATGACTCTGGAGCAGAGGACTGGAAGCCCGCTTCTCGCTGGGATCGCCACCTGGCTTGCCTGCGTGGCGCTGATTCTCCTGGGGGCAGAGCTCCTGCACCGGACAGCGGAGAAATGGAGCACGGTACTGCCGGAGAAGGCGGCTGCATTGGTCGAGAAGCTGATAGCCGGCAGGTGAAGTTTTGATGATATAACTGTGAAATGAGGCAGCTCACAAGGCTGTCTCTTTTTTATGGCATGAGGCAAAGCTGGAACAGGAGCAGGTGCCACCATCTGGCGGGTGCATTTCAGCTGACATGCCTGGGCGTTTTTCGCCTGTTTTGATAAAGTGTTACCCTTCCGGAGGAAGTCTCCAGGCTCTCGCGAAAGTCTGGTGGGTGCGACAAGGAAGCTCCAGAAAAGTCGTACCCTCGTTAGTATGTCCCCTATAAACAAGACATCGGCTCCGTTTCAAAGTGGGAAGAAATTAGTCTTGAAAAGTAGGATGTAAAGCGATATAATCCTAGTAGAAGATAAACTATTTCTTTGCAGTATAAATTGATGTAAAATCAAAACAGGAGAGGCAGTCTGGTGGGAACAAAGTCCGTAAAACGAAGTCCCAGACAGATGGCAGAGGCAGTTCTGAAGCCGCTGGACCAGAAGGTCAACCGCAGCTCCAAGGACAGTGTCTTCTGTGATCTGTTCAAGGATCCGAAGTATCTGCTGCAGTTCTATGCAGCGATTCATC
>Ga0256404_1008280_pt1 | contig 15752 bp, 19 predicted proteins | sample RumenRJG_01DNA_FD_185990 | JGI IMG/M metagenome (GOLD analysis project Ga0256404, IMG submission 185990) | Bovine rumen microbial communities from Lethbridge, Alberta, Canada - RJG_01 | ecosystem: Host-associated > Mammals > Digestive system > Stomach > Rumen | place: Canada: Alberta | collected...
TCGATCCCAGTGTTTTCACATTTCGTGAAAACCACTAAAACCGAGTCCGAAACTTTGTATACTATTTTTTACTGATAAAATCGATATTTGCCTGTATTTCGACCTATATTCACTCCAAAATTTTTCCTTGTGAGGGTTCAAATCCAGCCAGAGGCCTAAAATACCCCAATGTCATCCCTCATTTTTTCAAGAATTTTTTCGGAATTTGGATAGCAAAAAAGCCCGATATTTCGGGCTTTTTTGGGCATGTCATCAATTTTGTTATGCCATCATGGTACGCCTGACTGGAGTCGAACCAGCGCACATGGCGTCGGAGGCCACTGCTCTATCCACTGAGCTACAGGCGCATAAAAAATCTACGATATATATTATACCAGAAAACGGAAAAATATGCAAGTGGTTGAGAGATTATTATAAAATAAAATTAAATCTCAGCTACAACTCCCTGCTCCGCCTTGATTTATGGATGAAAGTATGATATAATGAATGCAAAAGCATTCATTATTTCATAATGCTCAAAGTCAGATCCCGCATTATTATTGTTCATCCAGGAGGCAGTGAAATGGAACTCATCATTGCGAACCGAATCTTACAGGACCCGCTGTTCCGGGAAAAGCTGGCCGAAATTGAAAGGCTGGAGGAGGACCGCATATTCTGCGGCCACGGCCTGGAGCACCTTCTCAGTGTGGGCAGAATGGCTATGCTCATGTGTATTGAAAAGGGGGTCGAAGTCTCCCCGGATGTCCTATACTCGGCCGCACTTCTCCACGACATTGGACGTGTAGAGGAGTACACCCTTGGAATTTCCCATGACATCTCAGGTCCGGAAACTGCCGGAAAAATACTGGAACAGGTGGGATGTGACCCGGAAGATTCACAGCAGATACTCCGCCTGATAGCCGGTCACAGACATAAGGACCCCGACCCTTTGTCCCTGGAAGCAATTTTCTATGCAGCTGACAAAAAGTCCAGAATGTGCAGCTTCTGCAAGGCGCAGGAGGAATGCTGCTGGCCTGATGAAAAACGAAACCACAGTATCGAGGTGTGATATGAAGATAGGTAAAAAAAACTTTGACCTTCGTGAAAGCTGCCTTATTATGGGCATTCTCAACGTTACCCCTGACTCATTCTCCGACGGCGGACGTTTCAATGACATAGACTCTGCTCTCAGACAGGCCGAGAAACTGCTTGCAGAGGGCGCTGACATTATAGACATCGGCGGCGAGTCCACAAGACCCGGTTACGTCATGATCTCAGAGGAAGAGGAGATCGAGCGAACGGCTCCTGTTATCCAGGCGGTCAGGGAAAGATTCGGAGTTCCCGTTTCCCTCGATACGTATAAATGCAAAGTCGCAGAGGCCGGTATACAGGCCGGTGCAGACCTTATCAATGACATCTGGGGACTTCGGTATGACAGCGGTGAAATGGCTGCCCTTATCGCTGAAAACAACATCCCCTGCTGTCTTATGCACAACCGTCACGACCAGAACTATTCTGACTTTTTCGAGGACCTCATCTCCGACATGGGACTGACTCTGGATATTGCCCTGAATGCCGGCATAAAGCCTGAAAATATCCTCATAGACCCCGGTGTTGGCTTTGCTAAAAGCTACGAGAACAACCTTGAAACTATTGACAGGATAGATGAATTCGGCCGGAGACTTGGCTTCCCTGTACTGCTTGGAGCTTCAAGAAAGTCTGTTATAGGGCTCACCCTTGACCTCCCCTCAGACCAGCGTCTGGAAGGGACTATCGCCATTTCAGTGGCAGGCGCAATGAAGGGAGTCTCAGTACTAAGGGTGCATGACGTTAAAGAAAATCTCAGAGCTGTGAAAATGGCTCTTGCTATAATGAAAGGATACAAACGTGGATAAGATATGCATTGACGATCTGAAAATTTTCGCAAGACACGGCGTATTTGAACATGAGAACACCAACGGGCAGGACTTCTATGTCAGCGCTCAGCTCTGGCTGGACACAGAGTCCGCAGGAATGACCGACGACCTTGAAAAGTCCGTTGACTACGGTGCTGTATGCGGACTCATCGGGAAGGTGATGACCGAAAATACCTTCAAGCTCATTGAGTCTGCGGCTCAGGCAGTTGCAGAGGCTATTCTCACTGCATATCCCCTTGTAAGGCAGGCTGATGTTGAGGTCCGTAAGCCTCATGCACCTATACCAATGGACTTCCGTTCCGTATCAGTAAAGATAAGCCGTTCCTGGCACAAGGCACTCATTGCTCTTGGCTCAAATATCGGGGACAGCCGTACCTATATATCTGATGCCGTAGAAAAACTGCGCTCCTCTAAGTACATCCGGGAGGTTAAGCAGTCTGATCTGATAGTCACAAAACCCTACGGCTACACCGACCAGGACGACTTTCTCAACGGAGCGGTACTCTGTGAGACCTTCCTCTCCCCTCACGGTCTCCTTGACCTCATGCACTGCATCGAGAATGAGGCTGACCGCAAAAGAGAGATACACTGGGGTCCCCGCACTCTTGACCTCGACCTTATATTTTACGACAAAGAGGTCATCGACACCCCTGACCTGACAGTCCCCCACCCGGATATGCAGAACAGAGACTTCGTTCTGAGACCTGCCGCAGAACTCATGCCAAACTACATCCACCCTGTACTTGGCATCTCAGTTGCAGAGCTTCTCAGAAAGCTCAAAGAAAATGGCTGAGGTAAATATTATTGCCGCAGTCGCCTCCGACGGCACTATCGGCAAAAACGGCAGTATACCATGGGACATTCCTGAGGACAGAAGCTATTTCCGCAGACTTACCACCGGAAACGTCTGCATAATGGGACGAAGGACATTCGAGAGCATCGGCAGACCGCTCCCGGAGAGACAATGTATCGTAGTGTCCTCGGAAAGGGAATATACCGGAGAAATGCTGTGCTCAGCCAGAAGTCTTAGGGAGGCTATTGAAAAGGCAAATGCCTATATCACGGAAAATTCCCCTTCCGCCAGCATATTTCTCTGCGGAGGGAGCCGCATTTATTCAGAAGGTCTTGAACTTGCCTGCCGGCTGTACCTGACGGAGCTTGACAGGCCGTACCATGGCGATACTTTATTCCCTGAGTTCTCCTCTGAGGATTTCATCTGCATCAGCCGCAGGTCAGCAGAAACTCCGGGATGTACATTTGCAGTATACGAAAGAACAGGAAATAAAAAATATACCGGTAAAGGAGAGTGCAGAATGAAGCTTGCAGAGGCATTACAGGAAAGAGCAGACCTCAATCGAAATATCGCTCAGCTCCGTGAAAGGCTGTGCGCCAACGCTATCGTCCAGGAAAACGAAAGTCCTGCTGAGGATCCGAAGGACCTTCTCAAGGAACTTAACTCATCTATTGACCGCCTGCAGGAGCTCATGGAGAGGATCAATCTCACAAACAGCCTTGTTGAATATGAGGGCAGGACCATTACTCAGCTCATCGCTCAGAAGGACTGCCTGAAGGTACGCATCAGCGCATACAAGTCCCTTGTCAGCGATGCCAGCCAGACCGGACACAGAGCAAGAATGACTGAGATAAAGCTGCTCAGTACAGTTGATGTGAAGAAATTACAGTCCGAGATAGACAAGATGTCAAAGGAACTCAGACTTTTGGACAACACCATACAGTCCCTCAACTGGACTACAGAATTGAAGTAATAACTCCGGTGTAGCGCAGGCAGGGCGAATGCAAAGGGTCTCCTTTTCCCTGGATAAAAGGAATTAGTGAGCGTCAGGAGCGGCGCTGAAACGTCTTTGACGAAGGATCGTTATGCTCAGACAGCGCACAAATGCATCGTTATCGCTATAACTCATTACCGTGCATTGACTGACTGCGTGAGGGCGTGGATAGGGGAAATGGAGGCAATTATGGAGATATCTTATATACAGCTCATGGAGGAGCGGCACAGCGTCCGCACCTTCGACGGAAGACCTGTCCCTATGGAAATAAGAGACCGGCTGATACAGGCTGCTGAACAGACTGAAAGTCCATTCGGCGCAAAGGCAAGAGCAGAACTCATCGAACAGGCTCCTGGTGCCGGAACACCTCATCTGGGCACTTATGGAGTTATCAAGGGAGCTGCTCTGTACATGGGGATAGTCTCTCAGCGTCATCACTTTGAACTGGAACACATAGGCTACGTCGGCCAGGAATTGCTTCTGCTGGCTCAGAGCATGGGTCTTTCCGGCTGCTGGCTGGGCGGAACTTTCAACAAAACTGTCTTTGCCAAAGCCATGGGTCTTGGAGAAAAAGAGATAATGCCTGCGGTCATACCGCTTGGCTGGCCGGCTGACAAGGTCCGCATGACTGAAAAAGTCATGAGAACTACCACAAAGGCCGACTCCCGTCTACCATGGGACCAGCTCTTCTTCCGTGACAGCTTTAAGGTACCTCTGACGGAAAAGGCTGCCGGACACTATGCCGCCGCCCTTGAATGCATAAGACTCGCTCCCTCTGCTGTGAACAAGCAGCCCTGGAGGATAATTTTCCATGACCACGGCTTCCACTTCTATCAGGCTCATACTATAAATACTCCCGGCCGTGAAATGGACATCCAGCGTATAGATATGGGCATAGCCATGTGCCAGTTCCACCTGGCCATGAAGGAGCTCGGCGCTGTAGGACGCTTTGCAGAGCGTCCCCAGGACGGTGTATCAGCAGACACGGCATGGGATTACCTCATATCCTATGTAAAATAGCCCTTTCTGCATTTTTTGCAAAAAAGACTTGTATTGTGCCGGAGTTTATGGTATAATACCTATATATGCATTAATGTAAAGGAGGGAACAGCTTGGAGGAATACATTTACCTCATCATCGCACAGACAGGAACAAGGCCTGCAAGATTCTTCAGATTCTTCACTAAAAAGCCTTATAATCATGTCTCCCTGTCCGGTGATGTCACCCTCTCGGAAATGTACAGTTTCTGCCGTACCTACCGCAGATTCCCCCTTCCCGCTACCTTCAACAAAGAGACCGTCGGTCAGGGTACCCTCGGAAAATTCCGGTACATCCCCTGCGAGATATACCGCATACCCGTTACACCCGGCCAGAAAAGTGAGTATAACCGCATAATCAGGCACTTCGCCAACAGCCGCAGCGTATACTCATATAATCTCCTCGGTCTCCTTGCTGTTTATTTCAATATCGAATGGAACCGCAGAAAGAGCTTTGTCTGTTCACAGTTCGTGGCTTACACCATGGATAAGATAGGGATCCCCCTTGAAAAGCCTTTCTGCCTTTATAAACCCGATGATTTCCGCAGCTTTCCCGGTTCTACTCTCATATATTCCGGTGAGCTCAACAGCTTCTACTACGATATGCACTCAGATATCAGCCAGCAGAGAAATCAGATAGCACGCTGACCTCACCTCATCCGGGGAAAGTATATAAGCACCGCAGTACAGACTGCTGTCCGGCTCGGCTGCCGAAAGGTCTATATCCACTCTGTGCTCCAGCACCGTCACAGAGGCTTTACTGCCGCTGACGTCAAGGCTTGCAGGAGCGATCTTATCCCCGGCCATACGGTTGTAGGAGTTAGTATAACAATTTATGAACATCCATGACCCGCCTGTCAGGAGCAGATACAGAAATATCGCTCTTAGGGCGGTCTTTTTCTTTTTTATGGCCATTATTTGTCCTCTTTCATGGAATCAAGCAGTTCCCCAAGAGACTTTCCTATGAGCTGCCCGGAGTACTGGACCTGTTCCAGAGTATTTCCGTGAGAACCTACTTCTATAAGCAGGCTCCCGGTGGTAAGGTCCTGATTGTAGTGACGGTAGTCAAAGAGTATGGGCCTGGTCAGTCCAGGTGAATCACTTTCCAGTTTTTCCTGAAAACGACAGGCAAAGTGAAAATTCTTCATGTAGTCCGGCATCCCCATAGTCCCGTCGTCACAGCCGGATATGAGCATTATTTGCGCCGCCTCCCGGCCATTAATGACTGAATAAGGCTGATATGCAGTATTCTCCCCTCCTATTGCATCCCTATGAATGTCGAGCGCTACCTTGATGCTGGGATACTGCTCCAGTATAGGCACTATTGATTCCCTGCTGCGGTCGTAGGCTCCGTTGTAGGATGGATAGTCATGAATGGTGCGAACGTGTATCACTCCTATCCCCTTTGCCTCCAGCTCTGCCTGAATGGCATCCCCTACCATGACTACATTCTTGGTCTCGTCAGTAGTTCGGTAGTTGAAGGACGGGTCATACTCCTCCCGGACATACGGCTCAAAGCTCTCACAGGTGTGAGTGTGGTATATCAGCACCTGCGGCTCTGAGGTGTCACTTATGGTGAAATCCGCAAAGCACTGGCTCTCACGCTTCAGAACGTCGTTGGATACGGAGGTCTTGTTGTTGACCTGTCCACCGCCTTCAAGGTCGATGAACGTTGTCCCGGAATAGGGTCCGTAGGTATTCCTGATTATCTGCCCTCCCCCTGTGTTCCACTGACTGTCAGAAGGATAGGGCTTGTCGCCTGGGTCATCTGAGGTCATTTCAAGTGGACTTTTCAGCCGTGTCACCACATCTGAAACTGTCTCCGCCGCATAGCCATAACCCTCTGACAATATAACTGCGGAGTTAAGTATGTCCTGTTCCTCCGGGACCTCCTGCCGGATCAGAGCCTTTTCCGGATAGTCCGCCGATGCTCCTGCTGAGGGAGTTTTCCCGGCACTGAGACTGCTTGTCTGTACCAATGCAGACCTTATTCCGGAGACTCCCCTTGCACCTGCGGCAAGTCCCAGAGGAAGTGCTATAAGCAGGCATAGTTTAACCGCAGCAGTCAGCCTGCGTCGTTTGCGTCTTGTCATATCCTCACCTCATTATTATATCCTTTCAATTGATTATATTCACCAACGGACAGGATTATTTCTCCCAGCGTAAAAAAGGCAGTCATTTCCTGAACTTTTCCAGCATAATATCACATGAGGTGATAGCTATGTATCTTTGCTGCAACATAAAAAAATTTCTTAGGCTGCTGCTGACAGATGCCGCAGTTTTTGCCATATGCGGACTGGTCTTTTTCGTCGGCAGAAAAGTCTTTCGCTCATCGGCAACATCAGAGGAAGAGTCTCCGGTGCCGCTTCCGGTAATAATGTATCACAGTGTCTGGGATACGTCTCCTTCGGAATACGTGGTAACTCCCGAACAGCTCGACTCAGACCTGAAATGGCTCAGGGACAATGGCTATTCCTCGGTCTCAGCAGAGGAACTTGTCAGGTATACTCACGGCCAGGGAGCTCTCCCGGATAAGCCTGTTCTTATTACATTCGACGACGGCCACTACAACAATCTTTCAGACGCACTGCCTGTTTTTGAGAAGTATGATATGTGTTTTATTGTCTCTGTTGTAGGGAGCTACACCGACTCACTTGCTCCTGCTGACCCTCATTGCAGTGCCTATTCATACCTTACCTGGGAGGACATCTCAGCTCTGCTAAGCTCCGGCAGAGCCGAGATAGGGAACCACACTTATGCAATGCACTCCAATTCTGCCGGACGTAAGGGATGTTCCAGAATGAACGGCGAGTCCGAGGAGGACTATCGCTCTGCCCTTCGTGATGACCTTACACTGCTGCAAACAGAGTCCGCCGCTGAACTGGGATATTCTCCATTCATTTTTGCCTATCCTTTTGGACTCATCAGCCGTGAGAGCGTTCCTGTACTGCGTGACATGGGGTTTCTGATAACACTGACCTGCTACGAGCGGATGAACTACATCTCCCGTGACCCCGACTGTCTCTTCGGACTTGACCGCTTCAACCGAAGCGGTCTGTTGTCAACTGAGGAGTATATGACCAGAATGACAAAGGACATTGAAGCATAGACCGCCATATATAAATTTTGCCCCGAAACTGTCAAATGTTCCGGGGCACGCTTCTATTCAGTTTTATTCCGTACCTGCTCAGTTCCGGCGCAGGCTACCTTTGCCAGGCGGCCGCCTATCCAAGTATTACCAGGTCTTCGCCGCTGTGGTCATAGTCGTAAGGAACGGTGGTCGTTTCTTCGGAGCTCTCACTGCTGTCTGAAGGCTCCTCGCTGTCATTATAATATTTGTTGGACTCCTCATTTCTGTTATAGACTTCAGCAAATGTCTCAAAGAACTCATCAAAATCACTGAATCCCAGCATTTTCCAGAAAACAGCATACTGTCCCTTTTCGAGCTTATCGAATCTTTCCGGGAGCCGTCCGGTCCTGTCGTATTCCTCCATTATAGCGGTACTGTTGTCTGCAAAGTACTTTACCTCCGGCCAGAGTCCCACAAAAACTGAGACATACAGGGCGAAAATGAATGCAGAAACTGCCGACGCAGCTATAGCTATCCAGGCAAATGCCTTTCCGCCTAACTTTTTCTTCAATCCGATAATGGCCAGTATCACAGCTACAGGAACAGTTATGAAACTCAGCAGACTGCTGAAAACCACAAGATTTGCCACAGCTACACAAAAAGCTGCAACTGCGTGGCCGTTCGTCTTAGTCGGAGCTGTACGGACCGGGCCGCCATTCGGGTAGCCTCCCCAGTTTCCCTGAGGTGGAGGAGGATAGTTCCCCCATCCGTTATTCGGCGGCGGATAACCTCCCCAGCCATTCTGGGGACCGCTGCCATGATAGTTTCCCTGAGGGTAGTCCTGCGGGCCCTGTGCAGGACCTTCCTGGTCGTATCTGTTTATTTCGTACATATTCAGCACCTCTTATCAAAGGTCAGTCTGCCAGTTCCAGTTGCGTATCTCAAGCTCGTCCAGATTGAATGGGGTACGCTGGTAGACGCAGTAATTCAGCCAGTTTGAGAACATGAGGTTCGCCGTACACCTCCATGAGAACACAGGCACATTGTCCGGGTCATCATTCGGGAAGTAGTTATAGGGCATCTGTATGTCGATACCCTTGTCAAGGTCACGGCGATACTCATTTGCGATAGTGTCCCTGTCGTACTCAGAGTGTCCGGTAATGAAGTACTGACGGCCGTTCTTATTGGCAACGATGTGTACTCCGGAAATATCAGAGGAGGTCAGTATCTCAAGCTGAGGAATCCTTTCGATGTCTTCTCTTCTTACCTCTGTATTGCGTGAATGCGGTACATAGAATATATCGTCGAATCCTCTGAGGAGCTGACAATTGCTTACCTCTGCCCTGTGAGGGAAGATGCCGAACATCTTCTTTTCAAGGGGATATTTTGGTATCCCGAAGTGGTAGTAAAGTCCGGCCTGAGCTGCCCAGCATATATAAATAGTGGAAAAAACGTGAGTCTTTGACCACTCCATTATCTGGGTTATCTCCTTCCAGTAATCTACCTCTTCGTACTCCATTAGTTCAACAGGAGCTCCGGTAATTATCATGCCGTCGTATCTGTTGCCGCTTATCTCACTGAAAGTCTTGTAGAAAGCCTCCAGGTGATGCCTTGAAGTATTCCGTGATGTATGGGAGGCCATTTGCAGAAGGTCGATGTCCACCTGAAGAGGTGTATTACTCAGCAGCCTGAGAAGCTGACTTTCAGTCTCTATCTTCTTAGGCATGATGTTGAGGATGACCACCTTCAGCGGGCGGATGTCCTGATGCTCGGCCCTGTCACGGGATATTACGAATATATTTTCTTCTCCAAGCGTTTTGTATGCCGGAAGTTCTGCGGGTATCCTTATTGGCAATACATTTCGCTCCTTTCATATCATATGCTCATTTATTCCTGCAATTTTCACAGCCGTTCATGAAGCTGTCGATGTTTTCGGCTGTATTTCCGTCCTGTGGTATAAATCTGAGTTTTCTCAGTCTTTCCAGCTTGGACTGGTCATCAATTTCAAAAACTGCCTTGTCTATAGCTTTCAGGCAGCTTTTGAAGAGTACTGAGCGGATAAGACCGTCACAGAGCATAAGGTCTCCGCCGTCATCGATGTCGTATATACAGGTATGGTCACCCTCATAGGAATAGGCGATGAAGCCTATCGGCTCTCCCCTGTCAAGGGCCTCGGTTATGTGCATCATAACTACGCTGCTGTGCTTTTTCACCAGCTCTTCGTAGCCTTCGGTGCCGAATTTTTCCTGTATCTCAAGCATTTTACTTCTCCTTGCCGATAGCAGTTCTGAGTGCACGGAGCTCATCTGCGGTGAGTTCTCTCCATCTGCCGGGCTTTAACATTCCCAGTTTCAGTGGACCTATACTGATGCGTCTGAGCCTTGCTACCTCAAGCCCAACAGCCTCGCACATCTTTCTTATCTGACGGTTCCTGCCCTCTTTAATTGTGATGAGCATGACTACTCTGCCAGGCTCCTTGTCTTTGACTACCACAGTAGCAGGGAGAGTTTTTTTACCGTCGATAACGACTCCCTCGGAGAGAGCCACAAGCTGCTCGTCGTTAATGTCCGGACGCACTGTTACCCTGTAGGTCTTGGACACATGGCGGCTCGGGTGCATAATGCTGTTTGCGAATTCTCCGTCGTTGGTGAACAGGAGAAGTCCCTCAGAGTTTCGGTCCAGGCGACCGACGGGGTACACTCTCTCATCCACATCCTCCAGGAGGTCCATGACACAGCGCCTGTCAAGCTCGTCAGAAACAGTGGTAACGTATCCTCTTGGCTTGTTTAGCATTATATAAATGAGATTCTTCTTTTTCGGCAAGGCGATGCGCTCGCCGTCTATGGTTATCAGGTCTTTAAAGCCGCACTTGTCGCCCAGCTTTACCGGGTGTCCGTTGAGCTTCACTCTTCCCTGTAATATAAGTTGCTCAGCGGCTCTGCGTGAGCATACTCCGCTGTCAGCTATCATTTTCTGAATTCTTATCTTTTCCACTTTTAAAACCTTTTCTCTCAGGAAAAAAAGCTCCTGAGCGCTGATATTAGCCTATTGGCCAAACTTTCTTTTTTCTCCGGGACCTCCGCCTTTTTCAGTGGAGCGTCCTCAGCGGAGAGTAGGATTATCCTGCGTACCTCCGTTCCGCCGCAGCTTATCCTTAGCTCGGCGGCTGGCTCTCCCTTTCTGACCGGAGCGTAAATGAACGGCGGAGATACAACTTCAATGGTGAAGTCCTCACCGGACATACCTGCTGTTGTTATGCTGACCTCCCTCACTTCTGGGACCGCAGTGAGATATTCCGTTCCGCCGCCTGCAAGAGGCAGTGCAACAGACTCCGGCAGCTCCGGAGATACCGTTTTTACTGCATCAAATCCGTAGTCATAGAGGGCAATATGGTCATTCCAGTCGTTCCTGTCATTGAGTGTCACGCATATCAGGGACTTGCCGTCCCTTTCGCAGGCGGACACAAGACACCTGCCTGCCTCGTCGGTAAATCCGGTCTTTACACCGTAAACTCCGTCATACATTGTCAGCAGCTTATTGGTATTCTTCAGCCACCTTGGATACGGCGGTGCTCCGAATTCCAGCTTTATGGACGTCTGAGAGCATATAGACCGGAAAATATCATTTTTCAGAGCGTTCTGTGCAAGAACGGCCATGTCCCTTGCGGATGAGCCGTGGCCCTCCCCTTCCAGTCCGGAAGGTGTGACAAAATAGGTCTTTGAAAGTCCCATTTCTCTTGCACGGTCGTTCATGAGGTCAGCGAACTTATCTATGCTGCCGGCTATCCTCACAGCAGCCGCATTTGCGGCATCATTGCCAGAGGGCAGCAGCATACCGCAGCATAGGTCGTACTTGGTAACTATGTCACCCTCCTGCAACCCCATAGAAGAGCCTTCAACATGAATAGCGTCACTGTCCACAACGAAGGGCTCATCCAGGCCTCCGCTCTCTATGCAGAGCAGAGCTGTCATTATCTTGGTGGTGCTGGCCATAGGCAGCTTTTCGCCGGAGTTTTCCTCCCAGACGACCTCTCCCGTATCCGCTGAAATGAGCACAGCAGCCCTGGCCGAGACCTCAGGCTGCTCTGCTGAATGTGCATATATTATCCTAAACGGTGCAGCTCCGGCAATAATCACCGCAGCCGTTAATATTCCCATTATCTTCATATCCATACCTCCGTTTTTTACCATGATATGAAGGGCATGGACTGAATATGTCAGGGATAGCTATTTCTTACTTTTTCTTTTTTGAGAGCTCTTCCATAGCTGCATCAGCAGCGTCAGCAGCAGCGTCGGCATTGCCGCCGTTCTTCTTCTTTCCGATGAAGCTGGATACCTTGTCGATGATACCGGGGACCTTCTCGATAGCTGTGCTTATGGGGTCGCTGGATGCCTCCATAGGTACCATTTTTGCAGTACCGTCAGGTGAAATGACCAGGAATCCTTCAGGCTTTATGGACACACCTGCACCGGCTCCGCCGCCGAAGAGGTCCTTGTCGTACTTTGAAGGCAGGTCTGAGCCGCCGGACGCAAATCCATAGGATACCTTGGAAATGGGGATGATGGTAGTACCGTCGTCGAGCTTTATGGGCTGTCCGATAATGGCATTTACATCAGCCATTTCCTTTATCTTCTCCATTGAGATGCCTAAAAGCTCGTTGATCTGAGTCTTATTTGTGTTCATACTATTTACCTCACTTCTGTATTATTTCTGCGCTGCCGCAGCTTTTTTGGCTTTTCTTGCTCTGAGCTTGCCAGGGATGAATACCCTGAATATAAATGTTATCAGGAACCAGACTCCTGCAATAACTGCTGTTCCAAGCCGGAACTTCAATCTTCCGGCAGCGTCCCATCGGCCTTTGTTCAGACCGAATCCCGGACGGATGTCCACGGTTTTGAGGCGGACTGTGAAGAGGCCACTGAAAAGCCTTATACCGTTGTATATGATACCGCTGTACTTTCCGTACTTCACGGCGCAGTCATAGGCATCCTCGTCGGCTACGAGGAAATCAATGTAGACCTCACTGAACTTGAAGCCCTTGAATATCTGTCTCAGAGGACGTTTAGCACTGTTCCAGACGTCTATGAGGAATGAGACTTTGTCTCCGAGAGACTTCTTCTCCTCATCGTCATCCTCGTTCTCATCCTCGTCGTCGAACTCGTAATAATGCTCCTCCGGGGCCTTTTTCTTTTTCTTCTTCTTTTTTCCCGAAGTCTCCTCCGGGGCTGGGACTTCCTCTATGCTTTCAAGAGCGGCTGCGTCCTCAGCGGAAAGGTCCTCTATTGAGACCTCCTCTGCCGGAGCGGAGGTTTCCGCAGGCTCAGGGAGCGCCTGTACTGCGTCAGGCTGTGGGATATTCTCCGCAGCCGGGTGCTCTTCTTTCTTCTTTTTCGACTCCTTTTTCTTATCCTTTGCAGGCTTTGGCTTTTTAGGCTTTTTGTTCTTCTTACGCTTTTTCAGCCACCCAAGTACGCCTCCGCCATCGGAGTCCATAATATTCAGCAGCCACAGCTTCACTTTATAGCTGAGCTTGCCGTCTATATAGCTTACTTCTCCGCCTACCGGCAGGATACAAACCAAAACTATAAGTCCGACTATTGCGAGAATTATCCAGAGTATTATTTTCAATACTATCAAGTCCTGCCGCTCCTTTCATCAGGTTTCAGAATTATCATCGGGCTCATCCTCTTCGGAGAGCACCGGCTGGTCCGGAAGAGGCGGCAGTTCAGCCACCGAGCTCAGCCCAAAGCTCCTCAGAAATACGGGAGTAGTCCTGTATACTATAGGTTTTCCTGGTACATCCAGCCTTCCGGCTTCCTCCACCAGACCCTTTTCAACAAGATTATTGATAACAGAGGAGCTGTCGATGCCACGGACGTTCTCAACAAATCCTTTTGAAACAGGCTGATTATAGGCAATTATGGTCAACGCCTCCATTGCCGCATTGGACAGTGGTGTTGAACGCTTCGTTTCCAGAGCCGTCCTTATCTGAGGTGCGAACTCCTCCCGTGTACACATCTGATAGCTGCTGTCCAGCTTTTTGATGCAGATGCCGCTGCCGCAGTCGTCATAGCGCTCATTAAGCAGCTTTATCATAGAGGACAGTGCACCGGGATCGACCTGGCTGGCCTCTGAAAGGCGGTATATCTCTATCGGCTCGCCGCTGGCAAAGAGAATAGCCTCTAGTGCTCCGAGCTTTTCTTTGATCTCCAAGTCTTTTTCACTCCGTTCTTTCTTCCCTTGAAGAATATCATCATATTATCGTCGCTTATGGTGATGCGTCCGTGACGGGTAAGCTCAAGGACAGCAAGGAATGTTGCCACTCTTTCAGACCGGTCTGTCACTCCGTCGTAGAGCTTGTCCATGAACACCTCACCGGAGCTGTACAGCTCCCTGAGGATGTGTACCACCTTAGTCATTACTGAGACGATCCTCCGCTTTACCACGGAGTTTATCTTGTTCTCCACCCGGAGCTTTGAGACTTCACTGCGGATAGTTTTCTGCGATATTGCACTGTATGCCAGTGCCAGACGGTCTGGCTCATGGACCAGACAGTAGGTCATATCTGCCTTTATTTTCATAGGTCTTCGGACGAAAATATCTCCGCCCCTGAAAGCATCTGCCAGCTTTGCCGCTGCTATCTTGCAGAGGGAGTACTCAATAAGAGCGCCCTCCAGCTCCTTTTTTAGCTGCTCTGCCTCCTCCGGCTGAGGGAGGAGAAAGGCTGTCTTGATATATATGAGCCTTGCGGCCATTTCCAGGAATTCTCCTGCCAGCTCAAGGTCCTGCTCATGAGCCTGTTCCATATATATAAGGTACTGGTCCAGCAGCTTTGAGATCTCGATGTCGCAGATATTCAGCTTATGCTTTGAGATCAGACTGAGCAGCAGGTCAAGCGGTCCTTCAAAGACCTCCAGCTTGAATGAGATAGTCTCCATTATCAGGTGCCCCACTTATGCTTTGGTATCTGCATAACTATATCCCATATCAGGTTGAATACCTTGTCATCAAGGATGTACAGCAGATTATACTTTGCAGGGATGATATTTGCATTCAATATGATAAGGAATGCGAAGAATCCCATCTGTATCTCCCTGAAATGCTCGTAGAACCAGCGGTCTACCTTAGGGCCGGTAAAGTACCTGAGCACGTTGAAGCCGTCAAGTGGAGGAATGGGCAGCATATTGAATATAGCCAGTCCTACGTTCACTGACATGATGAACTCTGTCACCATCAGTGTACAGTAGAGAACTGTCACCTTATCGTTGATGTAGTAGTCAGTGATAGCATCGAGGCCCTTCTGAGTGCAGCGGATGCCGGCATTGACCAGTCCCGCAGCAAAAGCGGCAAGTATATTTGAGACAGGTCCGGCAAGAGCTGTGAGAGCCATGCCTGCCCTGGGTCTTCTCATTCTTGCAGGATTTACCGGCACAGGCTTTGCCCAGCCGAATCCGGTGAGAAGTATGAGTATGGAGCCGATAGGGTCAAGGTGTGCGAAGGGGTCTATGGTAAGACGACCCTGACGCTCTGCGGTATCATCACCGTTGAGCTTGGCAACAAAGGCATGAGCAGTCTCATGAAGAGGCAGCACCAGCAGAAGTGTCATGGCTCTGGCAAATATTTTAAGAAAAAGTTCAAGGTCCATATTAATCCTTTCAAAACAATATCCATAAAGTTATTCAAATATCATTATACTACATTCTTTCAGAATTTTCAAGTAATATGTGAAATTTTTCACCTGCGGAGGTAAAAAAATACATCCGAAAAAAATTTTTTGAGTTTTTTTCAAAAAACACTTGCTTTTTCTGAAAATGTATGCTATACTATTCATGTTGTATTTTTATAAGCTAAATAAGGAGGTGCAGCCTGATGGCAAAATGTGATATCTGCGGAAAGGGTGTTACTTTTGGTATCAAAGTTTCTCACTCACACAGACGCACAAACAGAACATGGAAGCCTAATG
>Ga0256404_1008281_pt1 | contig 15751 bp, 33 predicted proteins | sample RumenRJG_01DNA_FD_185990 | JGI IMG/M metagenome (GOLD analysis project Ga0256404, IMG submission 185990) | Bovine rumen microbial communities from Lethbridge, Alberta, Canada - RJG_01 | ecosystem: Host-associated > Mammals > Digestive system > Stomach > Rumen | place: Canada: Alberta | collected...
TAATTAAAAAAATACAAAAACAATTTAAAAAAACTATTGCAAGCTATAAAAACTAATGCTATTATTAAGACAACAAAAGGAGAACAAAACTTATGAATAAACCAATCGCAACAAAAGAACAATACAAAAGAGTTTTAAAATTAATGAGTAGAACATTAGAAAGTCATACTGAGTTTTTACCTGCTCTTATGTTTAAAGTATTAAACAATATTTTAGACAAAGACGATATTAAAATGACTGAATACGAGTGGCGTTTATGCGACAAATTATACGCGTTTGAAAATACGCTTTGTGAACTTAGCATATCATATTAAAGTAATAAAAAAGAGGAGATTACAAACTATGAAAAAACTTACTACACTCGAAAGACAATTAGCATTTGCTACTTGTGAAGCTTTAAATAATGGGCTTATCAATTACTATGATAAATGCACTTATAATTACGCATTAAATAAGTTTAGATTTTATTCTTGCGATAATGATAAAGTTATTTATCTATCGTTTAGAAAAATGATTAATCTTTTAAATAATGAATTAAAAGAATATAGAAATGAAATCATTGAAAACTATTGCGAACAATAAGGAGGGACTACAAAATGAAATTAATTACTACACGCGAAGATTTAAAAAGATTTGATTCTATTATTGATCGTGCAGTTGCGAGCAAAAATCCAACTACAAAAAAATTACTTTACAAAATTTTATGCAATTATTTTGACACTAAAAAAGTTGGTGAATATACATATGCTGACACATACGCATTTAATACATTCTTATATTATGAAGCTTATGTGCTTGCAAAATATTCATGCTAAATAAATTGCATCTACCCCACCTAAAGAAATATAAAGGAGATAAAGAATATGAAAAACAAAAAAACCGAAAAAGAAGAAATAAAAGCTGCTTTACTTAAATTAATTGAGAATTATGTAAATACAAGCACATTAATTGAAATAGTAAAAAGAGAAGGGAAAGAAGATAACGTATACTGTAAAATATTGATTGAAACACGCGCAGAAGTATATGCCGTCATGGACGCTTATATTGACTACATATTAAAGTAATTAAGACTACAATAAAAGGAGACTACAAATTATGAAAAAAACAACATTTAATTTATTACTTACTACATATGAAAACTTTAAAGGCATTGAAGTTGAAGGATATAAACTTCAAAGAAATAAAGATGTTTATGATGTTGCAATCGTTGATACATATAAATACCCACAACTAGCAAAAACACAAAGGAAAAAGTGGTGGCTCTGCTACTTTATATGTATGGACTACTATGTTTTAGTCAGAAGCTACGATACTTTAAAAGAATGTTTAGAACACGCTGAAGAAGAAACTTACAAGGCCTCATCTTATTTAGCTAACAATAAACATATTTTAGAAGATTTAGTTAAAAAATGTATGAAATTAGAAGGTATGATAAAAGGAGAGTTATAAAATATGTCAATGACTACAATTCAAATACTTTACTACGAAGGCACTACACCAAAAATCGCAAAATATGTAATCGCAAAACGTATTGAAGGGCAATTTGCCTTAATTAATACACCTGCCCCCACCGAATATGCAAAAGAAAAAACTTGGCATTGGGCACTACACGTTAAAAATGATTGCTACACAGTTGTTAGTGATTACAATAATAAGTTTCAAGCATCTACTGACATTTATAAATTAACTGCTTTAGTTAATAAAACGATCAAAGAGAACCCTACTTATCTTGAAAGTTTAATTAAAGACTACGAAAGGTGTAATTCATCTCCAAAAGTTTCAAAGACTACAAAAGAGAATAAGACTACAAAATATAAATACCCAAACTACAAAAACGCAGAGGGTGTGCAGCTCTTATTAAGTGCAGTAGTGCGAGATGCAATTAATACTTATGTGCAATATGGTATTTTAATTAAAAAGTATGAAAACATACTTAAGAATAACCTTAACAAAGATAAAGAAGTCTTAAGGCAAAAGAAAGGCACTAACGAAAAAGTAAAAGTATTAATCACTAAAGAACAACAAGATGCGCGTATGCGACATGAAATCTTATCAATGGACGGAGAAAGAAAATACATTCTAAAGTGGTTATTAAGTGGAGATTTTAAAAGACTTTATGGAGATAACATTTCAGGTCAATACGTTTATGAGCAATTACTACAAACTGATAAAAGCTCACATGAATTTACTGCAAAGAAGGTGATAGTATGATGCGGATATTAATTGGATCAACTATTCTTGGTTGTAGTCTAATCATATTCGGACTACATACATTATTCAAAATGAAAGACGAGGACAAACAATGATTACTAAAAGCGGACTAATTAAAAAGAACTACAAAAAAGGCCTACAACTCAAATCTTACATAAAATTACTGTGTAAAAATAACAACTATTCCTGTGAGGTCAAATCTTATCCTTACTCGGTATATGTAGGAAATGATACATTCAGACTACATAAAAAAAGCAATGGAAATGTGCAGTGTACTTTTTACGGATATGCCCACCCATATCTCGTTGAAGAAACTAATCTAGGAAGCAAGAACACGTTAAAACAAATATTTAACCTAATAGATTTTATTGATTATTGCATGGAGAAAGAAAAACAATGTTAGCTTTAGTTGTTATACTACACGTTGTTGTAGTTATAGGCATACCTCTTGGTTATCAAGTTTGGAGGAAAATCAGATGAATATTATTGAAGAAGAAATTTTAAAGACTACAAAAGCCATTAAACTTAATGGAAAGATCGTGTCAAAAGATACTGCATTAAATTATGCGAAAGCATATAAAGGACATTACTACATTACAAATGATAAGTATTTTCTGATATTAGACTATGCCAACTCTAATAAAGACTAATTCAAGAAAGGAGAAGATTATGAAAGAAAACGATACTACATTTACTTGTTGCATTTGCCATAGAATTACAAAAGGTTTTGGGAACAACCCCTACCCTATTCGAGATAGTGGCTTATGCTGTGATGAATGCAATGAAAAAGTTGTAGTCGCAAGATTACTAGATATGTGTCTTGACAAAAACTACAATAAAAATATTTAAAACTACTTGAAATAATTAAAAAGTAATAGTAATATTTAGGAAAGGAGAAAAATATGGAATTATCAAAATTAATGAAAATTCGTAGAGGTGAATTAAATATCACTCAAAAGGAATTAGCAGAATTAAGTGGTTTATCTCTTAATTCTATTCGTTGGTATGAGCAAGGACAACAACACCCTAGTTTACCATCGCTAAGAAAATTAGAAATCGCTTTGAAATTAGAGAAAGGAACATTAACTGACAACGATTTATAAGGAGAACAATTATGAATATTAATGAAAAACTATCACTTATTCAAACAAAGCTTAAAGCACCAAAAGATTTAGTTAATAAGTTTGGTGGCTTTAAATACCGTAGTGCTGAAAGCATTTTAGAAAATGTTAAGCCATTACTACAAGAATACAAATGTAGTCTAGTTTTAACTGATGATGTAGTCAATGTTGGAGAAAGATACTACATTAAAGCAACCGCTATTCTTAAAGACAATGAAAAGGAGAACACCGAAATTTCATCTAGTGCATTTGCTCGTGAAGATAACGAGTTTAAAGGTATGTCTTTAGGACAATTAAGTGGCTCAACCTGCTCTTATGCTAGAAAATATGCGTTGTGTGGTTTATTTGCTATTGACAACGGAGATGACCTCGATAGTTTAGATACTAGAAATGTTAATGCTACACCAAAAGCTGCCGAAGACCTCGAACAAAAGAAAATGCAATTACTTGCTCGAGCCGAAGAATTAAAAATTGATATGAAAAAAGCAAGTCAATACATTGGTAGAGGAATTAATGCTTTAACTATTCAAGACCTCGAAAAAATTATCGAATTAAAAGAAAGGGCTTTAAAAGGTAAACAACAATGATAGTATTTGATAAAAAAACTCATACATATATTAAAGGGCATAAAGCATTAATAAGTGTCACTCAATTACTTGCAAAGCATAACCTCGCACCTAATTACGATAAAGTCGATGAAGAACTTTTAAAGCAAGCAAGTGAACGAGGAACATTAATTCACGAAGAAATTAGTCATTATTTGCTCTTTGGAGAAAAAGGGACTACAAAAGAACTACAACAATTCATTAAGAAAAATAAAGGCAACACCTCATTAGGTAGTGAAATGATAGTCTATAACGATTTAGTTGCTGGAACTTATGACTACCTATACCAAAATAGTAAGGGAGAAATAGTGCGTGTTGATTTTAAGACTACAAGCACCAAGCATATTGATAGTGTGAGTTGGCAATTATCTTTATATGACTACCTCGATACTGAATACAAAGCCGATAGATTTGAATTATGGCATTTCTCGGATAAAGGATTAAAGATTATTCCTATTGATAAAAAAGATACACAAGAAATTGAAAGACTACTTACTTGTGAAAAATTGGGACTACCTTATTATCCTAAAGAACTTGTTTTATCTCAAAATGAATTGGCAAAGATTTCAGAGCTTAATAACATTATTGTTAATGCAAAGACTACAATTAAAAAAGCCGAGACTACATTAAACGAGTTAAAACAAGCAATCATAAAAGCAATGGAAGAAAACAAAATCTATTCTTTTAAAAATGATGAAATGGTCATCTCTTATGTAGCACCTCACGAAAGAACAATTATTGACTCTGATAGACTACAAAAGGAACTACCTCAAGTTTATGAGGACTACTCAAAGACTACACCTATCAAAGCAAGTTTAAAAATAACAATTAAGGAGAAATAAAATGGCAGAATATGAATTTGTAAAGGATCAAAAGAAAGTATACGAACAACTTCCAGCAAACACTTACGAGTGCATTATTGATAAAATGGAATATGGTCAAACACCAAAAGGAAAGCAATATTTAAGGGTATCAATGAAGATTAGAGAAGATGTCGCAAGCAATACTGATAAATATAGAGGGTGGCACATCTTTGAAACATTGTGGTACAACGAGGAAACAAAACAATATTCATTTTATACTTTGCAAAACCTCGTTAATTCTCAACCAAGAGAAGAAGATAAAATACAATTCAATACCATTGAGGACATTATTCGTTTCTTAACTGGGGCTTGCTTAAAAGTTAAAGTTGAATATGCCTCTAATAAAAACCTAGAAACCGAACAAAAGAGAAGATACTACGCAACTGACTACAAAACCATTACACAAGAAAAACAACCTACTGAAGATTTAACTGCACCATTTGAAGATGTTGAAGAGCCACCATTCTAACAAGGAGACTACAAAATATGGATACCGTTTATATTCCAAACGAATTAAAACAATATGCAACCTGGGCTTGTTATGATAACAACAAGCAACTTGTTAGTGCTTTAAGTGGTTTTAGCATTAGTGCAAGCGAATGGGATAGTCTTACAATGTACCAAATTGCTTATGACTACATGACAAAGCATACTACAAGAATACAAGGTTTAGCTTTTGTCTTACCTCAAGACTACATTTGTATTGATGTCGCAACTTCAAACGAAAATGTAGTCAAAGATATTCTTTCAAATTATGATTTTGATACCTACATTGAAAACTCAATTACTAAAACAAGTTTACATATCTTACTTAAAGCAACCTTTAATGGAACAAGTAAATTGTCTTTAGATAATGGCATTACTATTCTTACAAAGGGTCAATATGTTTGTTTAACGGGAGATATACTTTATAAATCAATGAATTATATCTCTCATAAATCACAAAATGGCTTTGATAGATTTTATAAAAAATACTTTCAAGGCATTGAGCCAAGTGGTGCATTAATCTTTACTAAAAGTAGCGGAGAAAGAGCAAGCAACTTAACAAAAGAAATCGTAAATAATCGAATATCAAATAGTCCAGCAAGCAACAAGTATTATCAACTTACAAGTGGGTACTATGTTAATGCAGGATTTACAAGTTTATATGAAGGGTGTATTGCTTTATTCAATATCCTTATTTTTTATACAAGTGGAGATGAAAAACTAGCAAAAGAAATCTTTAAAGAAAGTAAACTCTATTCTTCTGATCTTGAAGAAATGCAAGGGACTACAACTATCTTTACTGCATTATATTTACAAGCAATTAAGCAGCAAACTTGTGTTTATGAAAATGGTGTTGATGTCAATGTGGACTACGCATTTGATACTACAACTTGTATTACTAAAAAGTTTGAGAACTTCTCTTTAGATGATACGGGCAATGCTCAAAGAATTTACAAAAAATTTGGAGACATCTTAAAATATGACCGAATTAACCAAGTATTCTTAATCTATAATAAAGGTTTAGGTATATGGGTTGAGGATACAAAAGAGAACATTAATATCAAAAGACTTGTAGACACTATTGTAGATGATTTAAGAGCTGAAATTGAAACCCCACGAGTTAAAAATGATGAAAAGATTTATCTTCAATACTTAAGAAATATAAATTGGTTAAGTAGTCGAGGTGGTAAAGATAACGCAATAGGAGAATTAAAGCATTTAGGGGACATTATTTGTAGTCCAAATGACTTTGATACTGACCCATATTTGCTTAATACCTTAAGTGGTGTACTTAATACTAAAAACGGACAACTTGTTGAACACAATCCAAACTTTATGATGACTAAGTCAACAAGGTGCAGAATTGATATGAAAAATGAACCTACATTGTGGCTAAAATTCTTTGATGAAATGTGTTGTCATAACGAGGAAATGAAAGGTTATCTTAAACGTGCAGTTGGCTATTCACTTACTGGCTTAACTATTGAACAATGTTATTTTAATCTTTACGGAGATGGCAATAACGGAAAATCAGTTTTCCTAGATACTATTACAAGTATGCTTGGGGACTACGCTTGTGTAGTTTCGGTTGATACATTTGTTGAAAAGAAATTTGCAAACGGCGGAAATGCAAGTCCTGACCTTGCAAGGTTAAAAGGAATTAGATTTGCTTGTACTGGAGAACCACGAGAGGCAAATGTACTTGATGAAAGTTTAATGAAGTCAATTAGTGGTGGAGAGAGAATGCTTGCTAGAAGACTACATAGAGAACCATTCGAGTTTTATCCTCAATGTAAGGTGTGGCTATCTTGCAACAATATGCTTAAAGTCAAAGGGACTACAAAAGGGGACTGGAGAAGAAACAAAAAAATCGACTGCAAATATGATGTTCCAAAAGACAAAATTGATAAGTTATTATCAAAAAAACTTCTTGAGGAACTACCTCAAATATTAGGTTGGGCTTTACAAGGTTGTATTGAGTGGCAAGACAATGGACTACAAGAACCAGACTACATTTCAAAATCAGTTGAAGAGTTCAGAATTGAAAGCAATTCAGTTTTAAACTTTGCAAGTATGTTTACATATCAAGTGCAATTTAACACTATTGCAACGGGTGATTTATTCATTGAATACATGAAATGGGCTCGTGCTGTTAATGAGAATACAAATATCTCACAAACAAAATTCACTATTGAAATTGGAAAAGCATTTAACCTACTATTCTCTAATGTCCAAAAAAGAAGAGGGGCAGGGGGCAAAACTTTCTTTAGTGGAGTGGCATTTAGAAAACCTTCTACCACTACAAATAGTGATGATGATACTACATACGAGTTTACAAATTAGGAGAAATTATGGAAGAAAATATTATTAAAGCCGATGATTTAGAAATTACTGATGAAGATATTGAAGAAATGGAAAAAGCAATGGACTTTATTAAAGAACAAAGAAAGCTTTGCTTACGAAATTACTTCGATATTAAAAACTATCAAGATAAAGCATTATTTGACCAACCTATTGAAATGATTGTCTTTTGGGCTTTGGCTAGAGATTGCTTGGTTGATATGTCAAACGAACAAGTCTATGTCTTATGGAGAATAAAAAAATTAAAACTAGCACCAAAATTAGTAAGTATAGAAGAAAACGAAAAGGGTTATGCGTTTAATTTCAAGGTATATCATCAAGAAGGCAGTAAAGGACACAAGTGGATTTCAAAAAATGTTTTTGTTCCAAAAAAGGAATATGAAACTTTCTTAAAGGACTACAAAGATGAAATTGAATTTATCAAAGAAAAGTTTAGCACCTTCGAATGCTAAAATCGGTAGTGATTTAGAAAGAAAAGTCTGTGAAGTGCTTAAAGGTTATGGGTTTTTTGCCCATAACTGCATCAACGGACTAAATGGACAACCTTGTGATATTATTGCAATTCATGGAGATATTGCTTTACTACTCGATTGTAAGCATTTAGACAAAGGAATTAGATTTGACTTCAAGAATATTCAAGAAAATCAATATAATTGTTTTGACAAAGCTGAAATCTATAACAACATTACAAGAACAGGGTTTGTAATCTATTGTGAATTAACACAAATGACTTACTTCTTACCTTTTAGATTAGTTAAGGCAAATAAAAATTATAAAAATGTATCAATTCACGTTGACCAACTTCCTACGTTTAAAGATACACTAAATGAACGGAGAACTGAATATGAGAATAACGATAGGGGCAAAAATAATTATTGAGGACTACACCGAAGAAGTATTAGACTACGCAATTAAGAACTTACGTTATCCTAATCCAAAATATTACCTCAATGAAAGAATCGGTTTAAAGAATTGGAACGTTCCTAAAGAAATTGTAATGTATGAAAAAAAAGGCAATACCTTAATCTTACCTTATGGGACGTTAAGAGATATTTGGCCTTTAATTAGAGATTGTCCTAGAACACTTGATTTTAAGCCCATAGCAACAAGAAAATTACTTCCTCGAACAACTTTAAGGGATTATCAAAACAAAGCATTAGAGGGGTGTTTAAAAGCAAAAGGTGGGGTGTTAATATCTCCTTGTGGTAGTGGAAAAACATTAACTGGTATGCACCTCATATCAGAAATAAACCAAAGAACTTTATGGATAGTCCATACATCTGATTTAATGAAACAAGCAATGAATTGTGCTAAAAATGAGTTTATTAACCTTAAAGAGAACGATCTTGGAACTATTACAAATGGAGAAGTCAATATAGGAGAGATTATCACATTTGCAACAATTCAAACACTTGCAAAGATTAACCTTGAGGACTACAAAGACTATTGGAATTGTGTAGTCGTAGATGAATGTAGTCATTGTGCTAGTACACCAACAGCAATATCAATGTATGGTAGGGTAATGAATACCTTATGTGCTAGATATAAATACGGTCTTACTGCTACACCAAAAAGAATTGATGGACTAACTCCTTGTATGTATTCTTTATTAGGACAAAAATGTTATGAGGTTTATCCTAGTGAGGTTGAAAGTATTAAATGCAAAGCTAAACTAATTGTAGTGCAATTACCTACGCAAGAAAGTTTGTACTACTACGATACAGACTACAAGTTAATTCAATATAAGTTTGATGAACGGATAGCAACAAACGAGGCAAGAAACATTAACATTTGTAATAAGATTATCGAGTGCAAAGACAAAGGAAGAAAATATCAACTTGTTTTATGCAATCGTGTAGTGCAATGTGAGATACTTGCTAGCAAATTAAAGGACTACGGACTTCGCGTTGGACTACTTGTTGGTGGGAAATCAAAAGTAAATCAATCTATTATTACAAACTACATGAACTATGATGTAGTCATTGGAACATATAGCATTGCTAGTGAGGGACTTGATATGCCTGCTCTTGATACACTACACCTAGCAAGTCCAAAAACAAAGAACAATAAAGCACTACTTGTTCAATGTATTGGTAGGGTTGAAAGAGGATATCCAACAAAAGAGGATAGTGAAGTCTATACTTATGAAGATATAGAAATTGCTCGTAGTCGACAAGCAACAAAACAAGTACAACTCGCAATGGGCAAAAAAGGGTATATTTTTTAAAAAGGTATACCCTTTTAAAATAATTGAGATATTATTAAAAAAATATTGCACGATTAATTTAAAAGTATTATATTATAGTTAAGGAGAAAAAATTATGAAAACAATTTACAAAGAAAACGGAACAAGACCAAAATGGTATTTAACTCAAGCAGACAATGAGTTAATTAAAGAAACATTATTTAGAAAAGGCATTACATTTAGAGATTTTTGCCGAGAAAACAACATTAGCTATTCTAATGCAATAAATGTCTTACGAGGAAAAACTGCTTTAGGAACATCGTTATATAAAAAAATAATCATAGGATTAGGACTACAAGAAGAAATTAATTGAGGAATTAAGAAAGGAATTAAGGAGGGGAAACAAATGGACAACAAGACCACAACAAATGAAGAAATAGTTATTGAGAATAGCGAAGAATGGTTTGTCTTTCTACAACGAGGAATAGTTTTCAAAGATGGAAAACCAGATGGAGATAGTGTATTCACGCAACATAAACTAGGAATGCAAGGATATACATATGGTACTTTGCCTCTTAATGTAGATATAAATAGTTCATTTTTCAAATTTGATGTAGAACTTGGTAAAAAAATAGCATTAATGAATGAGAGAACCTGGGGTGGTTTAAAAGGAAGAAGCCATTAAGGAGAAAAAAATATGACAACAACTTGGGAAAAAATAAAACTAGCCATAGGCATATTAGTACCATTAGGGATAATAGGCATAAGCATAGGAACAACAACTACAATATGCACTCTATCATCACAAGAACAAAATAAAGCACTTGCTTGGTGTAAAGAAGAGTTTGAGTTTGACTATCACGAGATAGCGTACGCTCACGAAATTAGTACGATTAAAAATACGTTAAAAGAAAAGTTATATAAAGTTGTACTCTACGGAGAAACTACATCAGCAACGTACTTATATAACGTAGCAAAAAATGTAGGTTATAACTACACAAATCAAAGCAATTAGGAGAGAAATATGCTAGAAGTAAGAAGAACGGAAATTGAAAAAGAAATCGAAGGCAAAAAATTAGGTTTAAGAGGAGAAGAATTACCTTTAACCTCAAAATATTATGACCACAAATTTATTCAAGCACTTTTGTCAAAAGGGTATATAGAAACTGAAACTACTTGGGGCTATTCAACCTTTACCAAAATATATAACGTATGCAAAATGAGTGGGATATATTACGGGCACGCGATTGCCTCTATTAAAGTCGAGATAGACGTACACGAAACTAATGATGAAAAACTAGAAAATAGCGATTATACGTACACCGTAATTATTGATGACTACGATTTTTATAAAGATTACGATACTATCTTAAAAGAGTTTACAAAGAACGTAATAGAGGACGAAATCGAAGAGATATTACAATGCTCTGACGGAGAATAAACAATGAACTTAAATGAAATATATCTAGGTAATGCTTATGAACTAATTAAGCAAGTTCCTGATAAAAGTGTTGATTTAATTGTCACAGACCCACCATACGAAATTAAAGGACTTCAGACAGGAACGGGTATTTTCAAAGATAGAAGTCGAGGACTTAACCATTATGTAAACCAAATGCTTGAAGCGGGACTCGATAAAGGCATTGACTTAAAAATACTTGATGAGTTTGTTCGAGTGATGAAGAAAATTAACATCTATCTATGGTGCAATAAAGAGCAAATATATGACTACCTAACTTACTTCGTGAAAGAACGCAAATGTAATTGGGAAATGCTTATCTGGGCTAAAGATAACCCACCACCATTTACAAATGGGCACTACCTTAAGGACAAAGAATATTGCTTATTCTTTTGGGAAAAAGGGGTTAAGGTCAACATTAATCGGAAAAGTGGGAAAACTGTTTACGTCACAAAAACGAATGTAGGCGATAAAAGCAAATACAAGCATCCTACTATCAAGCCAATAGATATAATCGAAACGCTTATCAAGAATAGTTCAAACGTTTCAGGGGGGGGCTTAGTGTTTGACCCGTTTGTCGGCAGCGGAACAACTTGTTTAGCAGCAAAACACTTAGGACTTAATTATCTAGGTTTTGAAATAAATGAGAAATATTACAACATTGCAAAAGACCGTTTAAGTGGAATCGACCAAAACGGAGAAATGAATTTGTTTGATTTATGACCGAAGAAGAATATTTAAGCAAAAAGGGTAGATATTTATACATATCGTTTACTACTAAAAACCCTAAAACAAAGCGAGATTATGACAAAGCTTTGATTAGGTTAGAGAAACAATGGAAAGGAGAAAGATATGCCAACAAACGAAATTGATTTATTTTCTTGGAACTTAGAGATATTAAAGAAAGATGGAAGTGTCAAAATCACAGAATATCACGTTAAGGAAATAAGTGTGAGAGGTAGATTAAAACTACCTCGCATAATCACTCTATGAGGTAAGAATAAGCAATGACTAATGAACACAAAAGACGCTACGAGTACGCTCAAGATATGGGAGAAAAGTTATACGATTACTTACTTGCTAATGGTATAAAATGCACGAAATATTACATTGCAACGTATGAACTTTATGCAGGTATTTCTGATAGAGGGCAGGTTAATATAAAATTAGCCGATTATAAGGCAACTAATAATTCGATAATGTTTAATACTTATATTGACGATGATGTTAAATATCCTTATAGGTTATGTTTGTGGAAATATAAAGGTGCAAAAAGTAATACTGATGAGGAAGAAGGCGATATTGGAGATCATATTTTTAAAGATTATGATCTTAAAGAAATTAAGGAAAGTGATTTCCCTCAATACCTCGAACGAATAAGAGACTTTTACAATTTATACGAAAACAACGATAAAGGTTTTATAAGTTTATTTTAAAGGAGAACAAAATGAGAAAAATAATTTTTATAGGTATTACTATTTTTGCAGCATTAGGCATTTGCTCGGCAATAGTAGTGCCTACGGCAGTAGCAATTTCAGTTAAAAATGAAAACATTAATAAAGCTTTAAAATGGTGCAGTGAAGAGTTTATTTTTGACTATCACGAAGAGCCATTAATTAACAAAACTGAACAAGTAAAAAACAACATTTATAAGGTCGAACTATTTAGTGAAAACTATTATGCAGTTTACCTTTATAACGTTGATAACGAAATTGGGTTTAACTACTCGAATGGGAGCAATTAATATGAATGAAATTCGTAAGAAACTTGAGTCTCTAGGTTATTACTTGTTTAATTCAGAATTCAAAGTTTTCACAAAAGAACGTGGAGATGTAGTCATAAGAATTAAATATGACAAACACTATAATTTTGTAGATGCTTATGTTGTCAAAAAAATAGGTGTTTGCTTTAGAAACCAAAAGCAACTTGATGACCTACAAATTGCGTTTAACACACTAAAGAGTGATTTAAAGGAGTTAGGGTATGACAAGTAAAGAAGGAGAATAAAATTATGGATGATGTATTTGATGAATTAGTAGCAAAAGATTTAGAAATAGTAGAAATATTAAAGAAATATTTAAAATTTAAAAACACAACATATAGCACAATTATCACTTTAGAGATAGATGCACAAGAAAATGCTACTGATTATGAAATAGTAGAAGAGTGGTTAGAAAAAAATGGATAAAGATATTATTAAAGAGTTTATAGATAAATTATTATCGTTTGAATACAAAAGTAGAGTAGATAAAAAGCACGTTGAAAAGTGTGTGAAAGAGTTAGAAAAGGAATTAGCAAAATGAAAAGCAAATTAGAGCAATTATATGAAGACCAAATAATTATATGCAAAGGGTTGTGTTTGCTTGAAGTTTATGATGATTTTGATAAATTTGGTGAACTTTTAACACAAGAACAAAAAGAAAGACTATATAAGCTAAACGATTTAGAAATGGCTAAATTAGTAGTGTTAGAAAAGGAGATAAAAAATGACAAGTAAAGAAGCAATTGAAATAGCAAAAAAAGCAGTTATAGTAGCAAAACAACAGCGTCAAAATGAAGCAGATGATGAAGAGAACGAATGGTTTGATAGTAATATTGAAGGATTAGAACAAGCCGAAAAAGATTTAGAATTGCTAGAAATCATAAAAGTAAATCATTTCGAAATTGACAAAGACGGAAATGTTTATGTAGGCAAGAAAATGGATATGTTGTTAGGCATTGAGGACTACTATGAAGGTATGGAGGACTTATACCATAAAATTAAGGAGTGGTTAGAAAAGGAAGATTAACCAAAAAAATTACATAAACGTAAAAAATTTGTTCAAAAAAAGAGAATTAAATTGGGAAAGATTAGATAAGCTAAAAGTTGGAAAATAGATCAATCCCACTTTACATCAAAGACAAGCAATGTATAATATAGATGGCATTTGAAAGACCCTCCTAAAGTCTTGCTTGTCATACCTAGAAGTTTTCAGAGTTTCTTCTAGGTTTTTTTATTACTTATTTATTACTATGTTATTACTAAAGTGATTTTTAGTGATTTTTCTCTTTATTTATTATTATTAAATACATACACAGAGGAAAAATATATATAAATAAATAACAAAAAATCACTAATAAAAAAAAGCACACTCACGAATGGCTAGAAGTGTGCAGTATGGATTGCAAGGTCTCGGCAAGACTAATATTGCTCCTTTAATTATTTTATTTCACTGCGTATTAAGTTTATCAGAAGTAAAATGTCAAATTATTTTTTGAAATATAAAGAATAAAGGGAAGTAAATGCAATAATATCTCGCTACTTGCATTATTAATATAACAAAAAAACCACCTAACTACAAGGCAAAGTTAAGTGGCTTTTTATTGTAGTCTAAGTAAGACTACTTTTCTTTACTACGCTTGAGAGCATATTCGACTACATCAGCAGTTTCTCCTAAAGACCTCTTATATGCCCATTCAGGAAATGGATTGACTAGATATGCACTAAAATAACATAACCCACTAAAGATAAGCATAATTAATAACTCTTTAAGAAAATCAATGCTAACGTAGATTAAACCAATTACTACGATAAAAGGAATTAAGACTTTAATAACACCTTTAACCACTTGCTTCCAATAAGCCCACTTACCACCAAAGACCAAATATCTAAAGAAAGCATATAGAGCAATACCAAGTAAGATAATTCCTAGAATTGCATATCCGCTTAAACTCATTTTGCTTGTGATATTCCAACACTCATATTTAAAGAAAACAAATATTGCTGGTGCGAGTAATAGCATTAAGAAAATTATTAATCTAACAATGAATATGCTATTGCCTTTTTTTAACTCTTTTTCTACTTGTTTGCTTTCCATAACTTATCTCCTTATGCTAATTTCGATTTTAACCACGTTTCTTTGCGATTTGAGAAACATTTTTATCTTCCTAGAGTATTTATACCTTTTTATGATTTTTGCTCTTATATGCCCTTATTTTGTTGATTAAGGTTTTTATGCCTATTGTAAGTAAGATTACAAGTAAGGTAAATGGACTACCTGGGCCAACTAGCCGCCACCCCCATACAGCACTACCTATGCTAATTAACCACTTTGCTATGTCGGTATTCCAGCCACAAATAAATGCACCTAGATAAAATCCCCACACACTACTAGACAATAAGGCAAAGGAGATTAGAAAACAAATTAATGTTCTCCAATCTCTTATATTATACCAAATCCAAATAAACGGATAAGTTAATAAATGCTTTGCAAAGGCAATAAATCTTTTTCCCTTACTTGTATAAGACCTAATAACTTGCTTTTTAATCTCATTAGACAAGTTATATTCTAACTCAATAATATTCTTTTTTTTCATAATTGTAGGTTATAAAAGCATATTTTCAAACCGTATCACTTGCTCTATTGAGATGTAATAAGGCACTTTCATACCCAAATCTTTTCCTTTATATGTTGCAAAAT
>Ga0256404_1008282_pt1 | contig 15750 bp, 11 predicted proteins | sample RumenRJG_01DNA_FD_185990 | JGI IMG/M metagenome (GOLD analysis project Ga0256404, IMG submission 185990) | Bovine rumen microbial communities from Lethbridge, Alberta, Canada - RJG_01 | ecosystem: Host-associated > Mammals > Digestive system > Stomach > Rumen | place: Canada: Alberta | collected...
AAATACTCTCTCATAGGTTTTGAAATCTGCCTGGGCCAGCCTTTTCCGGGCTACCCAAATCACACGGACGTTTTCTCTCAATTCCGCTTTATGCAAACGAAAGACTTCGCGCATCATCCGCTTTACATGATTGCGAATAACGGCATTACCCACTTTCTTACCAACGGCGAAACCTATTCTTATCATTTCATTTTCACCGGGCAAAACATAGAAAACAGATAATCCGTCCACCACAGAATGTCCTTTTTCATACACATTCTGAAACTCTTTCTTTGCCTTGATCTTATTGGATTTTGGAAAACCGAATTCTTTCATTGCGTCCATACTCCTGTCTACATGGAAAAAATAGGCCACTTACGCGGCCTATTTATTCTAAAGTTATGCAGACAATTTCTTTCTGCCTTTTAAGCGTCTTCTTTTCAGTACCTGGCGGCCACCCAGTGTAGCCATTCTTTTACGAAATCCGTGTGTTCTTTTTCTTCTCAGATTGTTGGGCTGGAATGTACGTTTCACAGTGCTTACCTCCTTCATTCCATGTTCTTATCAATCTCTATGTAAATGATTTCAATTGATAGCTAACGGAATTATACTAAAAAGGTAAAGGAGTGTCAAGGATTTAACAATATTTCACATTTATTGCCTGTGGATAACTTTCATTTTTTACCCTTTTATGGTAAAATAAAGAGTAATATTTTTTGAAAGGAATTATTTTATGGAAGTTTTTAATTTACCTGAAATATGGAATAAACTGGTTGAAAAATTAAGTAATTCAACCAGTGAAACAAATATGAATATGTACATCCGTCAAATCACTCCCGTCAAAATGGAAAACAACGTGATTTATGCAACGGTACACAGTACATCCCTGCGCTCTTCTATCCAGCAGAACTTTTACGATATCATCACCGCACTTTTAAGTGAAATTACCGACAACAAAAATATTCAGTTAAAAATTGATGTAGAAAATCAGGGAGATTTGGAAATACCAAAACCGGATTACAGCGTTGTACCTCTTTTTACGGAAGAAGAAAAAATAAAAGAGGAGCCTTATGAAAGTAATTTAAATGAAAAGCAGCGGTTTGACACGTTCGTGGTAGGTAATTCAAACCGTTTCGCAGCGGCTGCTGCTCAGGCGGTAGCTGTTAACCCGGGTAACACATATAATCCTTTATTTATTTACGGCAATTCCGGCCTCGGAAAAACCCACCTGATGCATGCCATCGGTAATGCTGTTTTATCTGCTAACCCCTCTGCAAAAGTCAAATATATAACAAGCGAGACTTTTACAAATGAAATGATCAATGCAATAAAGAACAATACCTTCAACGACTTCAGGGAAAAATACCGCACCATCGACTGCCTCATTATCGACGATATCCAGTTCCTGGAAAAAAAGGAACGGACGCAGGAAGAATTTTTCCATACTTTCAATGCGTTAAAAGAATCCAACAAACAAATTGTAGTTTCCAGTGACCGTCCCCCTAAAGATATGGATGAACTGGAAGAAAGGCTCCGTTCCCGTTTCGTAAGCGGTTTAACCGTAGATATACAGCCCCCGGATCTGGAAACCCGGATCGCCATTATCCGGAAAAAAGCAGAATTAGAAAATATAAATATGCCTAATGATGTGATCCAGATCATTGCAACAAGCATAAATAACAATATTCGTATGATCGAAGGAGCCTTTAACCGGATCGTTGCTTATGCAAATCTGATGAACATGCCCATCAACAGGGAAATAACATTAAAAATACTGGATGATTTCAGCGTACAGACAAAAAATAATGTAACCATCGATAAGATTATAGAATACGTATGTAAAATCTACAACATGCAATACGACGATATAATAGGAAAGAAACGACCTAAAAACATAGCCATGGCCAGACAGGTAGCCATGTACCTGTGCAGGAAGATAACAGACGCTTCCCTTCCTAAAATCGGACAGGCTTTCGGAGGAAGAGACCATACAACTGTAATCCATGCATATGAAAAAATTGAGAAAATGAGAAAAGAAGACAAAAGTTTCGAAAACCAGCTGCAGCAGTATGAAGAAAAAATAAGGTCATTATGAAATCAACCCTCCGGGATATGTGAATAACTTGTAGACAACCTGTTATAAAAGTGTTAATAACACTGAACAACATTCTGTCCTGTTTATTCTGTGAATAAGATTATACAGTATATCAACAGTTTATACACAGTAAATAATCAAATGATAATGCCTTATAATATCACTTATCCACATAAATCACAGGGCTTACTATTACGATTACAAATTAAAAATAATTTATTAATAAATAAATAAAAAAGAAAGGATTGTGAAAAAATGAAATTTACATGCGCAACTTCAGAATTAAATAAAGCAGTACAGTCAATTATGCCTGCCATTGCAGCCAAACCCAGCACTCCCATATTCGGAGGCATGCATATAATAGCAGATGAAGGAAAGATCAGACTGGAAGGAATGGATATTAATCTTTCCATGAGCAATGAAATTAAAGGAGAAGTGGAAGAATCCGGGGAAATAGTAATAGCTGCTACACGTTTTAACGATCTTGTACGTAATTTTAACGGAGAAACCGTCAAATTTACGAAAAACAATAATGATAACAATGTCCGCCTGCAGTCGGGTAAAGCAGATTATAAAATCCTTCTGATGAACGTAAACGAATATCCCAAATATCCTTCCGTAGAAGCAGCTAAGTCATTGGTTATTGAAGAAGAAAAAATTAAAGAGCTAATCAAGAAAACAGCTTTTGCATGTTCTACTGATTCTGCACGCCCTTTATTTACCGGGGTTTTATGTGAAATTAAAGACAATAAAATTACTTTCGTAGGAACAAATACACACCGGCTTGCCATTCGTACCCTTACCGTAGAAAATATGGATGACATGAGTGTGATCATCCCTTCGGTTGTTTTAAAGGAAATAAATAAAAATCTCAACGGAAAACTTCCCCAGGACGTAACTTTCTTCATTTTAAATAACCAGCTGATGGTTAAAATCGAAAACTGGACTCTTGTTTCCCGGCTTATTGAAGGTAAGTTCCCTGATTACAAACGAGTGATTCCTCCCCAGTTTAACGTCAAGACTAAAGTAAATGTCAAGGAGCTTGCAGGAGCTGTAAGCCGCATGAGTCTGTGCAGCGGAAGCGAAAATGATTACAGCATTGTAAAGATAAGTATTGGCGAAAAAGAAATTAAGGTAATGTCCAGCAGCCCGGATGTAGGAACAGGGGAAGAAATAATTCCCTGTACTACAGAAGGAAGCCCTATCAATGTAGCTTTTAATGCCGCCTATATTATGGACATTATGAAGAACATTGAAACAGAAGAAGCGGAGATCCACCTGAATAATTCTCTGAGCCCTGTATGCGTCAGACCTTCCAGCGATGAAGAGTACATTTATATAGTAACCCCTGTAAGAGTAATATTCTGATTGAAGTTATTATATAAAAAATGAAAATCAATAAATTAAAACTGGTCAATTTCCGTAATTATGATATTTTTTCTGCTGATTTTGAAAAAATGATAACCGTCTTTTACGGTAAAAACGGCCAGGGTAAAACCAATTTACTGGAAAGTATCTTTTATGCTGCCTTTGGATTGAGCCATCGAACCAATAAAGAAGAAGATATGATGAAATTTTCCTCTGAGGGAATGTCAGTCATGTTGGAATTTGAAAAGTATGACGGACCTCACTCCATACGCATAAAAAGATATGTCGATAACGGAAAATTACACAAGGAAATAAACATTGACGGTAAAAAAACGTCTTCAAAAAATCATTACGGTTATTTTAATGCCGTTATGTTTTCACCGGAGGATCTGCAGATAGTAAAAGGAGATCCTTCCTTGCGCCGTCGTTTTATGGATATGGAAATATCCCAGACTGATCCGGTTTATTACGATCTGCTTGTACGTTATCGCAGGCTTTTAAGGCAGCGTAATTCTTTATTAAAGATAATACGGGATCAAAACCATTCAAGGGAACAGTTATCAGTATGGGATGAAGAAATATCAGATGTAAATGCGCAGGTTTTAGTAAAAAGGTTAGAAAATATAAAAAAGCTGAAAAATATTTTAATACCGGCATTTAACGTTCTTTCTGATAAATCCGATTCACTGGATATTAAATATGAAATAAAAGGCAACGACGGTAATCTATTTTATCCGGAGGAAGAGACCTTTGAAAGCTTAAAAGATTTTTATAATAAAAATCTGCAGGAGAGAATGTATAAGGACATCCTTATGGGAAATACAGGGATCGGTATCCACAGGGATGACATGAAAATTTATATAAACGGAGCGGAAAGTAAATCGTTTGCTTCTCAGGGACAGCAGCGTTGCTGCGCTCTTGCCTTAAAGCTTTCCCAGATAGAATATATAAAAAATATTTCAGGGGAATATCCCGTACTTTTGCTGGATGATGTAATGAGTGAACTTGACAGTCACAGAAGAAACCAGCTGATAGGTTTTATAAACGAAAAAGTACAGACATTTATCACTGTAAATGATAAATCACTGATACCGGATTTTCCTTCCAGTCGTTATTGTGAAATTGAGAAGGGTAAAATTAAAAAAGAATGATATGGAAGATGTTGATAAAATTTTATTGAATATGATTGGTACAAAAGCCAGTCAGAATCAGTATAATCTTTTTAAAATGAAAGCCTGCTGGTCTGAAATAGCAGGTAAAAATAATGCAAATCATTGCATTCCTGTTAAACTGGACCGAAGGATTTTAACGTTAAAAGTTGATTCTTCCGTATGGGCCAACCAGTTTTTATATTATAAAATCCAGTTTATAGAAAAAATCAACAGGTTTATGGGAGTCGATTATGTTAAAGATATAAAATTTATTGTTGGATCAAATATAAAAATACATATAAAAAAAATAAATAAAAATATTAAGACCCATAAAGATAAAATTGATTTGCCTCCGTTAAACGATAGTGAGAAGGAAGCAATAAAAATAAAGTTTTCCCATATACAAAACGATAAAATCAGAAATGCTGTTATTAACGCGGAAGAAAAGAGATATGGGCTTGAAAAACTTTTTAACGAAGGTAAAATTAAAAAATGTCCTTTATGCGGATCCTATATAAAAGATAAAAGAAATATATGCTTCGAATGTGAAAGAAAAAAGCAGGAAAATAAGGAAACAGAAATATGGAAATTAATAATAAAAGAACCGTGGATAGGGTGGAATGAAGCCAATAAAGTTATTAAATGTGATGAATTTGAATTTGATATTGTAAAAAATGATGTTAAAGCCTATTATTTCGAAAAAATAAGAAATAAAACAGCTGACGCTAAGGAAGAAATGATTGCGATACAGTTAAAATCCGGAAAACCCTATGCTTTAATCGGAGAAAAGGAAAAGGTTAATATTTTAAGATTTCTGCAAAAAGGGAAGTTATAACATATTTTTTTATGTTGGAAAAAATTAATAAAAATTTAATTTATCATAGTGGAGGAAAGAATGGCTGAAAAAAACGAAACAGTGATACAGAATGCGGAAGATGCAGAAAAAATCCGTATTGATGAAGTTGCTAAACAGGAAGAAATTGAAAAGGAAATTAAAGAAGCTACAGGGGTGGAAGGACAGTACGGAGCCAGCCAGATCCAGGTGTTGGAAGGGCTGGAAGCAGTTCGCAAGCGCCCCAGTATGTATATAGGAAGTATTTCCAGTCGCGGTCTGCACCATCTTGTTTCCGAAGTTGTTGATAACAGTATTGATGAAGCCCTTGCCGGTTTTTGCGATAATATCCAGGTTACTATTAATACAGACAACAGTATAACAGTCGAAGATAACGGACGTGGTATTCCGGTAGATATGCATAAAACAGGAAAACCGGCAGTTGAAGTGGTTATGACGGTACTTCATGCAGGCGGTAAATTCGGCGACGGCGGTTACAAAGTTTCCGGCGGTCTTCATGGTGTTGGCGTATCCTGTGTAAATGCTTTGTCCGAAAAGATGGAAGTAGAAGTACGCCGTAACGGGAAACGATATGGTATTGAATTCATGCGGGGAAAGACCAGCAGACCCTTATACGAAATAGGCGAGGCGGAATCTACCGGTACAACGGTACATTTTAAACCGGATAATACCATTTTTACGGAAACGGTTTATGATTATGATATTCTGCGTCTGCGTTTACGGGAACTGGCATTTTTAAATAAAGGCGTTACCATTTCCCTGGAAGATAAACGGGACGGCCGCAGTGAAACATTCCATTTTAAAGGCGGTATTATAGAGTTTGTAAAATATGTTGATGCCAACAAAGATAAAATCAACGCAGAACCCATTTATGTGGAAGGGGTCAAAGATACGAATATTGTCGAAGTAGCTATGGAATATACCGACAGTTATACGGAAAATATTTTCAGCTACGTTAACAATATCAATACGGAAGAAGGGGGAACCCATTTAAGCGGGTTCAAACAGGCCCTGACCCGTTCCATTAATGATTATGCCCGTAAAAACAATTTATTGAAAGAAAATGACGAAAATCTCAGCGGTGATGACTGCCGGGAAGGTATTACCGCGGTTATCAGTATTAAAGTGCAGGAACCCCAGTTTGAAGGGCAGACAAAAACAAAACTGGGTAACAGCGAAATCCGCGGTATTGTAGATAATCTGGTAACAGACCAGCTGGAAGAATTCTTTGAAGAACATCCCAGTGAAGCAAAGAAAATAATTGAAAAAGCGGTTATGGCTTCCCGGGCCAGGGCAGCAGCCCGTAAAGCTAGGGATCTGACCCGTCGCAAGAGCATTCTGGAAAGCAGCAGCCTGCCCGGTAAACTGGCGGACTGCCAGAGTAAAGACAACACAATGACTGAAATTTACTTAGTCGAAGGTGATTCCGCCGGCGGCAGCGCAAAACAGGGCCGGGACCGTAAATTCCAGGCGATCCTTCCTTTGCGGGGTAAAATATTAAATGTAGAAAAAGCACGGCTGGACCGTATGCTTTCCAGTGATGAAATTAAAAATATGATTACCGCATTCGGCTGCGGTATCGGGGAAGATTTTGATCTGGCAAAAGCACGGTACGGAAAAATCATTATTATGACCGATGCGGACGTAGACGGCGCTCATATTGCTACCTTACTGCTGACATTCTTCTATCGTTACATGAAGCCGTTGATTACGGAAGGCCATGTATATATTGCAAAACCACCTCTGTATCTGATTAAAAAGGGACAAAAAGCCCACAGTTATGCTTATACTGACGAAGAGCTGAAACAACGGCTGGATGAAATTGGGAAAGATAATAAAAATATTACTATTCAGCGTTATAAAGGCTTAGGCGAAATGAATCCGGAACAGCTGTGGGAAACTACTATGGATCCCCAGTACCGTACGTTGCTTCAGGTAAACCTGAGCGATGCGGCGGAAGCTGACGCAATCTTTTCCATTTTGATGGGCGATAAGGTGGAACCTCGCCGTCAGTTCATTGAAGAAAATGCAACGAAAGCGGTACTGGATTTGTAATTCAATTTATTTTTAAAGTAATGGAGAACAAAAGTGAAAATTAAAAAAAATCTTTCCGATGCAGATATGTTTCGGGGAATGGAAGAAGAAGAAAGCTTTGAAACAGCTATACTCACTGACGACAGCCGGAATAGGAAGTTCCGTAAAAATTCTTCTGCGATAAAGAAAGAAGCGGAATCCATGATGCTTCCTCCTGAAGCCCAGGAAAAACTGAACCGCTGCCTGCTGGAAGTAAGCATGGAATGGCTGAAAGATAAAGGCGGAGATGTGGAATGGAAGGTAATACGTGAAGGTTTGAGCATTATCATTAAACCTGCTCCGGCCAAGAAGAAGGTACGTTTATGAATAAAATTCTATTTCCCCAGGGCTCATTGCATATTAAAGACGGTAAACCTGTAAAGGAAATTGCCTATTCCGTTTGCGGCGGAAGAAAACCGGCCGCCTTATGGTTGCAGATGACAGCGGAAGAATTGCCGGGAAAACCGCAGTTTTTTGCAGCGGATAAAGGATTGGATTATTATCATGCCGCCGGATTATTCCCTGATAAGGTAATCGGTGACGGCGACAGTGCCGATCCTTTATTATGGAAAAAAGAGGTTGAAAGTGGGAAAGCATTAGTTTTTCCAATAGACAAAGATAAAACAGACCTTCAATTACTGCTGGAAACATTGCCATCTGAAAAGTTATGGATTTTTTCCGGTTTATACGGAGGAAGGCTGGATCACCTGTTGAGCGCTTTTGAAACAGTAGGGGAAGCAGCCTTAAAAGAAAACCGCACCATTATTTTAGCTGATGAAAGGGAAATTACGGTTTTTGTTCCGGCCGGTGTTTCCGTTGATTTTTATCCGCCTAAAGATGAAACGCCCGTAGCCGTATCGGTATTGTCTTTTACGGAAAAAAGCAAAGTTTCTATAAACGGTACTAAATGGGAATTGGAAAATCAGGAGATTGAGAGAAACAATCCTTATGCGGTCAGCAATGAAATGAGCGATGCGGAAATGATGAGAGAGTTTCCTCATGTCCGTTTTTCATGCCATGAGGGTATGGCAATCTTTTATGTAGCTGGTTAAAAATTATTGATACAGATTTATTATATGAGGTGATACAGTGGATGATATGACAAAAAATCCGGATCAGGAAAATGTGACTGAAAATAACGAAGGCCTGATCAATGATGACGGATACATCGCTTCCGGCGGAAAAATCGAGGAAGTGGATCTGACCAATAAAATGAAAGATTCCTATATCAATTATGCCATGAGCGTAATTGTGCAGCGGGCCCTGCCGGATGTACGCGACGGCCTGAAACCGGTACATCGCCGAATCCTGTATGCAATGCAGGAAGCAGGGATGACGTCCAACCGTCCCTATAAAAAATCCGCCCGTATTGTCGGTGAAGTTTTAGGTAAATATCATCCCCACGGGGATTCTTCGGTATATGATGCCACCGTGCGCCTGGCTCAGGATTTCAACACCCGTTATTTACTGGTAGACGGGCACGGTAACTTCGGCAGCGTAGACGGCGACAGTCCGGCAGCCATGCGTTATACGGAAGTCCGTATGACGAAAATGGCGGAATCCATGCTGGAAGATATTGAGAAGGATACCGTTGAATTTGTTGACAACTATGACGCTTCCTTAAAGGAGCCTTCTGTTCTTCCCGCCAAGATTCCTGCGTTACTGGTAAACGGTTCCGCCGGTATTGCGGTAGGTATGGCCACAAATATTCCGCCCCATAACCTGCGGGAAGTAGTTAAGGGCATTACAATGCTCATTGATAACCCGGATATTTCGGTGGATGAGCTGATGAATGCCATAAAAGGCCCTGATTTTCCCACAGGGGCAATGATACTGGGAAATGAAGGAATCCGTCAGGCTTACGCTACCGGCAGAGGTATCGTAAAAGTAAGGGCAAAGGCCGAAATTGAGCCGATGCAGAAAAATAAACACCGCATCGTAGTAACAGAAATTCCCTATCAGGTCAATAAAGCCCGTTTGCTGGAAAGTATTGCCGGTCTGGTAAAAGACGGTGTAATCGAAGGGATTACAGATCTGCGGGATGAGTCGGACCGGAGGGGTATGCGCGTAGTCGTAGAATTACGGGCAGACGTGGTTCCCGATGTTATCCTCAATAAATTATACAAGCACACCCAGCTGCAGGATTCTTTTGGTATCATCATGCTGGCGCTGGTGGATAATAAACCGAAGATCCTGAACCTGAAACAGATTTTGGAATGCTATGTTAAACATCAGAAGGATGTTGTAACACGGCGTACCCGTTATGATCTGGCCAAAGCAAAAGAAAGAGCCCATATTTTAGAAGGTTTGAAAAAAGCCTTGGACCATCTGGACGAAGTGATCCAAACGATCCGCAGCAGTGCCAACGGGGAAATTGCGAAAGCTTCCCTGATGGAAAAATTTGATTTTTCCGACCGGCAGGCCCAGGCTATTCTGGATATGCGGCTGCAGCGTCTGACAGGACTGGAGCGTAAAAAGATTGATGATGAGTATGTAGATATTCTGCAGACCATCGATTATCTGGAAAGCGTTTTGGCAGACGAACAGAAAGTCCTGAATATTATTAAAAAAGATTTACAGGAAAAAGCAGAAAAGTTTGGGGATGACAGACGTACCGATATTGTAGCCGATACCGGAAATATGGACGTGCTGGATCTGATTGCAGATGAAGAAATCGTAATCACCTTAAGCAACCAGGGATATATCAAACGCCAGACTCCGGATAATTTCCGGAAACAGCGCCGTGGCGGCATGGGAAAACATGGGGGAAGCGGAAAGAAAGAGGATGATTTTACCAAATATCTTTTCCTTGCCACTACCCATAATTATATTTTGTTCTTTACCAACAAAGGCCAGGTTTATACATTGCGTGGGTATCAGATTCCGGAAGCAGGCCGCACAGCCAAGGGTTCGGCAATTATCAATCTCCTGCAGCTGAGTCCGGGGGAAAAGATTACTGCTGTAATCAATGTTTCTGAATTTGACGATACAAAGTATCTGTTTATGGCTACCAACCAGGGTACTGTTAAACGTACTAAACTTGCGGACTTCTCTTATGTACGTAAGAGCGGACTGAAAGCCATTGTACTGAATGAAGATGAAGAACTGATCAGTGTTAAGCTGACAGACGGAAATTCCTCGATCCTGATGGCAACACGGGAGGGACAGGCTATCCATTTCAGTGAAGAGGATGTCCGTTGCATGGGCCGCGGCGCTCACGGAGTAAGAGGCATTAACCTGGGAAGCAATGACAGGGTAGTAGCTATGGATGCGGTGTATGATCCGGAAAGCGAAGTGCTTACCGTAACTGAAAACGGAAAAGGCAAGAGGACAAAGCTTTCTGAATATACCAAACAGACCCGTGGCGGTAAAGGACGGATCAATTATAGGCTTACACCGAAAACCGGACTTGTTGCAGGAATGACCATCGTCCATCCCAACGATGAACTGTACATTATTTCAGCGGAAGGAATCATTATCCGTATGGACGTAAATCAATTGTCAAATATTGGTCGCGCTACCCAGGGAAATATTGTAATTACCCTTAAGGATGGGGATAAGGTTACGGCAATAGCTACCGTTGAATCAGAGGAAGAAATAGTAAAAGAATAAAAAGAGAACGATAAATATCCTTGATTCCATTATGATTTAACAGTTAAAGGATTCTCTTTTTGAAAACGTCTTAAATCAATCTTCATACATATTTTACATATTATTCTAAAAATTTTAAACAATTAAGCTTGCAAAATAAGACGTATGTGATAAAATAATAAAGAAAGCAAAAAGAAAAGTGTTTTTGCAGATGAGTTACTCAAGGGAGGGTCCATAGTGTCTGAAATAAATTCATTTCATGAGAAATGTCGCAGATTGGGAGCAAAAGTAAAATATTATCGTACGATCGGTGGTATGAATCAAACGACATTGGCTAAAAAGCTTGGCATTTCATATCAATATCTGAGCCGAATTGAATGCGGGAAACAGAGTCCCAGTTTTCCGTTACTGGTAGCTTTGGCGGAAGAATTACAGGTTGATATGGCTGAACTGGTAAGTGACAGGGATATCCGCAGATTTTAATTAATAAGGCCGATTTATGACTATAAAGCGGTCAGGTGTCGCAGTTATTTCATTGGGTACAGCAAAAATATTTTGTTATATTTAAATTAAAACGGCATTCATTAGAATGCCGTTTTTTATGTAATGAAACAGGCCCGGATGTTATCCATCCGGGCCTGTTTTGTGTTTTTTAGATTTGCTGTTTAAACTATCTTAATCAATAGTCCATTTAACCTGGTCCGTATGCAGGTAATGTTCCGCTTTTTCGGATAAAGGTTTGTCCAGGAAGTTTTTATACAATTCCTGAATATAAGGATTTTCATAAGAAACACGAAGTTTGGAACGTTTGTCAAGTTCACGCAGGTAATTTCCCCGGGACCATGCCAGTTCCTCACCTTCGTGGATAGGCTGTCCGCCGCCGCCGCTGCAGCCGCCGGGACAGGCCATAACTTCTACAAAATCGTAATGGGCAGTACCGTTTTTAATGGCTTCAACCAGATCCCGTGCACAGCCTAAACCGCTTGTAACTGCAAGACGCAAGGTAACGCCGGCCACGGTTACTTCCGTTTCACGCCACCGGTCAAGCCATTTCCAGGTAATAAAGTTATCCGGATCGGGAGGGTTCTTGCCGGTCAGCATGTAGTATGCATTACGGACAGCAGCTTCCATTACGCCGCCGGTGGTACCGAAGATTACGGCGCCGCCGGTTCCTTCACCTAATGGTTTGTCAAAGGGTTCCGGTTTCAGTTTGGCGATATCCACATTTGCAACCTTCAGCATGCGTACCAGTTCCCGGGTCGTGATGACGAAATCCGTATCTTTGATGCCCGGGTCGCTGTTGACTTCCGGAACATCCGCTTCGTATTTTTTGGCAACACAGGGCATGACGGCCACGCAGACGATTTTTTCCGGAGCCACGTTGAGAAGTTTCGCATAGTAACTTTTTACTATGGCGCTGAACATGGACATAGGAGACTTGGACGTGGACATATAATGGACCATTTCCGGGTATTCCTTTTTCAGGAAACGGATCCAGCCCGGGCAGCAGGAGGTGAACATAGGAACAGGATATTTTCCGGCATTTGTCATGTGTTCGATCAGTTCCGCGCTTTCTTCCATTATAGTTAAGTCTGCAGAGAAGTTTGTGTCAAATACATAGTCGAATCCCAAATGGCGCAGAGCCGCAGCCAGTTTTTCAGGGGTAGCCAGTTCTCTTGGCACACCGGCTTCTTCAGCCCAGGCAGTGCGAACAGCAGGAGCGGGCTGTACAATAACGATTTTTTCCGGATCAGACAGGGCATTCCAAATTTTTTCCGTATCGTCCCGGGCGCTTAACGCGGCAACCGGGCAATGGGTAATGCACTGGCCGCATAAGGTACAGGTGTTCTGCACCATTCCCACACGGGTGCGTTTTCCTGTATTTACCAGATCCCAAACATGCATATTCTGAACCTGATCGCATACCTGGATGCAGCGCATACACTTGATACATTTTGTTTCATCCCGGTTCAGGGGGAAGGTATTATCCCAGAATTCCTGGCGGAACTTTTTAGGATAGATTTCAACGTTTACGCCCAGCTGCGCAGCCACTTTCTGTAACTGGCAATTGCCGTTACGGGGGCAGGAAGGACAGTTGCAGTTATGCTGGGATAAAATCAGTTCCACGTTTAAGCGACGCGCCATCCGTACTTTTTCGGAACGGGTGGAGATTTCCATTCCTTCCCGTACTTTGGTATTACAGGAAGAAACCAGCCGGTGCTGTCCTTTAACTTCTACTAAGCATACGCGGCAGGCGCCGATTTCATTCAATCCTTCCAGATAGCAAAGGGTAGGGATGGTGATCCCGTTTTCCCTGGCAGCCTGTAAAATTGTACTTTCGTCTTGTACCTGCAGTTTCTTTCCATCTAATATAATATTTACCATGGTAAATGACCTCCCTGTTTCAAGGCGCCGAGGCCAAATTTATCACAACGCAGGCAGCGCAGGGCTTCCTGTTTCGCTTCCGTTTCAGAAAGTCCCTGGCCTACAGCCTGGAAATCATGTTTCCTTATGCCCGCTTCTCTTTCCTTTATATTGCAGCGCCCGCAGGGTTTGCGGTCAATAAAGTGAGGAGCTGTTGCATGAACGCCGAAATCCAGTTTGTGTTCAAAGCCGAGGTATTTATCAATATTAATCGCAGCAACCTTGCCTGCTGCTATGGAACGGATCAGGGTAGCAGGACCGGTCACGCAGTCTCCGCCGGCAAAAATGCCGTTTGTGCCGGAGACGGTTCCATCGTTTTTAGCAACAATTACGCCCCGGTTTACGGGTATACCCTGCTGGCTGAAGCGCTGCCATTCGATATCCTGGCCGATTGCAGATACGATAAGGTCACAGGCCAGTTCAAGAACAGGTTCCGGCGCGTCATAAGGTTTCGGACGGCCGCCTTCAATGGGGCCGGCGATCTGGGGACGCAGGGCAAGGGCTTTAACATTACCGTTTTCATCGGTTTCCACATGATCCGGCGCATAGAGCTGTAACAATTCACAACCTTCTGCAATAGCGCCGTCAATTTCCTCATCCAGTGCGGGCATCTCAGCGCGGCTGCGGCGATAGGCAATATAAACCTTATCTGCTCCCAGACGTACGGAAGTGCGGGCAGCATCCATGGCTACGTTGCCGCCGCCTACGATTACTACCTTTTTACCGGTGAGGTCAGGAGGGTTACCGTATCCTACATCCCGCAGCATGCTGATAGCAGGAATAACGCCTTTACTGTCTTCGCCGGGGATACGCATATGTTTGGAGGTGTGGGCGCCGAAGGAAAGGTAAACAGCGTCATATTCTTTGCGTAAATCTTCTAATGTAAAATCTTTTCCTACAGAAACGCCAAACTGTGTTTTTATTCCTGTAGATAAAATATGACTGATATCGCCGTCCAGGTATTTGCGGGGCAGGCGGTAAGCAGGAATGCCATAGCGAAGCATGCCGCCCAGTTTATCAAGGCGTTCCATAATGGTTACCTGATGTCCCATGAGCTGTAAATAATAAGCGGCAGTGAGCCCGCCGGGGCCGCCGCCTACAATGGCAATTTTCTTGCCGGTTTCCGGCAAACGTTCCGGAGCCGGTATATCTTCTACGTGTTCGACAGCAAAACGCTTCAGTCCGCAGATATTGATGGCGTCATCGATCATGTTGCGACGGCAGTTCCCCTCACAGGGATGTTCACAAACGAAACCGCAGGAAGCAGGGAACGGATTATCCTTGCGGATCAAACGAACCGCATCTTCATAACGTCCGTCGGCAATCAGGGAAATATAGCCGGGAATATCAATATGGGCCGGACATGCCACACGGCATGGAACCGGTTGATTCTGGTGCATCAGGCAGGTATGATTATGTATATGTTCATTGTAATCATCTGCAAATGCAGCCAAACTGTTCATTACGATTTCTGCGGCGCCATAACCGATGGCGCAGTCTGCGGAAAGGAAAATGCTTTCGGCAGTTTTACGCAATAAATCCAGATCTTCCGGAGTGGCTTCGTTATCCAGAATTTTTTCCAGCAAATCTCCCAACGGTCCCAAACCGATACGGCAGGGAACGCATTTACCACAACTCTGGGTGTGGCACATGCGCACGAAAGAGAGGGTGATGTCGATGGGACAAACACCGCCGGGACTGGCTTCCAGCCGCCCTTCCATAGTCTGGTACATTGCGTCAAGAATTTTTTGGGATTTCTCGGGAATGTCCAGTGTGATTTTACTCATGATGATTTCCTTCCTCTAATATAAGCAGTGATTTTGGTTTTTCTGCTGTCATTACAGTATATCATACTTTCAAAAATTCACAAAATATAATACACAGAATCAGCTATAATAATGGAAAGAAAAATTTTTCAGGGAAAAAGTGTAAAGTTTATTACAAAAACCATTTGACAATCATTTGAATAAGTGCTATCATAACAAAGTCGTCAGGAAATGACAGATCTTGATAAGCGTTTCTGAAATTTAGAAAAAATTTTAGAAAAAGCAAAAAAAGTAGTTGACAAAAACAAAAAGTTGTTGTAAACTAATCAAGTCGTCGGTTGACGGCGGAACCTTGAAAACTGAATAACGAACCAGATGAATGTGCGGGTCAGTCCTTTGGAAGAAGGACGGACCTAAAAAAAGTCAAAGAAATTCTGAAACACAAATAAG
>Ga0256404_1008284_pt1 | contig 15749 bp, 9 predicted proteins | sample RumenRJG_01DNA_FD_185990 | JGI IMG/M metagenome (GOLD analysis project Ga0256404, IMG submission 185990) | Bovine rumen microbial communities from Lethbridge, Alberta, Canada - RJG_01 | ecosystem: Host-associated > Mammals > Digestive system > Stomach > Rumen | place: Canada: Alberta | collected...
CAACTCCCAACACACCGGAGGAAAGGATAACAAGTGCTGTAAGAGTAAGAACGATGAAAGTATCGATAAATACTCCTATCATGGCCACTTCACCCTGCTCCTGAGGATTCTTTACCTTCGCAAGAGCATGAGCATGAGGAGTTGAACCCATACCGGCTTCGTTGGAGAAGAGACCGCGGGCAACGCCGAGACGAAGTGCCTGACGAACAGTGATACCTGCACCTGCACCTGCAACAGCCTGAGGAGTGAATGCACCGGTAAAGATCGATATTATAGCCGGTATCAGGTTAACATGATTGATGATAATGATGATGACTGAAGCTACGATATAGAGAGCAGCCATGAATGGAACCACCTTCTCAGTGAAGGATGCTATACGACTGATTCCTCCTACAAAAATGAATGCAGAAATAATGGCTACGAAGATACCTACAAGCCACTTTGGTGTTCCGAAAGCTGTATAGAAAGCATCACTTATAGAGTTAGACTGAACCATATTTCCCATGATTCCCAGTGAGAGGATGATCATTATGGCAAAGAATGCAGCAAGAAGCTTTCCCGACTGTCCCTTAAATGCTTTTGTAATATAGTAAACAGGGCCTCCGATCACTTCACCGTGCTCATCCTTTGTCTTTGTCTTCTGAGCAAGAACAGCCTCGCCGTAGATAGTCGCCATACCAAAGAAGGCAGCCACCCACATCCAGAAGATTGCTCCGGGACCACCGCCTACGAGAGCGGTTGCACAGCCTGCGATATTTCCGGTTCCTACCTGTGCTGCGACAGCAGTGGCAAGGGCCTGGAAAGAACTCATGCCGTCACTGCCTGAAGCTTCACCCTTTAAAGAAAAGCTTCCGAATACTCTGTTCCATGCGTGGGGGAATCTTCTTATCTGTACGAAACCTGTACGGATTGAGAAATAAATACCGCTTCCAACCAGAAGAAAAAGAAGGATAAACCAAACTTTGTCATCCAAAAGTGAAACTATGCTGTTTAATGTGTCCATAACTCATACTCCCTCTTAAAAAATCACTCGCAGAGGTCAATAGTGAAGAAGGAATATGACTGAACTTCGGGAAAAACTATAGAAACATAAACGGAATAAATACATCAGACCTTTAACTTGATAAAGTGGTCTGACAAAATAAAGAGGTACACTAAAGTACCTATAGATATAAGATTTTGATATCTAATGCAATATTTTCTCTGTCCTTTTGCCTGAGAGATTGGGGCAGGATAATGACTTATCCGGGACCTTTGCACCTTCGGCACTCAATAAAGAGTTTCTCCAGAGTTCACTCCGTTATTAGTCTCCGTCTGTTACAGACTCCTGAGAGTTTTACTCCTTCGGCAGGCAGGTACTTCTTCTGAAACACGATTGTTTTTCGAAGGTACCGGATATTCCGGAATAACAAAGAGATTCCTGTGAAATATCGCAAACCACTTTTCTAATAACTTCTACGTATATATTATGCTTGCTTAGCGTATCATCGCTAAAATCCTGCGTCAAGGCAGAAAAAAGCGCTATTACCAAAGGGTATAAAAGAGGAGGGACTATGCCTGTAAATATAACGTGCAGTTATAAATGGCAGTGCATCCGGTACAAAAAAATAAGTGCAGATGTCAGAGGTAATTACTCTCTAACAACTACACTTTTATGGTACTAAGAGCTCCGGTACAAAAAAGGACCTGTCTGAATGCAATTCACTGCATTCAAACGGCCTTCTCTTTATCTTTCTTTTTCATTTCCTTTTTCTTGTCATACATACGAACATCGGCTATATCGAAAAGCTGCGTGAAATGCATGTTTTCAGGTGAGGTTTCAGGATCAAAGTCCGCTATTCCGTAAGCTACGGATATTCTGTCCTCCACAGGAATTTCAGAGGCATTTTTTTCAAACATCTCATGCTCGATGTTATCAAGTATGCTGTAACGCTTCGCGTAATCGTCATTATCATACAGGAATACAACAAACTCGTCACCACCGATACGGAAGAAAGGACTGTGGACGAAATTCTTTCGGAAACAGTAGCAGCAGTTTATGATGTACTTGTCTCCATAGTTGTGCCCGTAGACATCATTGATCTTTTTCAGATTGTTCACATCGAAGATTATTATGGAGAAAGGTTTGCTTCTGTTCTGCATAATGCGTTCTGCATTGATCAGATACTCCTGATAGGCAAGCTTGTTCTTCGTGCCTGTAAGAGCATCCCTGTATGCAAGGACTTTCATCTTCTCAACATATTCCTTCAGAACCCGGGCATTTTTGGTAAAGCTCAGGGTCAGATCACCGATCTCATCATTGGATTCAGGTTCCATACTAAGGTCCAGATTACCTTCTGCAATTGCCGAGGCATAGTCCTTAAGCCTGTGTATAGGTTTTACGATACGCTGTACCATGGTCATAGTCAGTGAAAAGAATACTGTTGCAATTATGACGGATGCGGATATGATACGCATCATAAGCTCTACACGTTCTGCATCGATGGACTCGGTCGGAGCTGATATGACCAGCTTCATGTTGTTTTTTAAAGTATGCCAGGCGAGCCTGTAAGCTGTATTTGATTCCGGAAAGCTAAAATCTACAAGCTTATCATTGTGATTCTCTGTACGTATGCGCTGGGTTATACTGCTTATTTCGGGGCTGAGTGATGCAAAATTGGTACCGGCAGTATAACTTCGGTGATATACCACGTGGCCCTTGTTATCAAGCAGGAAGGCAATGCTTCCGTCGTAAGGCATGATGCTGTCCAGGTACTCTGTTATATATGTGAAATCAATGTTCATTCCCACTAAGCCGATAAACATATCATCCTTATACATGGGTTTTATATAAGAAATAATATAGCGCTGATAGACTTCATCATAATGGGGTTTCAGCCACAGATCTGTTCCGGAATCACGGACCTGATAATACCAGCTGACTTTACTGTCCTCAACATCATACTGCTGAATATCCAGAAAATCTTTCCTCACAAAATTCTCATCACTTGCCGGTCTGTAATAATAAATATTCGAATCATCGGAAGAAATCTCAGGATTAAGAAGGATTCCATAGGAAAAAACGATATCGTCTGTGCCTGATATTATATTAAAGACCTTATCAAGATCATCGAGATATCTCTTTCTGAACTTGGGATTCTTTAAGTCGTGCCAGTCATTCAGCTTTGAAAGGGCATAGGACGAGCTTTTGTCGGCATTCTGAATGATGGTCTGCAGCTTATTGTTCAAATTGCCTGCAGCATCAAGGGCGGTGGCATTCATGATCTTTGTGGAATTCGTATCCAGTATGGAAACGGATGTACTGATACCTACACCGCCTATGACCATGGTAGTAAAGAAAATACAGGTGAGGATCAAAGCGGCGAATTTTGTCTGAATCGAAATGTATGGTTCGCGTAAATAATTCATATGATCCTCCTTTCAAAAATACTGATTTATTAACAATTGAAACGTAATAATTTCCACGCCTATTATACTATTTATTTTTTTTATAGCAACATTTAAAATAACATATTATTTTTTGCGTTTTAATTTAGATACACATATCATGCCTGTTTTTACCGAACAATAGTTAAAATATTATAGAAAAGAAATATATTTAATTACTATTACAAAGATACTAAGAATTTATATTTTTTATTCTATCTTATGACTTTTGATAAAAAAATAGCTAAAATATATTTTGTATATAAAAATTTGCATAAGATAATGTAGATATTTATATAGATTATTTTACATTATCGGAAACCACATAACCGGATGGAGGGGAATATGTTTGTTGTTTTGTTTTTATTTATCATCATCATGATAGCAGCGGCGATATCAACACTGGTCATCGTTCCGCAAGGCTTTGCTTATGTGACTGAAGTTCTGGGTAAATATCATTCAACCTGGTATGCAGGCCCCCACTTACGTATTCCTTTCTTTGAAAGAGTGGCAAAACGGGTAAATGTCAAGGAACAGGTCGGGGATTTTGCCGCCATTGAAGCCATTACAAAGGATAATGTCATGCTTCAGGTTGACAGCGTTGTTTTCTATAAGGTAAGAGAAAATGATGACAATCCCAAGAAGTATGCTTATGGTGTGACAAACCCCGAGAAGGCCATCGAGCTTCTTGCCGCAACAACTCTCAGAAACGTTGTTGGTGAAATGACTCTCGATGAGGCACTTACCTCCAGAGAAAGAATCAACGGTACCATGAGAACCGTGCTTGATGAGGCAACAGATGACTGGGGTGTTCTTGTAAGAAGAGTGGAGATCAAGTCACTTACTCCCAATGCTGATGTACGTCAGGCCATGGAGAAGCAGGTTACCGCTGAGAGAAACAAGAGAGCTGAGATCCTTGAGGCAGAAGGACACAAGCAGTCCGATATCCTTAAAGCAGAGGGCCATAAAGAAGCACTCATTCTTGATGCAGAGGCTGATAAGCGTAAGCGCATCCTTGAAGCAGAGGCAGAGAAGCAGGCACTTATCGATAAGGCGTCCGGAAGAGCAGAGGCTATCCGGCAGATACAAAAGGCAACAGCCGACGGTATCCGAATGATAAGAGAATCAGGAGCCGATGATGCAGTCATCAAGCTTAAGAGCCTTGAAACACTTGAGAAGGTGGCTGACGGTAATTCCACAAAGATATTCATTCCATCCGATCTTACTAAGGTGGCTTCTCTTGCATCAGTGGCGGCAGAGACATTTGAAACCTCCAAGGAAAAGGCCGGTGTCAAGGCTCCGGTTTCCGAAGAGACAGTTGACATCCATAAGGAACCGGGCTTCCTTGAAAGATCCTGAAGGTGAATAAAAAATCCGGTAAAGCAAATTGCTTTACCGGATTTTTGTTTATGATAAATATAAAGGACCGAACTCCTTATGCAGGATATAAAATCAGACGCAGGTATATCCGCCGTCAACAGGAATCATTACGCCGTTTACATAACCTGATGCCTTTGATGCAAGGAAGAGGGCAGTAGTATCAAGCTCGCCTTCCTTTCCGTAACGCTCCATAGGAATAGAAGCCTTTGCATACTCCTTGAACCACTCTGAATCAAGTGTTTCCTTTGTGAGCGGTGTCCAGAAATATCCGGGACAGATGGCATTGACAGTGATGCCCAGCTTGCCCCACTCTGCAGCAAGAGCTCTGGTGAGGTTTACCACACCGCCCTTTGCGGCATGATACGGGCTTGCGGGAGCGATCTTGTTACCGACGAGACCGTACATGGAAGCAATGTTGATGATACGGCCGTAGCCTGCCGGAATCATGGCCTTCTTTGCAGCTGCGCGGGCAACCTTGAAAGTACCGAAGAGATCAATGTTGATTTCAGAAGAGAACTGATCATCTGTAATGTCCTCTGCCGGAGCGACAGCACCTGTGCCCGCATTGTTGATAACGATGTCGATACGTCCGAATTTCTCGAGAACCTTGTCGACCAAAGCTTCAACCGCATCTGTATCTGTAATGTCACAGCGGATAGGTAATGTCTCCACACCGAACTCTTCAGTGAGCTCCTTTGCAACGGCCTCGATCTTTTCCTGACGACGGGCAACTGGAATTATAGTTGCGCCCTGATTTGCGAGAGCCTTGGCCATCTGAACTCCAAGACCTGTTGAGCAGCCGGTGACTATAGCTACTTGACCCTTTAAGTCAAAATACTCTTTCATTTTTCCAACCTCTTTCCTGTCAGCAACTGACTTTTGTTTTTTATTGATTATGATTATACCCTGTCAATCAAAATCGGTCAATTTTTATAAATTTTTAACAGGCGTAAGAAAAGAATTGGATGATTTTACGATACTGCCATATAGAAGTATTAATCCGGATACAGTATGGATACTTCGGGGCTAAATCTGGAAATACTCGGTAAATTCATTCCTGCTAAGTATATCTTCAAGGGTGTGGTTAATGTTTCTGAAGTGATTTATAAGCTCATCCTCCAGTGCCGCCCGGTCCCCTTTTTCGATGGCGTCCACCATACGGTCATGCTGAAGGACTACGTTCAGATTGTCATCATAGCGCTGCTTATCACTGCGTTCCACCCCCAGTGCGAGACGACGTGCCCTTATATAATGAATGTCGTATCTGCCTGTGTGTCCCTGAACAAACTCCTTGTTTTCCAGATGGTAGAAAAAATCATGGAACTGGGTGTCGGCTTCCGTCAGCTTCTCAAGCTCATTGAATGAGAGCATGTTTTTCTGATCACGTACCATACCTCTTAAAAGAGGCACCAGCGGTCCTAAAAGATCCGCATCAAATGCATCAAGAACGATTCTCGTTTCAAGAACTTCTCTTAAATATCTTACGCGCTTTACTTCATTTAAATCTATACGGCTCACGAAGCTTCCGCGCTGGGGCTGCGAATCCAGGGCACCTTCTACGTTAAGTCTTCTTACAGCCTCTCTTACAGGGATGCGGCTGCAGTTGAACTGCTCCGCAAGTCCAAGCTCACTCAGCTTGACCCCGGGTTTTAATTCAAGTGTGGCTATCTTATTCCAGAGAAAATAATGTATCTCGTCAGGGAGCTTTGGAACCTCGATAGCCGTTTCTTTGTTTTCAATATTGGATGTTTCCATATCTGCCTCTTAATCTGGTATACATATATATGATAAACATAAAATAAAAACAATTATAAATCAAGTGACCTTTGATGTTTTTATAAAGTGGTATACAGATATTGAGATGAATGAATCCATATTTTCATACATCAAGGACAAATGATTAAAAAGCACATTCCATCCTTGGGTGATTTGCGCATATAAAGCTGTTGTGAAATATTGTACCATTTTCCCTAAATAACATCCTGTTCCGACGGGAAAATAATGCAAAAAATGCAAAAAACAGGATTGACATAAGTGGAAAATAGAATTAACATTAGCATCGTAAAAACTGGTATACACTTTAGATGAGCACAATAATCTTTAAAAGCGTATTATAAAAGGAGAATGCATTATGGAAATGACATTTCGTTGGTATGGATCAAAGTTTGATTCAGTAACATTAAAGCAGATTCGCCAGATTCCGGGCGTAACAGGTGTTATCACAACTCTCTACGACACAACACCGGGAGAGGTATGGTCACAGGAAAGAATACATGCATTAAAGGAAGAGGTTGAGGCTGCCGGACTCCACATCAGCGGTATCGAGTCTGTAAATGTCTGCGATTCCATAAAGGTTGGCGACAAGGACCGCGACATGTACATCGAGAATTACATTCAGACTCTTGAGAATCTTGGTAAGGAAGACATTCACCTTGTATGCTATAACTTCATGCCTGTATTTGACTGGACCAGAACAGAGCTTGCAAGAGAGAATGCAGATGGTTCAACTGGTCTTGCATATAATCAGAAGGCAATCGATGCCATCAATCCCGATGATCTCGCAGCATCCATGGAGAAGATGTCACAGGGAACAGTTCTTCCGGGCTGGGAGCCTGAGCGTATGGCTAAAATCAATGATCTCTTCGCTATGTACAAGGACGTAGACGGTGAGAAGCTCTTCGAAAATCTCGTTTATTTCCTTAAGGCTATCATGCCTGTATGTAACAAGTATGACATCAAGATGGCTATCCACCCTGATGATCCGGCATGGTCTGTATTCGGTCTTACAAGAATCATCAATTCAGAGGAGAACATCCTTCGCCTTATGAAGGCAGTTGATGATGTTCACAACGGTGTGACATTCTGCTCAGGTTCATACGGAACAAATCTTGAGAACGACCTTCCTCACATGATCCGTGTACTTAAGGGCCGTATCCACTTCGCTCATGTACGTAACCTGAGATTCAATGATACTTCCCGTGAGAACTACGATTTCCAGGAGGCCTGCCACATTTCAAGCGATGGAAACTTCGATATGTACGAGATCGTTCGTGCACTTTACGAAACAGGCTTCGACGGTCCTATCAGACCTGACCACGGACGTAACATCTGGGACGAGGTAGGGAAGCCTGGTGTAATGCCGGGATACGGACTTTACGACAGAGCCCTTGGTGCAACTTACATCCAGGGTCTTTGGGAAGCTATCGAGAAGAGCGAAAAGAGACTGGGAGGAAACTGATATGCGTTTAACACTTGATGGATTAAAGGATAAGGAAGCTTGGAAGCAGGCCGGAGTTCAGCTTCCTCAGTATGATATAGCTTCAGTTAAAGAGAATACAAAGAAGTCACCTGTATGGGCACACTTCGGGATCGGAAACATTTTCCGTATCTTCATCGGCGGAATCGCTGACACACTTATTGAAAAGGGAGAGCTTCAGAAGGGAATCACCTGCGTTGAGACCTTTGATTTCGATGTAGTTGACAAGATTTATGCGCCTTATGACAACCTGGTACTTGGTGTTACACTCAAGGCAGACGGTTCTACAGAGAAGAGAGTCATCGGTTCTCTCACAGAGGCCATTAAGGCACAGTCACAGGTTCCTGAGGACTGGAATCGCCTCAAGGAGATCTTCACTAATCCTGAATTCCAGATGGCAAGCTTTACCATCACCGAGAAGGGCTATGCACTTAAGAATGCTTCAGGTGAGTATTTTCCGTTTGTACAGGCAGACATCGACAACGGTCCTGAGAAGCCTGGTGCAGCCATGGCCATCGTTACATCTCTTCTTTTCGAGCGTTTTAAGGCAGGAAAGTATCCTGTAGCTATCGTAAGCTGCGACAACTGCTCACATAATGGTGAGAAGCTTATGAATTCTATCGTTACCATGGCAGAAGAATGGTCAAAGAAGGGATTTGTTCCTGCAGAATTCATTGACTATCTTAAGGATGAATCAAAGGTAGCCTTCCCATGGTCCATGATTGACAAGATCACACCGAGACCCGCAGAGTCTGTTGAAGCTGAGCTTGAGAAGCTCGGTATCGAGGATATGGCCCCTGTAGTTACATCAAAGCATACCTTTATCGCACCTTTCGTTAATGCAGAAGGCCCTCAGTATCTCGTTATCGAGGACAAGTTCCCTAATGGACGTCCTGCTCTTGAGAAGGCCGGCGTATATCTGACAGACAGAGAAACTGTAAACAAGGTTGAGCGTATGAAGGTTACTACCTGCCTCAACCCTCTTCATACAGCACTTGCTGTTTACGGATGTGTTCTCGGCTATAAACTTATAGCAGACGAGATGAAGGACAAGGAGCTCAGAGAGCTTGTTCACCGCATCGGACCTGTAGAGGGCATGCCTGTAGTTACTGATCCGGGAATCCTTTCTCCTGAGAAATTTGTTGATGAAGTAATCAATGAAAGAATTCCGAATCCTTTCATGCCTGACACACCTCAGCGTATCGCAACAGATACCTCACAGAAGGTGGGCATCCGTTACGGAGAGACCATAAAGAGCTATGTTGCAAAGTACGGTGATGCGAAGAAGCTTGAGGCTATTCCTCTTGCTATCGCAGGCTGGCTCAGATATCTTCTTGGCGTAAATGATCAGGGTGAGGCATTTGAACGCTCATCAGACCCTATGCTTGAGTCTCTTACAGAGGCTGTTAAGGGCATCGAGCTTGGCAAGCCTGAAACTGTAGGCGATAAACTGAAACCTGTCCTTTCCAATGAAAACATCTTTGGCTCAGACCTCTATGCAGCCGGCCTCGGAGAGAAAATCGAAGAGCTCTTCAAGGAGGAGATCGCAGGAAAGGGTGCTGTAAGAGCTACTCTTGTAAAGTATCTTGGCTGATAGGAATCATGGCATAGATACCATGAGAAACATCCATACGGGACCGATTTTGACTGTCCCTTCTTTCGATTGCGATTATAAATTGGATTAAAATCCGGCAATTATCGTTTTTGAAGTTTATGAAAGGCTATACTTACGGTATTATTAGATACTGTAGGTATAGCCTTATCTGTAAAAGCCTGTTCCTTTTCTTAGGATAGCTTTACACATATAAGGCGCCTTCAAATCACTCTAAGAAAAGAGAAAGAATATGCGTATTATTTTTGCTACACATAATAAGAACAAAATAACAGAAGTACGGCAGATACTCGGAGAAGTGGCAAGCGATATAGTTGCCAAGAGCGAGCTCGGTATAGATTTTGAGCCTGTGGAAACGGGAAAGACATTTGCCGACAATGCAGAGCTCAAGGCATCAGGCATCAGAAGCTATATGCTGGCTCACGGAATGCTTAAGGACGATGATATCATCATGTCTGACGATTCCGGGCTCTGTGTTAATTACATGTTCGGACTTCCGGGAATCTACAGTGCGAGATATCTGGGAGAAGAAACTTCTTATGAAGAAAAGAATGCCAGGATCATACATGAACTGAGATTTGCAAAGGGAGAGGAGCGTGCTGCCCACTTCACCTGCAATATCTGTGCTGTATTTGCCGACGGAAGAGTATTTCATACCGAGGGTCTCTTTGAAGGGCTGATAGCAGAGGAGCCTAAGGGACAGAACGGCTTCGGCTATGATCCTATACTGTATCTTCCGGAATACGGAAAGACTTCAGCTGAGCTCACTGCCGAGGAAAAGAACAGCATGTCCCATAGAGGAAAGGCTCTGAGAGCCATGAGAGATCTTCTCAGGAAAGTCTTTGAAGAAGATAAGAAAAAGGGAATAAACCAGGCGGCGTTCCCCGAGAATAAGGAGGACAGCGGACTTGTCCGCCCCTTTCAGACAATCCTTGTCGTAAGTGATTCTCATCATAAGGATGACAATCTGAAGGACGTACTCAGCCGTCTTGGAATGATTGATTTCCTGATTCATCTCGGTGATGCTGAGGGAACAGAAGGCATGATCCAGCAATATGCAGGAGACGGTGTAAAGTGTTACTTTGTGCAGGGAAACAATGACTTTTTCACAGATCTCCCAAGAGATATAGTGGCAGAATTCGGAAGGCACAGATGCTTCATGACTCACGGCCACTATTACGGAGTGAACTTCGACCTTACCAAGCTTTCTGAAGAAGCAAAGGCCCGGGGCTGTGATGTCGCCATGTTCGGGCATACCCATAAGCCCTACATGAAGGTAATTAACGGCGTGACTTGTATAAACCCGGGTTCTATAAGCTTCCCAAGACAACTGGACCACCGTCCATCCTATTTGGTCATAGATATAAGTGAAGAAGGGGAGTTCTCATACCATCAGGTATATCTCGACAGGGGCCGGGATTAGGCTCCTCCGAAAGATTTCCTGTTATTTTTGTAAACCGGTTTTGTTCTTTGTAAATCGGACGTATTTGTACTTGTAAGAGAAAAAAATATAATATATAATGTAGTGGTGTAAGCGGTTACAGAATCGTTTATGTTTTTAAAATGCGTTAAATTGTTATGCAAAGGAGATATGTTATGACACAAGAAGAATTTATGGCAAGACTGGCTGAAATCAAGGTTTGCCCTGTAGTTGTTATCGATGATGTTGAGGATGCTGTTCCTCTTGCAAAGGCTCTTGAGGCAGGAAAGCTTCCTATGGCTGAGGTTACTTTCAGAACACCGGCAGCAGCTGATGCTATCGCACGTATCGCCAAGGAGTGCCCGAATGTTGTAGTTGGTGCCGGTACAGTTATCGATCGTGAGCAGTGCACACGTGCCATCAAGGCAGGTGCTCAGTTCATCGTAGCTCCGTCATTCTCTGATGAAGTTGCACAGTGTGCAATCGGACACGGAGTAGCTTATTGCCCGGGTACATGTACTCCTACAGATATAACAAACGCTCTCAGATACAATCTTCCTATGGTAAAGTTCTTCCCTGCAGGAAACTACGGCGGACTTAAGACAATCAAGTCCCTTGCAAGCGTATTCCCACAGATCAAGTTCATGCCTACAGGCGGAGTTAATGTAGATAATGTCAACGAGTATCTCGGATTCGACAAGATCATAAGCGTTGGCGGAACATGGGTATGCAAGAAGGATCTCGTTGCAGCCAAGGATTGGGACGGTATCACAAAGCTTTGTCAGGAAGCTTACGACCTCACACACTGATTTTTTCTGTCCTGTACCGGGAAAACGGTACGGGACAGTTTTTTATGCGCGATACGGCCTTCAGGCGAATACTTGTATTCATTTGAAGATAAGCGCCTCATCGAGTGGGGGATGAAATCCGCCCTGCTCGATTTAATGTGAAATAAGTCTAAACCGCTTGAAATTGGACTTTTTTCCTAATAAAATCAAGGAGTAAGGGCATATTAAAAAATATTTGAAAAAAGTTTGAATTTGTTGTTGACATTCTAAGCGGTATTCGCTAATATAACTGAGTCGCTTGAAGAGAGCAACACACAAAACGAATGAGTCAGTAGCTCAGCTGGATAGAGCAACGGCCTTCTAAGCCGTGGGTCGGGGGTTCGAATCCCTTCTGGCTCATTTCTCTTTCGAAGGAAAGAGGATGACAACAAAGGTTCGCTAACGCGGCCGTAATATGGTGGGTATAGCGTAGTTGGTTATCGCGCCAGATTGTGGTTCTGGAGATCCCGGATTCGAGTTCCGGTACCCACCCTTAGCCAGCAGGCTAAAGTGGGGCTATCGCCAAGCGGTAAGGCACAGGCCTTTGACGCCTGCATTCGTTGGTTCGAATCCAACTGGCCCTGTTTATGAGGCTGTAGCTCAGTCGGTAGAGCACTTGACTTTTAATCAAGTTGTCGCGAGTTCGAATCCCGTCAGCCTCATCTTTTATATTTTTGATTAAGCACGATGTAACGATTAGTTACATCTTTTTTTGTGTCAAAAGAAATATCTATCTGCAAATCCCATAGTCATCATAGAGAATCTTATCAGTGCATGGGAGTAAAGGCGTATTCAAGTGATTCATTACACCGGGGTCCGGCACTGATTTTGAACAGTTTGATCAGACAGCTAAAAATAATTAATTTTTTTAAGTTTTTTCATAGATTTAATTTTTGCGAATTGTGTAGTATATTATATTTGCAAAAAGATGGCTGATTATGATTGCATTTTTAATAGGGTAAGAACTATTTTTTTGTGGCTAGATATAAGTGGGTATGGTATATTTAAGCCCTCTTTAAATTACAGAAAACAGGATGAAATATATGTTCAACGATGATGCTTATTTTCGCTTTGGAAATCTAATAGGATATAGAGATTCTTTTACGGATACTGCATTAACAAACGAAAACCTTGTGGCATTATTACAGCAGGCTATAAAATCAAGTAATCTTGCTCTGGTATGCTTTGATGACAAGCGCAGGCTGACATACGCCAACGCAAGAGCGTTCGAAACCTTCAACGTCACCAGCAGTGAAAGTCTGGAAAAGGTCTTCTTTAATTGGATTGAGACCCATTCAGAACATATTGAGTATTCAAACTGGTGCCAGGTGTATGAGTCCATTGACGGCGAAAAGGTTTTCGACATCACCTGTCAGCGTATAAAGACTCCTGACGGTAAGCTTCGTAATTCTATATATATTATAGATGAGTGCGCATCCAATGTTTCGGTCAAGGCCGGTATAAGATACAGACAGATGCACGACCCTCTGACAGGCCTCCTGAATCGCGAGGGCTTCTGTCATGTTGTGGAAGAGTATCGTAATATGCATAAGACTGACCGTGGGGCACATTATCTCATTATTACCAATATCCGTGACTTCAAGCTCATAAATCAGATTCACGGGGATAAATTCGGAGATTCCATACTTAAGACTACCGCACGTATCATCAAGTCCCTTTTATATCAAGATGATATCTACGGACGTTTATATGCTGATAAGTTTGCCATTCTGGTTCCGGAAAAAAACTTTGATAAAGCCATGTATCACAGCATGATAAATCTTATCAGAAGTCAGATCACTTCCGATAAGCAGACTCTTCGTCTTCAGGCAGGGGTATACAAAATGGATACCATGCAGGATGATGTAAGCGCCATGTGTGACAGGGCCATGATAGCTCTGAATTCCATAAAATCCGAGAATCCGGTAACATTTGCATTTTACGATCCGGATATGATGAAGCAGGCCATCACTGAGAAGATAGTGGTTTCACGTTTTGAATCTGCTCTCAGGAACGGTGAATTCAGGATTTATCTGCAGCCTCAGATGAACCATCATGAAGAACTGATAGGATGTGAAGCTCTGGTGAGATGGAAGAAGGACGATGATACTGTCATACCTCCAAATGTATTTATACCTGTTCTTGAAAAGTCCAACCTTATCAGTCATCTTGATGCGTATGTATGGGAGCTTGCAGCAGTAAAGCTCAGGGAATGGAAACATACAGAATTCAGAGATCTCTATATTTCGGTAAATGTGTCTCCGAGAGACATGGAATTTATGGATGTATATGAAGTTATCTCAGGTCTTGTGAATAAGTATGATATTGATCCTTCAAAGCTTCATCTGGAGATAACTGAGTCAGCGGTTATGCGCAATCCTGAAACTGTAAGCGATATGATACTCAAGCTTAAGGATGATGGCTTCATAATCGAGATCGATGACTTCGGAAGCGGGTATTCTTCCCTTAATATGCTGAAGGATATAAAGGCTGATGTTGTAAAGATAGACATGGGCTTCCTCCGTAAGTCAGAGAACGAAGACCGCAGCAGGATAATACTTGATTCCGTTATCTATATGGCCAAGCGTCTCGGAATGTATACAGTGACAGAGGGAGTGGAAACAACCAGGCAGTTCGAAGAGCTTAGTTCCATGGGCTGTGATGTATACCAGGGATATCTTTTCTCAAAACCCATATCTGTAATGGAATTTGAAAAGAAATACAGCCATATATACAAAAGTGAGAAGATCATCTGAGAATCGTGTCTTGTGAAAGGTACGAAGGAATCATCACATAATTAATGGTGGATTATCTTTGAGTCATTTGCTATTATATAAAGGCACTGATGATAAAGATGATCCACCTATTTTTATCATCTGTCATAAGGGGTTGTGGCGGAATTGGCAGACGCGCAGGATTTAGGTTCCTGTGTCCATGACGTGAGGGTTCAAGTCCCTTCGACCCCATAACAAATTAAGGCGAAAATTGATGTGGATTCTAAAGACCACATCAATTTTCGCCTTTTTTATATAAAGAAAATATAAAACCATAGAATTATTTTGAATTTTAAGTAGATTTATAAGCTTTTTTGTACTATCATTTTTACTTGTGCACATTTAATGAAATTTATCACATTATAAATTTATTAAATGACGTGTATGGAGAGTTTTTTTATGTAAAAAAGATGAACGGATAAACAGTTCAAAGCGAAGAGTGAGCGCTGAATAGTATGAAAAAGTTTATATCCTTAATGTTTCTTTTTTTGATGTCAGTCTTTTCGGCATCAACGGCAATTGCTGCGGGGGGCAATTCCATTACCATTTCACATATCCAAAATTCCAAAAATCAGGCTATCGACGGCTGGAACATCTCGATTTATGAGATAGCCGCTTATGATGCCGGAACATTTACCTACTCCGTAAATGAAAATTACGGTGACTTAATAGATGTCGGCTTCATAACAGAAGAAAAAACAGCCAATGAAATATCCGACAAGGCCCTGGAGATTCAGGAGCACATAAGAAAAAGCAGCATATCTGCAACAGCGTCTTCTTCATCGGACAATGACGGAAAAGTATATTTTGAAGATCTCAATGAGGGGATATATATCATTATCTTTTCCGAAAGAAGCGACTATGCAGCTTCACCGAGTCTCATATCGGTTCCGAGTCCGGAATCTTCATCTGTAAACTTAGAAGCGAAGATCGAAGACATTTCCCATGGCGGAGGCGGAAACGGTGGAGGAAATGGCGGAGGCGGACCTTCATCCGATGACACTCCTTCCAATTCTGATGAGGAAATCGAAAACGGAGACGTTCTCGGTGTGGG
>Ga0256404_1008285_pt1 | contig 15748 bp, 13 predicted proteins | sample RumenRJG_01DNA_FD_185990 | JGI IMG/M metagenome (GOLD analysis project Ga0256404, IMG submission 185990) | Bovine rumen microbial communities from Lethbridge, Alberta, Canada - RJG_01 | ecosystem: Host-associated > Mammals > Digestive system > Stomach > Rumen | place: Canada: Alberta | collected...
CCGTGCCAAATATGACATTTTGCAAGTTGTTCTCATAACTCGCCAGTATATGTCTACTTTTTCAAGTGGACTCAATTATGAGTCCACTTTAAAAAGTCAGGACATGTCGCGCACGAAGGCGCAGCCACTCCCCTCCCCTAAAGGGGAGGGGCAGGGGTGGGGTCTGTAATATCCTGTCTATGAGAAAGATACTGACCCCACCCCAACCCCTCCCCTACAAGGGAGGGGAGTGGCTGCGCATTGATTATTCCCCCTTTTTTTTTCTCATGTCCTGACTTTTTAAAGTGGACTCAATTATTTACGGTGCAAAGAAACGACTTTTTTCCTTATTCCGCGCTCGATTATTGAAATAAAGACTATTACCAACAGACCAAAACAAGTTGTTTTGGTCTGTGAAACAGGCTTTATTGAGATGCGATGGATGCTTCTTTGAAGACCAAAACAACTTGTTTTGGTATGGCACCAGATATTGATGCCTTTTCAATAAGGGCTATTTCGGTGACCCGTTACCTTTCGGCTGAGCCGTAGGTAATGCGGCGGTGCTGGAACTCCTCGGCTTTCTTCTGTGATGCCTCGGAGAGATGGCCATTGATAAACTGTTCCATGATAAGACCTCCGATGGGTACACCATAGGTGGCGCCCCATCCGCCGTTCTCGACGTAGACGGCGACGGCAATCTTCGGGTTGTCCATCGGAGCGAAGCCCATGAACACGGAGTGGTCGTGACCGCGGTTCTGGGCGGTACCGGTCTTACCGCAAGCAGCGAAGTCGTAGTGGGCCAAGGCTTTACACGTTCCGCCTAAGGCAGCCGAGCGCATGCCGCTGACCACATAGTCGTAGGCGGCACGGTTGGCCTTGGTGTAAGTACGGTTGGTATAGGTGGTGTCGAGTTTCTCGCCTTCAATCTTCTTCACGACGTGTGGCGTGATGTACCATCCCCGGTTGGCAATGGTGGCACCGAGGTTGGCTATCTGTAGCGGTGTGGCGTTGACCTCGCCCTGGCCGATGGCGATAGAGATGATGGTTAGTCCGTTCCATGAGCCTTTATAGGCCTTGTCGTAGAACTGTGCGTTGGGTATCAGGCCTCGCTTCTCGCCGGGCAGGTCGATGCCGAGACGATAGCCGAAGCCCATGCTGACCATATAGTCGCGCCAGGTGTTGATGGCCGTCTGCACGGTGGAGTATTTCGCCCTGTTACCAATCATGTAATAGAGTCCCCAGCAGAAGTATCCGTTGCACGAGGTGCTGATGGCGGGCACGAGGGGTAGGGGGGAGCCGTGGCCGTGGCAGCCTACGCGCAGTCCTTTGTAAACGAAGCCGTGGTAGCAGGGATAGGGCGTGGCGGGGGTGATGATGCCCTCGCTGAGGAAGGTGAGTGCCTGGGTGGTCTTGAAGGTGGAGCCTGGCGGGTATTGGCCCATGATGCTGCGGTTGAGCAGGGGTTTCCAGGCGTCTCGGCTCAGCTCACGATGGCTCTTAGAGCGCTGTCGCCCTGTCATCAGTCGCGGGTCGTAGGAAGGCGAGCTGACCATGCAGAGCACTTCGCCGCTCTTGGGCTCGATGGCAACGATAGAGCCTATCTTGCCTTCCATGAGCCGCTCACCCAGAGCCTGTAGCTCGAGGTCGAGCGAGAGCGTGAGCTTCTTGCCTGGTACGGGGCGCGTGTCGAGGGCACCGTTCTGGTAGCTGCCCTGTATGCGTCCGTGGGCATCGCGTAGCAGAATCTGTATGCCTTTCTCGCCACGGAGCTGCTTCTCGTAGGAGCGCTCCACGCCGAGCTTGCCTATATAGTCGCCTGGTTGGTAGTAGTCGTCGTTCTCAATATCGGCTGGCGACACCTCGGCCACGTCGCCCAGCACATGGGCTGCGTAGGGATACTGGTACTGGCGTATGCTGCGCCGCTGGACATAAAAGCCGGGGAAACGGTACATCTTCTCTTGGAAAATGCTGAAGTCCTTGTCGCTCAGCTGACTGAGGAAGAGCTGCTGGGTGAATCGCGAATAGCCGGGATTCTTCGAACGGTCCATGATGTTGTCCATGCGCTGCTGGAACTCCTCCCGGGTGATGTCGAGTGCTTGGCACAAGCCAAGGGTGTCGATATGATCCCTGGCCTCGTTGATGACCACCATGATGTCGTAGGCGGGCTGGTTGTAGACGAGCAGCTTGCCATGACGGTCGGTAATGACACCGCGCGAAGGAAACTCGACCTTCTTCAGGAAGGCGTTCGAGTCGGCACTCTTCTTGTAGTCTTCACTCGTAATCTGCAGAGTGAAGAGACGAATGATGTAGACCGTCACTATCAGGGCGGCCATACAGCCAATGACGTATTTTCTGATTTCCAGACCGTAGTCCTTCATAGGTGAGAGATGAGAGGTGAGAGATGAAAGATATGATTACATCGGCGGGAGGAATGGGTGAAGGTGGAGGGTGGTGGGGTGGTTCTTGGATGGTGTTAGGTGTTATTGGTGGCGCTGCTGCCTCTGAAGGTCTCGAAAGTCATGATGAGCATAGTGGTGAGCAGCGTGCTGCCGCCAATGCACTCGAGCCAGTGCTCCAAGTTGAAGAAAGTAAAGGCTTCGAGCGTGAAGAACAGCAGACAGTGGAGCAGAACGCAGATAAGCGTCAGCAGGAAAAACTTACCCCATCCTAACGAACGGGCCGAAGAAACGTGGTTCGCTTCGGGCTCACGGGGAAGGAAGGGCACAAGCAGATAGGGCTGCAAGGCTCCCACAATCGTGAGCGATGCAGAAGCCACGCCGGGCGTGTTGGCAAACATGTCGACTACCAGCCCCAGGGAGAAGCTCCACAGCAGGACTGCCCACTTGGGATAGTTACGTGGAAACATGACCACGAAATAGACATAGAGCAAGGGTGTGGCGCAGTCGAACAGCTGGATGCGATTGAACACCAGTGCCTGTGCCAGACATAGTATCAAGAAGATGACAGCCCGTTTCAGTGTGTCGATAGCCATGATAATTAGGTGGAGGGTTGAAGGTGGTGGAGGTCAATGCGTTTTGCTGAGCGAATCACGGGCAATGTTCTGTAGCCGCAGGCGCTCGCCAATCTCGCTGTCGCTGATGACACATACATCGCGCAAACAGCCAAAGTCAGTAGACAGATGGACTTTGAGCCGATAGCTCAGCCCGTCGCGCGAATTGTATACTTGCAGGATTTTTCCCACAGAGATACCGTGAGGGAAGATGCTGGAGTAGCCGCTGGTCTCAATCCACTCTCCACGTCTGAACTTAGCATGACGGGGAATGTCTTCGACATAGGCTATTGAGGGATCGCCGCCTTTCCATGTGAGGTAGCCGAAGTAACCGCGTCCGCGAATGGCACAGCTGATGCGTGAGCTGTTGTTCAGCACAGGGATGACCACCGCATAGTGGTCGCTAACCTGATAGACCACTCCTACCACACCACCTCCACAGGCCACGCCCATGTCGGGATTGACGCCGTCGACTCTGCCTTTGTCTATGGTAATCATGTTGTCAAGGCGGTCAAGTGTGCTCGATATGACCTTAGCCGGAATGAGTTTGTACTGGCTAAGTGCCTGTAGCTCGGCTCGCTCGGCTGCCGTGGTGTCGCCTGTCTCTTCAGCGTAAAGCCGGCGAAGCTGGTCAAGCTGGCGCTCTAAATAGAAATTGCGTAGTGAAAGTTCCTTGTTGTTTCTCGTCAGAGAGAAGAACTGCTCAATGTTGGCCTGCAGTTCATAGACCTTTCCTGCCACCATGTTGGCCGACGACACCCAGACGCTGCTTTGGTAGTTATTGTACTGGAACAGCATCACACCACTGGCCACTTCCAATAGTAGGAAGAGAAACCAGTGGAAATGACGAATGAAGAACTGCCAAAGGTTCTGCATGAAAAGTATTATCTCATCAGGAACGAGAATCTCTCAACATTCTTCAGCGCAATGCCGGCACCCTTGGCAACAGAGTGCAAAGGATCCTCGGGCACGTGGAACTCAATGTTGATCTTGTCCTGCAGACGACGGTCGAGACCGCGCAGCAGGGCACCACCGCCACTGAGGTAGACACCGTTCTTCACGATGTCGGCATAGAGTTCGGGAGGCGTGTTCTCTAAAGCAGAGAGCACGGCATTCTCGATCTTGGCGATGGTCTTGTCAAGGCAGTGGGCAATCTCCTGATAGCACACGGGCACCGCCATGGGCAGGGCCGTGATACGGTTCGGGCCGTGAACCACATAGTCCTCGGGTGCATCGTCGCCAAGGTCGGTCAGAGCCGAACCCACGCTGATCTTGATGCGCTCGGCCATTCGCTCGGAAACCTTGACGTTGTGCTGGCGTGCCATGTATTCCTGGATGTCGGCAGTCAGATCGTCGCCTGCCGTACGGATGGAGTTGTTGCTCACGATGCCGCCTAATGAGATGACGGCAATCTCTGTAGAGCCACCACCGATGTCGACAATCATGTTGCCTTCAGGTGCCTCCACATCGATGCCGATACCGATAGCAGCAGCCATCGGTTCAAAAATAAGGTAGACGTCGCGACCGTCGGCATGCTCGGCAGAGTCGCGAACAGCACGCAGCTCCACTTCGGTCGAGCCCGAAGGAACGCCAATGACCATGCGGAGTGACGGCGAGAAGATGTGATGGCCTGTATGTACCATCTTGATGAGGCCGCGCATCATCTGTTCACAAGCCGAGAAGTCGGCTATCACACCGTCGCGCAGCGGGCGGATGGTACGTATGTTGTCGTGGGTCTTTTCATACATCATCTTAGCCTGTCCGCCCACGGCAATCATCTTGTCGGTACGGCGGTCCAGCGCTACGACTGAAGGTTCGTCAACAACAATCTTGTCGTTGCTGATGATAATTGTATTGGCTGTGCCAAGGTCCATGGCCAGCTCTTGTCTGAAACTAAAAAATCCCATTATAATTTACAATTTGACGATTTACAATTTACAATTTGACGATTTACAATTTACAATTTGTTTTGCAAACCAGTTGTGTATTGCTGTGTCGTAGTGTGAACTCACACCGAAAGCCTTGGCAGCAAAAGCCTTGCGCTGCTCAATAGTAGTTGCTGCACCCTGCTTGTTGATGATGTCGAGAAGCAGGCCGTACTCGGCCTTCGAGGGAACGATGACCACGTCCTTGAAGTTCTTGGCACCGGCACGGATGAGCGAGATGCCGCCAATGTCAATCTTCTCAATAATGTCTTCCTCCGACGCTCCGCTTGCTACGGTCTGTTCGAAAGGATACAGGTCCACAATAACGAGGTCAATCTCGGGAATCTCGTACTGTGCCATCTGTTCGCGGTCGCCCTCGTTGTCGCGACGGCCCAGGATGCCACCGAATATTTTGGGATGGAGCGTTTTCACACGTCCGCCCAAGATGGAAGGATAGGTGGTTACGTCTTCTACTTTCTGACATGCGTAACCTTGTTCTTCAATAAACTTCTGCGTACCACCCGTAGAAAGGAACTTCACGCCCTCTTCGTCGAGCTTGCGCAACAAATCGTCAAGTCCGTCTTTATGAAAAACGGAAATAAGAGCTGTCTTTATCTTCTTCAACTCTGCCATACCTAAAATTAGAAAAAATATAACGTTATATGCAAACAGGCTGCAAAGGTACAAAATAAATAAGAATTGACCATTGCCGAAGACCGATATTTTTGTGGTGTTGATAAAAAATTATTAAAGGTCAAGCCTCATCTCGGTTTTTTTTCATATCTTTGCCGATAAATCGGCGAACTTACTCCGTCTCGGCAAAAAAAAGAAACAATTTTCTTTGTTTTGCTCTCGACTTTTCGTAACTTTGCACCACACAACTGAACAACAGATTATGACACAAGAAGAAAAGACCCTGATAGAGAGCCGTATCGTAGACGTGCTGAAGACCGTCTATGACCCGGAGATTCCCATTGACATCTACGAATTGGGAATGATCTATAAAATAGACGTGAAGGACGACGGCTCCGTAGACATCGACATGACCTTTACTGCCCCCAACTGTCCTGCTGCCGACTTTATCCTTGAAGATGTCCGTACCAAGGTCGAGAGCGTCGAAGGCATCAGCTCGGCTAATATCAACCTCGTCTTCGAGCCAGCCTGGGACCAGTCAATGATGAGTGAAGAAGCAAGGATCGAACTGGGATTCTGAAAGATCAGAAATGAGAAATGAAAGATGAAAGATATGATTACCACCATAATGCGATTACTGACATGATGGAAAGGAAACCGAACATTTTGCTCGAGAAATCAGAGGCTTTTGCTGGAAGAATCGTCAAGATGTATCAATATCTGACCACAAAAAGAAACGAGCACACATTGTCTAAACAAATCTTGCGGAGCGGGACAAGCATCGGTGCCAACCTTGCAGAAGCAAAGAATGCCCAAAGTGTTCGCGATTATATCAACAAACAAAACATTGCGCTAAAGGAAGCCGATGAAACAGTCTTTTGGATTAAGAACTTACACCAAGGAGAATATCTAAATGAAAAAGAGTACATGTCAATATATAATAATTGCAACGAACTGGTTAAAATGTTGGTCAGTTCCGTCAAAACACTCAAGAACAAGAACGGTATCCCCTGATGTTTTTGCAGAGTAATCATATCTTTCATCTCTCATCTATCATCTATCATCTATGAAGAATGTCTACTTTCTGTCCGACGCCCACTTAGGCTCCCTTGCCATTCCACACCCTCGCATGCAAGAGCGGCGGCTGGTTCGCTTCCTTGACTCTATCAAGGAGAAGGCTGCCGCAGTCTATCTCTTGGGCGATATGTTCGATTTCTGGTACGAATACCGCTACGTGGTGCCCAAGGGCTTCACCCGTTTCCTCGGGAAGCTGTCGGAACTTACTGATATGGGTGTCGAGGTGCATTTCTTCACGGGCAACCATGATATTTGGGCCTACGACTACTTGGAGCGTGAATGTGGCGTCATCCTGCACAAGAAACCGCTGACCACCGAGATCTATGGCAAGATATTCTTTCTTGCCCATGGCGACGGCCTTGGCGATCCGGACAAGAAGTTCAAGTGCCTGAGGTGGCTTTTCAACAACCGTGTCTGTCAGACCATGTTCTCGTCCCTGCATCCCCGCTGGGGCTTGTGGTTCGGACTGCACTGGGCCAAGCATTCCAGGCTGAAGCACCAGCGTCGTGAAGAGCCTGCCTATATGGGCGAAGACCGCGAGCATCTGGTGCTCTTCACGAAGAAATACATACAGTATCATAGCAACGTCGACTACTTTATATACGGCCATCGGCATATCGAGGTCGATCTGCAGCTGACGAAGAAAGCCCGCATGGTTATCCTTGGCGACTGGATTACCCAGTTCTCCTACGTCGTCTTCGATGGAGAGCATCTCTTCCTTTCGCAATACATTGAGGGCGAGAGCATGCCATAGCCTACAGTCCCATTAGCCCAATAGGCCCAATTAGCCCCATAATAACCACACAAGGTCAAGGGGGACTTACTTCTCAGCTTACTTTTTAAGTTTTTTAGTCCCCCCATTACCTTGTTTCCATTCCTGTCGAGCCTCATGAACAAAGACCTGCTTCTCGTCGCCCTGCGCCAACAAGCCCTCTATCTGCCTGCCGTTGTACCGACAAGCGAGGTTACGCCTGCCGTGCTTGCCCTTTGTGCCGAGCTGCGCCAATTGGGCTATACCGTCAGCGAACAGCTCTTGCATGCCCTCAGTTCGCTTTCAGACGAGGAGCATGCGCTGCTTCTCGACGTACTGAACAGTGTGATGGGCACCCATCTGAACTGGGCCGCACTGGTGCGGGGATGGCAGGTGCCCACGGGCGAGAGTGCCGTCGACCATTTTATTACCTATATTGCCAATCTGCTGAAGGGCCAGGTATCCATAAGAGGAATCACCTTGCCTTGCGGCCATCTCATTCCCGATGGCACGTTCCCATTGGAACGCTATACGGGATGTCCGTTCTGTGGTCGCCCGTTCAAGACCGATGCTGGCTTCGTCTACAAGGGTCAGGGCTCGAAGTTAAAGGTACTTCAGTTGTGGGACGACCACGATCTCGACACACACTTCGTCCATCTGCTGTCGTCAGCCGTTCCTCTTGATGCTTCGCAGCGTGAGTCGTTGAAGCTGCTTGTTGCCAACCGCCCACTACCACCTGTAGAGATCACGATGAAGGAGACACGCATGCTCGTAATCGACGAACTCGTAACCTTAGGACGCGACGACGAGGCCGCCCGTTTCTTTGCCTCGCCCCAGGACGTGATGCGCTATCTGTGGTATCGCCATACCGGTCACCTGCAACTGTTAGAGCCACATACCTTATTATGTGTGCGTGCGAAGAACCGTAGGCACTGTCGTTCACTGTCCGATAGGCATGATGACGACGAGGCCACCTTCCGGCAGGAATTGCGGCTGAAGTACAATCGCCAGTGGTGTCGTCGTGTGGCCCGTTGGCTCAACGGCCTCACCATGCCACTCGACAGCCAGCTCGAGGCCATGCATCCCAAACGGCGTATGTGGGTGCGCTTCATCCGTGCACTTCGCTTGGCCGAATATGCCCGTCATCCAGACTACGCGCAGTTACGGACGCTACTCGACCGCTTCTACCGTCAGGACTATACCGTATGGGCCGGTCAGGTAGACCGTGCACGAAACTCCGACAGCCCTACTGCTGTCCTTGCTCTGTTGCAACAGCGTCCCGGCCTCTTCGCGCGTTGTCTGTTCTCTACGATGCTACGCTATGGGGCTGATGTGGTCGTCGAGGCCTTCCGTGTCATAGCCGACAGGGTGCCGTCGCGCCTGCTGTACTCGCTCGCTGCGCAGGCACAGCTCTATTTCGACCCGGCGGGCAGTCGTGTAGCCCGTCCGTTGAGCGGCACGTTGAAGGATATTCCACCCCATCCTCTGCTGCAGCACTACACTGCCGACCAGTTGCAACACATGCAGCAGACCGTGTGCGACATCTTCCTGCAATCCATGCGACAACGCTATGCTTCCCTCACACCGTCTCAGACTCCTACCGGCAATAGGGTCTATATCGATACGCGGCTCTTCGACATCCCCATGCCTGTAGGCGACCGTTCGGCTACCATCCACGATGTTGGCAGTGCCCTGCAAGGGACACGCTTCCAGATTGAGGGCGACTGTGTGCGGCTCTTCATGCAGTGGGGACGCGACCTCCCTGCCCAGCATCTTGACATGGATCTCAGCTGCCATCTGCTGAAGGATCAGGAGACGGTGCTCTGTGCCTACTTTAGCCTTGACGTGCCCGGTGCCAAGCATTCGGGCGACATTCGGGAGATACCCGACAATGTAGGCACTGCCGAATATATCGAGCTGTCGTTGCCCGAGCTGCAGGCATCGGGCGTGCGCCAAGTGGTGTTCACCTGCAATGCCTATAGTGCAGGCGAATTGTCGCCAGGACTCGTTGTGGGATGGATGGACTCGCGCTATCCCATGCAGGTGAGCAACGAGACGGGTGTGGCCTACGACCCGTCGACGGTCAGCCACATGGTGCGTATTAGCGAGTCGAACCTTTCCAAAGGTCTCATCTTCGGCGTCCTCGACGTAGAACGGCGAGAGATTATCTGGCTCGAGATACCTTTCGACGGCAAGACGGTGCTCTCGGTCAACACACAGACGGTAGCTGCCTATCTGCGCAGGTTGCGCTCGAAGCCCACCATCGGCCAGTTGTTGCTGATGCGGGCCGAGGCTCAAAAACAAAGCCTCGCAGGCACTCCCGAGGAGGCCGACGAGGCATATACCTATCAATGGGCACTTGACACGGCCCGCGTGAGCAACCTACTGCTCGTTGGCTAATTCTATCTCCAGCTCGTCTACGCGCTTCTGGATGTCGCCGTAGGCATTGTTGAGGTCGCTTTTCGTGATGTCGATAATCGTGTTCACCTTGCGGTCGGGGTCGTCAAGACGGTGTTGGAACAGCCAGTCGTAGGTCTTCCCTGTATAGAAGAAGCGGGCCAGCGCGCCATGTGAGGCTCCTTGCATCCAGTCGAAGCGCAGACGCTCTGTCGCTCCTAACCGCTTCATACCTTCGACCACCTTCTGTGACTCGCGCACCGACACGGCCCGGTCGCCCGTTCCGTGGACAATCCAGAGCGGCAGGCGTCCCAGTCCACTGTAGTCTTTCAGCGTGCTGCCACCGCAAAGGGCAATGGCAGCCGCAATCTTGTCGGGATAGGTACCTGCGAAGTCGAGCGTGCCGTAGCCACCTAAGCTCATGCCTATCACGTAGACGGCTCGATGGTCGAACTCGTAGTTCTGCTTCATCCACTCCAGGATGTTGTTCAGCTTCTTCGGGTTCCATGCACCTCCCGGATTCTGTGGGGTGACGATAAGTGCCGGGATGTCGCGTCCGCGCTTCACGGCGTCTACTGGACCGTAGCGCAGCGAACGGTTCATGTTGCTGCTGCAGCAGCTGGCACCGTGCAGGAAGATGATGAGTGGGGTGTGCTCCATCGAGTAGTAATAGTCCTCGGGCGTGTAGACCCAGAAGTCATAGCCGTCTTTTACCACACCCTTCTTGGCCGATAGCAAATCATATTGGGCATTTGCAGCCATCAAGCAGACCGTCAATGCCCAACAGAGTATAATGATTCGCTTCATTTGTCAGTTTCTACCTCCTCAGTCCCATGCGTGCCTCGACTACGTTCACTACATAGTCGCCCAGCTTCTCGCACTCGTTCACGAGGTCCATGTAGACGGTACCCTCGGCGTAGGTGTACTCGTGGTTGTTCACCGAGTTGATGTTCTGCGACTTCAGCTGGTTGCGGTAGTTGTTGATTTCGTTCTCGATGTTGAACGTGCGGTTCACGTCGAACGACTCCTTGCGTCCCAGCATTAGATAGTTCATCTGCGTCAGGGCGTTGTCGGTGAGACCCATCATCTGGTGCAGGTGGTTGTATTGCTGCTCGTTGAAGTGGTCTTGCTTGGCCACGAACTTGCGGTTGATGGTGCGGCCCATGTTGAAGCAGGCATCACCGATGGACTCGAGCTCGGAAATCTCACGCAGCATGGCGCGGATCTTCGCCTTCGTCTCGTCGCTGAGGTGGGCATCGCTGACGCTTTCCAGGTACTTCGCAATCTCCAGCTCCATATTGTCGCTGATGCTCTCATACTTCTCGATACGCGAATACAGTTTGTTGAACTCCTGCTCCCTCTTGCCACTCTTGTCGTCGTTTTTCGAGGCCGACACATCGAGCAGCTCCTGTACCATGCCAAACATGCGCTGCATGCGCTCTGAGAACGACTGTATCTCCTTCTGTGCCTCGAGCACCGAGAGCTCCGGGGTTTTCATGAAGCCGGCAGTGATGAAGTGCAGACGGAAGTCCTCTTCCTCGTCCTGTTTCTTCGGCTTGATCACCCAGCATACGAACTTCTCAATCTGTGGGATGAACCAGATGAGGATAAAGGCGTTGATCACGTTGAAGCAGGTGTGGAAGGCGGCCAACGTGATGGTGAGCTTCTGTGCGATGGGCGTCTTGCTGATGTCGGTGCCCATCATCTCAGCACCTGTACCGACGACGTTGTTGATGACGAAGTCGATGAACGGACGGAAGATAACCAGTATCCAGAGCACGCCGAACACATTGAAGAACATGTGGGCAAGGGCGGCACGCCGTGCCTGCGTGTTGGCCGACATGGCTGCAAGGTTCGATGTGATGGTCGTTCCGATGTTCTCGCCAAGCACCAGTGCGATACCCTGGTAGATGGGCAGTGCACCGCTCGAACACAGGATCATGGTGATGGCCATGACCGCTGCCGACGACTGTACACAGAACGTCAGCACACCTCCGAGAAGCAGGAAGGTGATGGTGGTAAGGAACGACTCAGGGTCGAACGATGCAAAGAAGTTGATCACCGCCTCGTTGTTGCCCAAGTCCATCTCCTGGCCCGTGATCCTCAGCGTGCCTAAGCCGAGCAGCAGGAACGACAGACCGAAGAGGAAGTCACCGATAAAACGGTACCTCTTCATGTAGATGAGGATGATGCCGAGGAAGAACGCCGGATAGATGGCGTCGGTGATGTTGAACGACATGCCCGCCGCCATGATCCAGGCCGTGAGCGTGGTGCCGATGTTGGCACCCATAATCACCGAGATGGCCTGTGCCAGGGTGAGCAGACCGGCATTGACAAACGAAACGGTCATCACCGTCGTAGCTGTTGAAGACTGGACCGAGGCCGTGACAAACGTACCTGTGAGCAAACCGGTGAAGCGGTTTGTGGTCATGGCTCCCAAGGCGTGGCGCAACTGTGGACCCGCCATTTTCTGCAGGGCGTCGCTCATCGATTTCATACCGAACATCAACAGGGCGAGCGAGCCGAGAAGTTTAAAGATGACTAACATGGATGGTGTTCAATTAGTTTCCGTTTGCAAATTTATCGATTTTATTTCAATTGACAAAGCATTTTCGCTTTTTTTGGAAGAAAAACTGATAAAACCGCCCCCGCCCTACAATCGATACTCCGTACAAGCGCAACGGAGCCTCCGTTCAAGTGCAACGGATATTCCGTTCAGGTTGAACGGAGCCTCCGTTCAGATGAAACGGATACTCCCCTTCTATTATGTCTGTATTTTTTTGTGACGACTGTTGTTTAATTCGAAATTTTTTTGTAAGTTTGCAGGCAAGAATACAAGAAACGATGAGGTTGATGGTGACGAGACAATATGGAAAACTGTTGCTGCTGCTGGCGATGCTCTTCGTCGCCGTAGCAGGATGGCCGCAGGCAGTGGTGCTGAGCGGTACGGTGACCGACGCGTCAACGGGGCGACCTGTTGACGGTGCGAGCGTAACGTGGGGCCATGTGTCGGTAGTGACCAACGACGACGGCTTCTTCACGCTGAAAAACGACGTGGCGGGAGAGCCGGCTGTAGTCTCGCACGTAGGCTACAAGTCGCAGCGTATCAGTGCCCCGGCGCAGAATCAGCGTATTCAGCTGCACCCCACGACGATCCAGTTGCAGGAGGTGCTGGTGATGGCCGATAATGCCCGTGAGATCGTGATGACTGCCATCAGCAAGATACCCAAGAACTACAGCACCCGGCCCGAGCTGTTCAGCTGCTTCTACCGCGAGACCACCATGAAGCGCCAGCACTATATCAGTGTGGCCGAAGGTGTAGTCGACATGTACAAGACGGGTTACACCCACGGTACGGGTCGCGACGCTGTGGCTATCCGAAAGGGCCGTCGACTATTGAGTCCGCGCAAGGGCGATACGCTGAGCGTGAAGGTGACGGGCGGCCCGGTGGTGCCCCTGATGCTTGACTTGGTGAAGAACACAGAGTTCCTGTTGAATAAAAAAGAGCTTGACAACTACGAGTTGACCATGGAGATGCCTACTACCATAGCCGAACGCAGCCACTACGTGGTGAGCATCAAGCCGCGCTGTAAGCAGCCCTACGCGCTCTACTACGGCCAATTATATATTGACCAGGAGACGCTGGCTTTTACACGCGCTGAGCTGACGCTCGACATGAGCGACCGTCAGAAGGCCACCGCGATGATGCTGGTGAGGAAGCCGGCAGGCGTGCGTTTCCGTCCGAAGGAGCTGTCATGCCTCATAGACTATCGCTATGACGAGGGTGTGACCCGCATCAGCTATGTGCGCACCACGTTCCGTTTCAACTGCGACTGGAAGCGCAGGCTTTTCTCCACCTCGTTCGCTGCCTTCTGCGAGATGGCAGTAACCGGAGTCTCCGGAGTCTCCGGAATCTCCGGAATCTCCGGGAAATCCGGAACTTCCGGAAAATCCGGATTATCCGGAATATCCGGTCGCGATTCCTTCGACCAGCGTGACGCTTTCTTCGACAAGGTCGACTTCTTCCGCGACCCGGCCTTCTGGCAGGACTATAACATCATTGAACCCTCCGAACGCCTCGACAAGGCCATTGGCAAACTGATCAAGAAATACCCGACAATAAACGATAAACAATAAACAAATACCAATAACAAATGATGATAGAGAAAACCGTAAAGCTGCAGTGTAAGAACACTGGAACTTCCATCAGCGTGCCTATGGGGGCAACGCTCGAAGAGGTGTTCGCCCAGATGGGAATAGAGATGGCGCATGGTCCGATATGCGCCCGTGTGAACAACAAGATTGAGGGTATGCACTACCGCGTCTACAAGCGCAAGGAGGTGGAGTTCCTCGATATCACCTCGCCCAGTGGGCTCCGCGCCTACACCCGTACGCTGTTCTTCGTGCTCTGCAAGGCCGTCCACGACCTCTACACGCCCGCCAAGGTTGCCATCGACATTCCCGTGAGTAACGGCTACTACGTCGACCTGAACATTGGTCATCCTGTGACCCTCGACGATGCCCGTAACATCAGACACCGTATGCAGGAGATCATCGATGCCAATATGTCCGTGCATCGCCACGAGATGACAACCGAAGAGGCCATCAACATGTTCGAAGTCCTGCACACCCACTCTAAAGTCAAGCTGCTGCGCTCCGTAGGTGCTATCTTCACTACCGTCTACGACATCAATGGCTACTACGACTATTTCTACGGCTCGCTGCTTACGAGCACAGGTAAACTCTACCTCTTCGGCTTGGAGAAGTACTACGACGGTCTGCTGCTGCGCATCCCGTCGCAGGAGATGCCCGACGAACTGGGCGAGATGGTGCCGCAGGACAAGATGTTCGGCATCTTCAAGGAGCACCACCACTGGCAGGGCATTCTGGGCATGCGTACCATTGGCGACCTGAACGAGGCCATCGATTCCGGGCGCTCCAGCCTGCTCATACAGGTGTCGGAAGCCCTACAGGAAAAGAAAATAGGAAAAATTGCCGACGAGATAGCCCGCAAGGAGGGATTGCGCATGGTGCTCATCGCGGGTCCGTCGAGCAGCGGTAAGACCACCACCTGCAAGCGACTATCCGTACAGTTGCTTACCAATGGCATCAAGCCGGTGCCCATCTCGCTCGACGACTATTTCCTGGATCGTGAGCTGACGCCGCGTGACGCTACGGGCGACTATGATTACGAGAGCATCCACGCCCTAAACATCCCCTTGCTCAACCAGCACCTGCAGGCACTCTTCCGTGGTGAGGAGATAGAGCTGCCGCGCTTCAACTTCCAGAAGGGACTCAGCGAACAGAGTGGGCACAAGCTGCGGCTGCACGACGACGAGATCCTCGTGGTCGAGGGCATCCACGCCCTGAACCCTGAGCTCACCGCGCAGATTCCCGACGAGCTGAAGTTCCGCGTCTATGCCTCAGCGCTGACCACGATACTCCTCGACAACCACAACTACGTGCCTACGACCGACAACCGCCTGTTGCGCCGCATCATCCGCGACCATAAGTATCGTGGTGTCTCGGCGCAGGAGACCATACGTCGCTGGCCCTCTGTGCGCCGTGGCGAGAACAAGTGGATCTTCCCCTATCAGGAGAATGCCGACCAGATGTTCAACACTGCCATGCTCTTCGAGCTGGCTGTCATCAAGCGCCAGGCCGAACCACTCCTTGAGCAGGTACCCGAGAGCTGCGTCGAGTATGCCGAAGCCTACCGCCTGCGCAAGTTCCTCGGCTACATACGCCCTATCCCCGAAGACCAGATTCCTCCCACCTCGCTCCTGCGCGAGTTCCTTGGCGGCTCCTCTTTTGAGTATTAGCCCTTCCGGCCTTTCCAGAATTTCCGGAATAGGGTGTTCAATTTGTTGTTCCCCTTTTTTCGCTGTTTATGAAGATATACTGACCCCACCCCTGCCCCTCCCCTACAAGGGAGGGGAGTGCCTACGGATTTCCATCTGCAGAGGGAAGCGGAAG
>Ga0256404_1008286_pt1 | contig 15748 bp, 16 predicted proteins | sample RumenRJG_01DNA_FD_185990 | JGI IMG/M metagenome (GOLD analysis project Ga0256404, IMG submission 185990) | Bovine rumen microbial communities from Lethbridge, Alberta, Canada - RJG_01 | ecosystem: Host-associated > Mammals > Digestive system > Stomach > Rumen | place: Canada: Alberta | collected...
CTCCGGTTTTGTTGTGGATTTTTCGTCACTTTCATTATACAAAATGGAGATAGCTTATGCTATTTTTATTTTGCAGATTGCCGCTAAGAATAACTCAGCGATTTAGCAACTGCGAAGTTTGAGTCATAGATTTTATCTAATTTTCTTCGTTGCGTTACAGACAATGGTATGCGTTCACTATCCATGTTAATGCTGATATCACCAAATCTAGCCCACTCCCAGCTGTCGGGGATATCGAAGGGCTTTTCGTCGTCGGTGATGGCGGGCAGTGGCTGGGGTTTCTTGATTTTCTTTTCTTTGATGAGCTGCGCTTTCTCAGCGCGGATGGCGGCGAGCAGATCTTTGGCCGTGCCTTCTTCCTTGCGCTGCGGTACGAGCTTGCCTTCGATGGCGTACTGGAGCAGGCTCTTTTTCATATCGTCGGGGAAGCGCTGCTCGATGGTGCGGAGCTCGGTCTGAGCTTTGTCGTAGGCGTCGATATCTGGAAGGAGTTCTTCGATTTTGGCGACAATACGGTGCTGCTCTTCCATAGGAGGAAGTGGCATAGTTGTATCAATGATTTTTGCCTTTGATATATTAGGCTGTGCTCCTCCGGCTCCCTGCTTGATAAAATTTTTTCGATTAGCAAGCAAAAAATAAAACAGATACTTATTATATGTTCCATAAAATAACTCGCAAGCACAGCATGCTTGATTCGTCGTAGCAGGAATTTGAAGGATTCCTAATCTTCCTATTGTTGCGCCATACATAGCAATCAATACGCTACCAATAGGATTGATTTTAGTCGAAGAGTGTTGAAAGCCTTCATTGGTAATAGACTCCGGCACTTTTTTTATATATCCATCGTTCAAATCTCCTGTTTTCAACCAAGGAATATTACCGCCAAAGTATTCTGGATGTTGCCGAGATGGCGTTGCTCCAGAGCACCATTCCCCTAATTCTCCCAGCCGTACCCACTCCCAGCTATCTGGTATATCAAACGGCTTTTCCTCGTCTGTTATCTCCGGCAGTGGCTTGCTCTTCTTGATTTTCTTCTCTTTGATGAGCCGTGCTTTTTCGGCACGGATTTTGGCGAGCAGTTCCTTGGCCGTACCCTCTTCTTTACGCTGTGGCACGAGCTTGCCTTCGATGGCGCGCTGGAGGATGCTGCTTTTTAGGTCTTGTGCGTTCATACGTTTTCCTCCAGTTTGGCGGTGATGCGGGCGAGGATTTTGTCGATATCGTCGTTGAGGGATTTACGCTGTTCCTGATACTTCTGGATGAGCTCCATGGGCTCGAGGATCTCTTCTTCTTCGTGCGGGAAGCCGCAGAGGTCGAGGTTGTAGCCGCCTGCGGCGATCTCGTCGGCGGTGTAGCACTTGGCCTTGGGGAAGTCGCCCTCGAGGATTTCCCGACGGTCATCCCACCACGCTTTGACGGGGTCGAAGTGCTCGAGGCGCATGGGCTTTGTCTTGCTGAAGTGCTTGTAGCCCTCGGGCATGTCGAGGCGGTAGAACCAGGTCTTCTCGGTCGGGTGGGTGCGGTCGAAGAAGAGGATGTTCGTCGTGATGCTCGTGTAGGGGGCGAAGACGCTGCCGGGCAGTCTTATGATGGTGTGCAGGTCGCACTCGGCCATGAGCTTCTTCTTGATGTTGACTTTCGTGTTGTCGGTGCCGAAGAGGAAGCCGTCGGGCAGGACGACAGCCGCGCGGCCATTCGCCTTGAGGCGGTAGAGGATGACGCTCATGAAGAGGTCGGCCGTCTCGCTGTCTGCGAGGTCGTCGGGGAAGTGGCTCATGACGTCTTTCTTCTCGCTGCCGCCGTACGGCGGATTCATGAGGATCTTGTCGAACTTGTCGCGCTCTGTGTAGTCGAGCACATCGTGAAGCAAGCTGTTGCCGTGGTCGATGTTGGGGTTGTCGATGCCGTGCAGCAGGAGGTTCGTGATGGCGAGCATGTAAGGGAACTGCTTCTTCTCGATGCCGTAGACGGAGTTGTTCCAGAGTGCCTGGTCGTCCGGCGTCTTGATCTGCTTCTCGAGCTCGCGCAGCCAGCTGACGAGGAAGCCGCCGGTGCCGCAGGCGAAGTCGGCCATCTGCTCGCCGAGGTGTGGCTCGATGCGGTCGGCCATGAAGTCGGTGACGGCGCGCGGCGTGTAGAATTCACCGGCGCGGCCTGCCGACTGGAGTTCCTTGAGGATCGTCTCGTAGATGTCGCCGAGGGCGTGCATATCGTCGTAGCTCTCGAGGTCGATGGCGTCGATGACGTTGATGACCTGACGCAGCAACACGCCGTCCTTCATGTACTGGTTCGTCTCCTCGAACATCGTCTTGACGATGCGCTTCTTCTTGGGCATGTCAGGGGTAATCGGGAGATTCTTGAGTGTGCTGAAGAGCTCCGTGACGAAGTCCAGGAGCTCTTCGCCCGTGCGGGCCGTGCCGCTGCCGTCGTCATGGGCCCAGTTCCGCCAGCGGTAGGGCTCGGGGATGATGGATTGGTAGTCATCTTCATCCATTTCCCAGTCCTCTTCCTTGGCGTCATAGACCTTGAGGAAGAGCGCCCAGATAATCTGCTCGATGCGCTGGGCGTCGCCGTTGATGCCGGGGTCGTTGCGCATGATGTCCTGAAGCCTTTTGACGAGTCCGCCTAGATTTGTTGCCATGTTGTGTTAACCTGCCTTGTATAGTTCTTGTTCGAGGGCGCGCACGGCTTCTTCATAGCCTTTCTTGCCGTTGAAGAGCTTGCCGATGCGTCCCGGGGTGCCAAATTTCTGGAAGTCTTTCATGCGCAGCACGTCCGCCTTCTCGATGTTCTTGATGCCGAGATTCTTGTAGCTCTCGAGCAGTGTCTCGAGGACCTCGCGCGCTGCACCGCTGTAGCGGCTCAAGAAGTCGCGGCGCTTGACGCCCTCGGCGCGCTCGCGGCGCGTCAGGGGCTTCTGGTCGTAGGCAACGTGGCAGATGAAGTCGAAGTCGTCGACGTCGTCCATCTTCATCGCCTGCTTGAGCTTGTCGAGGTCGACGCCGCGCTTCGCGAGCACATCGGCGATGGCCTGCTTCTTCTCGGCGGCGTTCCACTCGTGGATGAAGGCATGGAGGTCGCCGAACTGGCCGAGGATGTTCTCCTTGGTGTAGTCGATGATGTTCTCCTGCTTCAGGAGCTTGCCGCCTGCGTCGTAGACGGCAATCGTCTCCTGCACGGTGTAGACCTTGCAGCCGTCGGCGCGCACAAAGGGCTTGGGCGCAGGGTCGCCGCCACCACCGCCACCGCCGTGGCCGCCGCCAGTCGGCTTGCCGTCTCCTCCCTCGCCCGACTCAAAGCCCGGGTCCTCGATGATGGGGCCGTCCCAGTCGGGGTCGGCGAAGAGTCGCGTGACGCCGCGGAAGTCCATGATGACGAAGCTGCGCTTTCCCTCATCGTAGCGCAGGCGCGTGCCGCGGCCAATGATCTGCTTGAACATCGTCATCGAGGTGATGTTCTCGTCGAGCGCGATGAGCCGCACCATCTTGCAGTCGACACCCGTCGAGAGCAGCTGCGACGTCGTCGCGATGACGGGCGTCGGCGAGGCGACGGAGATGAAGTAGCCAAGCTGGCTCTTACCGTAGGGGTCGCTGCCCGTGATGCGCACGACGTAGTTCGGATACTTCTGCATCATGTCGTTGTTCTGCTGGGCCAGGGCATGGCGCATGCGCTCGGCGGCGGCCTCGTCGGCGCAGAAGACGATGGTCTTGGCCATGCGGTCGGTGTGGCGCAGGTAGTAGGTGATGCGCGCAGCGACTTCGCGGATGCGGTCTTCGAGGACGATATTGTAGTCGTAGTCGGTGTTATTGTAGATGCGGTCCTCGATTTCCTTGCCGAAGAAGTCGAGCTGGCCCTTGCACGGACGCCAGCCATTGCCGATGTTCGTCTGCACGTTGATGACGCGGAACGGCGCGAGGAAGCCGTCGTCGATGCCCTGCCGCAGACTGTAGATGTAGACGGGATCACCGAAGTAATCGATGTTCGAGACGTAGGCCGTCTCTTTCGGCGTGGCCGTCATGCCGATCTGGACAGCCGTGTTGAAGTAGTCGAGGATCTTGCGCCACCGACTGTCGGCCTTGGCTGAGCCGCGGTGACACTCGTCGACGACGATGAGGTCGAAGAAGTCAGGCCGGAAGAGTTCGCGGAAGCGCTCCTCGTCGTTCTCGCCGAAGAGCTGCTGGTAGAGCGAGAAGTAGACCTCGTACGATGTGATCGTCGTGCGGTCGTCGGCCGCGTAGTTGACCTTGTGGATGACACTGGCGAGCGGCCGGAAATCCTGCTGGATGGACTGGTCGACGAGGATGTTGCGGTCGGCCAGGTAGAGGATCTTCTTCCCAAGGCCCGCCTTGCGCAGCCGGTAGATGATCTGGAAGGCCGTGTACGTCTTGCCCGTGCCCGTCGCCATGACGAGCAGCAGACGGGTCTTCCCGCGGGCAATCGCATCGAGCGTACGGTCGACGGCGACTTGCTGATAGTAGCGCGGCGCAAACGTGTCCTCCGACACATAGAAGGGCTGCTCGAGGACCTTGACCTGCGCATCCGTCAGATGGCCCTCTTCCTTGAGGCGCGCGATGAGCTCCGCCGGGCTCGGGAACGCGTCGAGCGGCAGCTCGCGCTCGACACCCGTCAGATAGTCGAACTCTGTAAAAGCGTCGCCGTTCGAACTGTAGGCGAATTTGACGTCCATCATCTCGGCATACGCCTTTGCCTGCTGCAGGCCGTAAGAGACAGTGTGCTTGTTGTCTTTCGCCTCGACGACCGCCAGCGGATGGCCCGACTGCGTGTAGAGTACATAGTCGGCAAACTTCGGCCGCTCGCGCACCTCCAGATTCCCCCGGATATTGACCCGCCCCGCCGTGATCGGCAGCTCCATGCGGATGTCCGACGGATCCCAGACCCGCTCCAGCGCCGGCGTGATGTAGCGATGCTTGATATCCTCCTCCGACAAGAGAGACTTGTCCGTTTCCATATGATCACCACCAAACCATTCGTAATGTCTTAGATTTATTATAGCATCATTTGTGGAACAGCTGTAGTAGTCGGACACATCTTGATCCGTCGGACTGTCCCAAATCGCGACTGAGTCACAAGACAGATTTGACCCGCTGTGGTAGAATACAATCCAGGAGAGCTTTCATTGCTAGCGATGAAAACGAAAGGAAGCCCCGGTTGAGCAGAACCGGGGCTTCTTTTGGTGTTGAGAAAAATTTTCGCATATGCTCTTGATATTCATTATCAGTTATGCTATATTATCTATAGGCTTTCGTTAGCACCTCGATATGAGGCGCAAAGCTCTCCTAAGATATAATACACAGCAAAGATACCGGCGTACTGCTCATGCGCCGGTATCTTTGTGTCTATGTGGCTTTTACTTGTCACCGGATTGGGCATTGGCTTATAATAATAAGTGAGAAAAACGATTCAAGAGGGGGGCATGCCAATGGACAAGACGAATCGAACGGATGCGCTGAAGGCCTGGGAGGATCTGACCATCGCGGACAATTTCATCTTCCAGAAGGTCATGCGCAAGAAGCGGCTCTGCAAGCGGCTGATCGAGAATATCTTGAATATCAAGATCCGCAAGATCACATTCCCGGAGACGGAGAAGGATATCCACGTGCGCCGCGACAGCAAGAGCGTGCGGCTCGATGTCTACGTCGAAGATGAGCAGGGCACGCTCTACGACATCGAGATGCAGACGACGGACTACGCGACCCCAGACGAACTGCCGAAGCGCACGCGCTACTATCAGGCGATGATGGACATGGACGTGCTGAACAAGGGTGAGCTCTACACGAAGCTGCGCCGGACGTACATCATCTTCATCTGCACGTTCGACCCATTCGACCGAGGACGAAGCCTCTACACGTTCCGTGAGACGTGCCAGGAAGAGCCTGCATTCCTGATGGGCGATGAGACAGCCAAGATCTTCTTGAACAGCAAGGGCAGCCGCGAGGGCATCAACCATGACCTCGCCGCATTCCTCGACTACATCGAGGGCAAATCCCCACAGGGGAAATTTACCGAGAGCATTGCAGATGCTGTAGAAGCAGCGAAAGAGAACAAAGAAATGAAGGTGGAGTATATGACGTTTTTCATGGAATTGCGCCGTCGTGAAGAAAAAGGCCGTGAGGAAGGACGCGCTGAAGGCCGAGCCGAAGGACGTGCCGAAGGACGTGCCGAGGGACGCGCTGAAGGACGCGCTGAAGGGCTTGCCGAAGGGGAAGCAAAAGGCACGATAAAAGGCAAGGCAGAGGGCCGCTGGACTACGCTGGTGGAACTCGTGCATGACGGTCTCCTCACGGTGAAAGAGGCGGCGAAGCGGGCAGGCATGTCGGAAGAGGCATTCCGCAAGCTGGCCATGCATTGAGGGATGCTGATGCATATGTAAAAGCAGCGAAAGAGAACAAAAATGAAGGTGGAGTATATGACGTTTTTCATGGAATTGCGCCGCCGTGAAGAAAAAGGCCGTGAAGAAGGACGCGCCGAGGGACGAGCTGAAGGACGAGCCGAAGGACGTGCGGAAGGACGAGCCGAAGGTCGAGCTGAGGGACGTGCTGAAGGGCTTGCCGAAGGGGAAGCAAAAGGCACGATAAAAGGCAAGGCAGAGGGACGCTGGACTACACTGGTGGAACTCGTGCATGACGGCCTCCTCACGATGAAAGAAGCGGCCAAACGGGCAGGCATGACGGAAGAGGCTTTCCGCAAGCTGGCCATGCATTGATGGATGCTGATGCATATGTAGAAGCAGCGAAAGAGAACAAAAATGAAGGTGGAGTATATGACGTTTTTCATGGAATTGCGCCGCCGTGAAGAAAAAGGCCGTGAGGAAGGACGCGCTGAAGGGCTTGCCGAAGGGGCGATAAAGGGTAAGGCAGAGGCATTGATGGGACTCGTGCATGATGGCCTCCTCACGATGAAAGAAGCGGCGAAGCGGGCAGGCATGACGGAAGAGGCTTTCCGCAAGCTGGCCATGCATTGATGGATGCTGATGCATATGTAGAAGCAGCGAAAGAGAACAAAAATGAAGGTGGAGTATATGACGTTTTTCATGGAATTGCGCCGCCGTGAAGAAAAAGGCCGTGAGGAAGGACGCGCTGAAGGACGTGCGGAAGGACGAGCCGAAGGACGAGCCGAAGGTCGAGCTGAGGGACGTGCTGAAGGGCTTGCCGAAGGGGAAGCAAAAGGCACGATAAAAGGTAAGGCAGAGGCATTGATGGGACTCGTGCATGACGGTCTCCTCACAATGAAAGAAGCGGCGAAGCGGGCAGGCATGACGGAAGAGGCATTCCGCAAGCTGGCCATGCATTGAGGGATGCTGATGCATATGTAAAAGCAGCGAAAGAGAATAAAAAATGAAGGTGGAGTATATGACGTTTTTCATGGAATTGCGCCGCCGTGAAGAGAAAGGCCGTGAGGAAGGACGCGCTGAAGGCCGAGCCGAAGGGGCGATAAAGGGTAAGGCAGAGGCGTTGCTGGGACTCGTGCATGACGGTCTCCTCACGATGAAAGAAGCGGCGAAGCGGGCAGGCATGACGGAAGAGGCATTCCGCAAGCTGGCCATGCATTGAGGGATGCTGATGCATATGTAAAAGCAGCGAAAGAGAATAAAAAATGAAGGTGGAGTACATGACGTTCTACATGGAATTGCGCCGCCGTGAAGAGAAAGGCCGTGAGGAAGGACGCGCTGAAGGACGTGCCGAAGGACGTGCCGAGGGACGCGCTGAAGGGCTTGCCGAAGGGGCGATAAAGGGTAAGGCAGAGGCGTTGCTGGGACTCGTGCATGACGGTCTCCTCACAATGAAAGAAGCGGCGAAGCGGGCAGGCATGACGGAAGAGGCGTTCCGCAAGCTGGCCATGCATTGAGGGATGCTGATGCATATGTAGAAGCAGCGAAAGAGAACAAAAATGAAGGTGGAGTATATGACGTTTTTCATGGAATTGCGCCGCCGTGAAGAAAAAGGCCGTGAGGAAGGACGCGCCGAAGGACGTTGGTTTACATTGGTGGAACTCGTGCATGACGGCCTTCTCACGGTGAAAGAGGCGGCGAAGCGGGCAGGCATGTCGGAAGAGGCGTTCTGCAAGCTGGTGACGCGTTGATTGGACGGCATTAGACGCCTGCGACAGTCCGACTGTGAACGTCTCAGACGGAAGCATCTCATCTTCCGCCTGATCAGCGACTGAGTCACCAGACTTGACCCGCTGTGGTAGAATACAATATAATACACAGCAAAAATCCCGGCGTACTGCTCATGCGCCGGGATTTTTGTGTCTGCATTCATTGGGTGAGCCGGTAACTCTCATCGATCCACTTCATGATGGCCGCATCGGGATGCGTATCATCCAGCACGACGGAGATCCAGGTCTTGTGGTTCATGTGATAGGCCGGATAGACACTTGGCAACTGACGGAGGGCCTCCCCCTGTTCCGGCTGTATCTTCAGGTTGATAATATCGACGGGATCGGGTTTATCGTCCTTATCGAGCACGGCGCGTTTGACGTGCATGATCAGGGCAAACCATTTCCGATTGGAAGCATGACGAAAGGTTCCGTAGGACTGATAGCGCGTTTCTTTCTCCCAGGGGAAATCCGGCGCGACCTGAAAGCGCTCAAGGATGCTCTGCGTCAGTCGGTTAGCCTGGTCGGACGCGAACAGCACATCTTGGCAACAGGCCGCCGCAACCGCCTCCAGAAGTTCCTCATAGGCTGCGCGGACGGTGTTGACATATGCGCCCGTAGCATTCTTCTGGCGCAGCTGGTAGTACTCCTCATGGGAAATCGCGTCAATCACGCGGCCCGTGACCACGCCCTTCTCTGTCACCGTCAAGACGGCCTCAAAGTCTCCATCCAAAAAGCTCCGCTCGAGCACATAATCATCCCCGACTTGTTGGAATCCAAAAGCGAGCATCTTCTCCAGCACCCCCCGCTTCCGGGTAAAAACACATGCTTCAATTGACGCCATGATTTTCCTTCCTCTGACAAATCCCACAACGCATACCATTCGCTACGCCATCACAAATACGAGATACAGGACAAAAAAAGCAAAGCAAAAGCCGTTCAATCTGTTTCGACTGAACGGCTATTTGCTTTCTGTTTGTTTGTCCATGTTACTGTTCACCGCATGGCACCTTCAGTGGCCCATCGGACTCCCCTCCTTCGGAGAAATCACTTGCCCGTCTTTCGAGCTTCGTTTCAAGCATCCGGTAAGAAGTCATCCTATCGATTCGAGCCTTGTCGATCTCTCTATGGCTTTCTTCCTTTTGCTTGACTATATTGTAGCAAAAGCGTGTAACAAAGTCAAGCATTTTCTATTATTATTTTTGGATTTCTGTAATGGCATGTATTATTTCATCAGACTATTCGATTGATTTTTGTCTTTTAGGAGAGGGGATGCTATTTTATATTTGACAAAATTGATTTTACACAATATAATAAAGCCATATGATGAACAACTGACATGTGCAAGGATTTTAGGAGGACAAACATGAGCTTGAACGGAATCACAAAAGGTACAGAATTCGAGGACATGATGAAGCGCCTGATGCAGGCAGAGGCCAATGGCGTCATGATGTACTACGCGCTGGCACAGCTCGCACGCGAGCAGGGTCTTGAAGATGTAGCAGAGGGCTTTGTCGCTGCAGCCAACGAAGAAGCCGTCCACGCCGGCTTCTACGCCGTACTCAACGGCAAATACCCGTCCGACTTCTGGGGCCTCGTGCGCGCCGTGCAGAAAGCTGAGGAGAACGGCGAGGCACAGGTCAAGACGATCGCCGACAAAGTCCGCGCTGCTGGCTTCGATGAAGCTGCTGACCAGATGGAAATCTTCGCTCGCCAGGAAGGTGGCCACGGTGTACGCCTGCAGGCCATGCTCGACAAGTATCAGCCAAAGGCAGCGGACACGACTGGCAAAAAAGTCTATGTCTGCCCAGTCTGCGGCTACGAGTATGTCGGTGACATCAACGACGAGGACGATTCCTATGTCTGCCCGCTCTGCGGCCAGCCGAAGAGCGCCTTTGTCCTGAAGAAGTAAGATAGACACATTGCGCAGCTGATTCCCCGTGGTTGCAAAACTCCCCAATTCCCAATCAATCTTTTTCCTAAAAAGTGCAGAAACGCCCCGACTGACTGGATCCCCCACCAGTCAGTCGGGGCGTTTGCTATTTTGCCGCCATTACACCAATACGCAAGTATTTCATACTGACGCAAGAAAAAAATCGTACTTGCAGAACGCCTGCAAATAACTTAGCATATAAGTATGTAATACATGACTTTAATAGGGAGGAACCGATTATGAAAATGAAAAAAGTACTTGTCACCATGCTTGCCGCACTTTCTTTTGCCAGCATTTGCTCGGCAGCGGACACGAACGCCAAGAGCGTCGTGCCGACAGCGGAGCAGGTTGCAGCTGCACAGGCTGCGGCAGAAAAGAGCAAGATTGCCACGGCTGCGACGGCTGAGAAGGAGAAAGAGGCCTTTTTCAAGCACGTCCAGGGCAAGACCATCGCTGTGAGCTATGACAGCGGCTTCAAGTTCAACATCGACTATCCGGAAGTCGGCGTGCTGAGATGGACGCCGACGACCGGCCTCTCGCTCGCTCCTTCGGATAACGAAGAATATGAAGTGGCCGAAGTCGGCAAGGATATCTATCAGATCAACTGGATTGAGCAGAAGGGCATCGTCATCTCCCAGGTCATCAACTTCAAGACCCACAAGGTCTTTGCCTACATGACCTGGAACAAAGAAGGCGAGCGCGGTAACCGTGCATCCATCTTCCATCGCGGCACTTTCACGATCCACGAGGCCAATAAATAAGCAACCCGGCAACAACAGACGCTCCCGCCGACTTGTCGTGGACGAGCCGACCGGGCGTATCCCGTTGTTGCCAAAAAATACCTTTTGTTGTAATAAAAACGTTGACATTAAACTAAAAACATGGTATCGTATAGATCACAAGATGAAATTACAGCAATTACAACAATAGCGATTGAGGGCACTAGCCCGTATACGAAAAGGAGCGTTTATCATGAAAATTGCAGTTGTAGCAGCAAATGGTCGTGTCGCAAGAAAAGTCATCGCGGAGGCAGTGAGCCGCGGTCATGAAGTCGTCGCCTTCGGCCGCCATGACGAGAATGACACGCAGGCAAAGATTTACCACAAGAAGGATATCCTCGAGCTTACGAAAGAGGACCTCGCTGGATTCGATGTGGTCGTCGACGGCTTTGGCGCATGGACGGCTGAACAGCAGCCGATGCACGTCAAGACGTCGCAGTACCTCTGCGACCTTCTCTCTGGAACGGATACGCGTCTCCTCGTTGTCGGCGGCGCAGGTAGCCTTTACGTGAACCAGGAGCACACCGCGGTATTAAGCGATAGCCCGGATTTCCCTGCAGAATTCCTGCCTGTTGCGCGGGCACAGGGCGAGGAGCTGGCAAAGCTCCGGGAGCGCAATGACGTCAAGTGGACGTTCATTAGCCCGGCCGCCGACTTCCAGGCCGACGGCGAGCGCACGGGCAAGTATCTCCTCGCCGGTGAACAATTCACGCTCAACAGCAGGAACGAGTCGATCATCTCCTACGCCGACTACGCCATCGCCATGGTCGACGAGATTGAGAGCGGCAAGCACATCCAGCAGCGCATCTCCGTCGTCCGCGCGTAATCCCCACTCTTCGCAAGGATCCCCTAAAAGATCAAGCCCCTCCCCCGAATGGAGTACCCGCCAGTCGGTCGGAGGGGCTTTGTACATTTTGGGAAAGGCATGCAGGCAAAGATTGTACTATGGAACTACTTGGGAACTGCTTGTGGATAACTTCTCCTTGCTATGCTTGCTTTCAGCATAAATGCTTTTATATGCTTTCCGCGATTTCAGCCCAGTAATGGCGCGGATTTGGAGCATTTTCGATTAGGGATTGTGACCTAACTATTAGGGATTGTGACCTAATAGAGTACAAAGTATTAGGAAATGTGACCGGAAGTATTAGGGATTGTGACCTATTTTGAGGTGATTCGATAAAATCACCCATTGAAGACCTAATACTTAATTGGTATAATAAGCTAAAAAGTAGGGATTGTGACCTACGGAAGGAAAAACAGGTCACAATCTCTACTCTAAAACCTAGCGAAAGCGAGGACACATTTATGGGGACATCAGAAGTGAATGAGAAATGTGCCATCTATCAGTCAAATCCCTTGATCGAGGCTAGGAAGCCCTTGAATGCTTTGGAGATGCGGCTGTTCCTGCTGGCTGTAGAAAATGTCAATCCACATATCTCTGGTAGCGACAAGTACTATGACAAGGACTTTGAAGAGTTCCATCTGACGCCTGCGGAGGTTAAGAGTATCTTTGGGCACGGTGAATACCTGAAGCGGCTGGAACATGTCTGTGATGAGATGCTGCAGAAAATCGTCACAGTGCGCGACCACGATGGTGGTTTTGTCAAGTTCTCCGTTTTTGTTCGCATTAAATACACGCCGAAGGATGGTTTGTACATCAAGTTCAACGAGGATATGCGACCCTTCCTGCTCGATATCTACGAGAGCGGTGATGGCTATACGAAAATCAACATGAAGCAGATCTTTAACTTATCTTCGGCCTATGCGATGCGCCTACTGGAACTCATGTTGCAATACCGTGGCACGATGCAGGGGAAAGTCATCACACGCCACATCGAATTGGATAAGCTGCGCTTCTTCTTTGACATAAAGCCTTCGCAGTACAAACAGATTGGTCCATTCTGTAAATATGTGCTGGATAATCCCATTCGTGAAATCAATGAAAAGACACAGTATCATGTGACGTACGTGCGGACGAAGACCGGACGAAAAGTGACGGGATTCACCTTTTCTATGGACTGCCGCCATCTCTTGCTCAATCGTACAGCCGAGGAACAAGTCACGCTGGAAGCACTGCCACCAAAGAAAGACCGTCATGGTCTTTCGGAAAAGATGGTCAACAGACTGACGACGTTGTGCGGCAGCAACGAAGAGTTCCTGCGCCGCATGGATTATGCCATCGAACTGACAAAAACACGCAAGGTCAAGAATGTACCTGCTTTTCTCTACAAGGCTATTGCCGAGAACTATCTACAGCAGGATAAGGACATGCAAGCGGCAATTGAACACGAATTCCAGGCTAAGCAGGAAAACGCTGCCTGGGAGCTTGATGCCATCAAGATGTTCGGGGATTCGATTTCCCTCGACGTTGAAGAAATACCATTCGATCTGTCCGATGAGATGGAACGTGCCATGGTCAGCGTCGTGAAAAAGGCACTCGAGGAACGCCATCTCAACATCACAGCAAAACGCTTGCTTGAAACCCACGGCATGTCTGTTGCTCGCTTTATTGCTCTCTATTGCCAAGATGAAACACACTCATCAAAATGACAAATTTATACTGTTCGACAAATTTCCAGAAGGGGACGTATCTTAACCACCATTGATTCCACGGCAATCGAATCGGGTTAAAATCCGTCTCCTTTTCCTGTTATCGGGCTATCTGAGGCAATTTTGGGGAAATGTAGACATCATGGGCAGAGGATTTCTATCTTTAGGCGGCCGCTGGGGTAAAATACGTCGGTGTTTGGCACGGTTGGGGTTAAAATGCGTCACTCTATGAAAAAGTCCAGCACTGGACTTTTTGCCAGTGCTGGACTCTGGGATGAATGTCGACGGTCGGACGGTCGGACTGCTGACGGTCGTGCTGCTGTGTATCAGTCGATGGTGGAGCTGACTTTGGGTGTGGTCGTCTTGAGGTAGTGGAGGAAGTCGTCGAGGGGTAGGGGCTTTGCGAAGTAGAAGCCCTGGAGGATACGGCAGCCAAGGCTGGTGAGGGTGTCGGCCATCTGCTTGTTCTCGACGCCTTCGGCGGTGATCTGGACACCGAAGGACTGGAAGCCGTCGATGATGGCGGGCAGCAGTTTATTGGTGTGATCGAAGTAGGCGCGGACAAAGGTCATGTCGAGCTTGACATCCTCAAAGGGGAACTTCAGGACGCGCATGAGGTTGGAGTAGCCAGTCCCGAAGTCATCGAGCGAGATTGTGGCGCCCTGCGCCATGAGCATATCGATATTCTGCTGCAGGCGCGCTTCGTATGAGAGGGCCGACTCTGTGATCTCGAAGCAGAAGGAGCGGAGGGGGATGTGGTGATGCTGTGCGATGCGGCAGATGCGTTCGGCCATGTGAATATCGCGGCATTGAATCGGCGAGAGGTTGACATTGAGCCGCTTCAGGCCGAGTTCCTGAAGCGGGTGCTCGTTCAGGAACAGGCAGGTTTTCTCGAAGACCTGCTCGCCGATCTGGGTGATGGTGCCACTGCGCTCTGCTGCTGTGATGAAGAGGTCTGGCCGGATGAGGCCGAGTTTCTCGTCATAGATGCGCGCGAGCACCTCAGCGCCGATGATGCGCCGCTCATGCGTGCCGTAGAGCGGCTGCAGGTAGATCTGTACCGCATGGTTCTCGATGGCGCGATCGACGGCCTGGCGGACCTTTGTCTTGAGGCGGGCCTGCTGGAAGAGCGACTGCTCCATGATGACGACATCGTGTTGCTGCTCAGCGCGCTGCAGGGCCATGGCTGTGTAGTCGAAGAACTGCTCGACTTCTTCCTGCTGCAGATGGCCGCTGAACATGGCATAGCTGGCCGTCAGATAGAGGTGGGCATGCGTGTCGATCCAAGGCGCCTGCATGCGCGCTTCAATCTCGTCATGGATCCTGGAAAAGTCGTGCTTCTTCGTCGTGATCAGGAGGAAGCGCCCGGCAGCCGCGTAGATGACCTGGCAGTCCGGAAAGGCCGCCTTGAGGTAATGGACGATGGCGCGCAAGCCCTTTGCCATCTGCTGCTCTCCATAGAGGGCATTGCCCTCTGTATAGTCGTTGAGTCCGATGGCCACAGCAGAGAAACTGCCCCTCTGATTGATCTCCCGCAGATAGGGCGTGGCCGTCGCATAGTTCAGGGCGCCTGTCTTGCGGTCGATGAAGATGTCGGGATTCTGGAAGGCGAAGTACTGGATGAGGATGGCCAGCATGTAGAAGGAGTTCATGACGAGATACGGCGCGGCGTACATGCGCACGATGTAGCCGATCACAAGCACGGCCCAGGCCCCGATGAGCGAGGCCTTCTCGACCGGATTCCAGGAGAAGCGGCGCAGGCCGATGTACGAGAGGAGCATCATGAGCAGCAGGTAGAAGTAGGCGTTGGCGTAGATGATGCGGTAGAGAAGGCCGCTGTGGTAGCCCTGCGCATCGATGGAGAAGACGAGCCCCGTCAGCGGTGAACTCAGGATCAGGATCGAGGTCAGGATGGCGGGAAGCTCGACAAGCCAGCGCGGGAACCTGGTAAAGCGCCCCCGCTCGTGCACGAGTGCCTCGATGTACGAGAAATCGAGAAAGGAACGCCAGATAAAGCCGAGGAAAAAGGCGGCGTTGACCGCATACAGGAGCCCGCTCGAGAAGAGCAGGTGATGAGCGTCCATCTCGCTCGACACGATGTCAAAGGCAAGCGTCAGGCCCTCTGCCCCCAGGAGCGCGCGGAAGAAGAAGTTCCGCCGGATGGGGAGGTAAACGCGCCGCAGGGACAGGATGCAGAGCAGGATGAGAACGATAAAAGAAGCCAGTGCAAATTCATAATGGTAACTCAAACTTCGCAGTTGCTAAATCGCTGAGTTATTCTTAGCGGCAATCTGCAAAATAAAAATAGCATAAGCTATCTCCATTTTGTATAATGAAAGTGACGAAAAATCCACAACAAAACCGGAGG
>Ga0256404_1008287_pt1 | contig 15748 bp, 18 predicted proteins | sample RumenRJG_01DNA_FD_185990 | JGI IMG/M metagenome (GOLD analysis project Ga0256404, IMG submission 185990) | Bovine rumen microbial communities from Lethbridge, Alberta, Canada - RJG_01 | ecosystem: Host-associated > Mammals > Digestive system > Stomach > Rumen | place: Canada: Alberta | collected...
GCAGCGGCGGTGCTTGCCGATGTGCCGGCGTTTCCGCAGCCGGTAAAGCAGAGCCCCAAGCCTATCGCTGCTGCAAGAACAGGGACTGAAAACCTCTTGCCTATCCGTCCTAATATCTTTTTCATAACAGAGCCACCTTCTTTCTCAAACACTGTTACGGCTCGTTTACAATATCCTGCACTTCTAATATATATGATTGTATACACCAATACAATCACTGTTAAAGAATAGACATTAACCGGTTTCATTACCATTTGAACAGGGTTCATATCATTGTCTTTAAAAATACCGGAATGCAACGGCTAAACTTTTCTGACATGCACTGGAAGTTTATCCTCCATAAACATATAATACCCTGCAGGAGGTGACATGATGTTCCTGAAAAAATCTATTATAATCCTCATTTCCCTGCTGTTACTTTCTTCCCAGCTGGCGGGCTGTGCCGAAGAAGAACTGGAAAATCTTATGAACAGCAACTAAAGCAGCCTTCTTAAGCGCTGTAATTATTGTAAACTGTCATCGCTAAGCTCGCTTTGACCTTCGGTCTTTGCTCGCTAAGCGAGCACGTATACATGAAAGGTATCGCTTAAGCATCGCCTTCGGCTCGCTTTCGCTGACTTTCATCGTAAGAAAGAGCAGGTTTTATGAACACTTCAAAAATACACATTTCCATCCTCACAGCAAGCGCATTTCTGATTGCATTGGGAGTGGCCCTGTCCTTTTGCCGGATCCCTCTCTCTGCCGTGACGGAGATAACCCTGACAGGTCTGCCGATCGCGGCAGGAGGCTACTTATTCGGGCCCTGGATCGGAATGATCATCGGGGCGCTCATTGATCTATGCGGTTTTTTCATTGCACCGAAAGGGGCTTTCTTCCCGGGTTTTACCATCAGTATGGCTCTGATGGGGATGATCTACGGCATGTTCCTGTATCGGAAAAACTGGGATAATGAAGCACGCAGGAAGAGTCTGCTTTGCGCGGGGGCAAAGGGCCTTGCGCTGCGCACGGTCCTTTCTCATCTTCTGAAAACCGTTTTCATCAGTCTGCTGCTCAACTGCTTCTGGCTGAGCGTCTTTTACGGCATGGACTTCAGCGCGGTGTTTTTAGCCAGCATTCCGAAAGAAGCCATAAACTTTCCAATCGAAGCATTCCTGATCTACAGTGTTGTCCGGATCCTGAAGCGCATTCCGGAAGTATAGGCGTGAAATCAGCAGAGGCTGTCACATTAAGAATTTGCGTACACAAATCCCCTTCTACGGTTCCCCTCCCGCTCCCGTTTTCGCACTGATTTGATTAACCGAAGTTCGGAAAAGAAGTCAGTGAAGCGAAAACGCTCGCTGCGGGCCGACGACGTCCGTAGAAGGGGATTTTGTACGCATACATTTCATGAAATGCGGGACAGCCTCTTTAATTCTCTGCTATGTTCTTATCTGCTGCGTTTTATTTCATCTCCGGCTGCAGCTTTCCGGCTTCCCTCGTAAGCTCCACCTCGATCGGAGGCATCGTAGAGGGCACATTGGTCGCAGGCAGTCCTTCGGAGTAGAAACGGATCGTGGTAAAGTCCGGATCATGCGGAGCCTTTTCGTCCATCACGATGAACTGGAAGGTGCGCCGCTCGTACCCTGCCTCCAGGTAGACCGCTGCATGGCGCCTGTAGAATCTTTTTTCAGGAAGCTTTCCTGTAAATGTGTTTCCGTCGAATTCAAAGGAGACATCTCCGTTTTCAAAGACCTCAAGCTTTGCCTCCGGATCATGAGAGGTGTAGGTTCCGACATAGTTTTCGACCTTCCACCAGATATCTCCGTCAAAATCGATTTCCTCTCCGGCTTCCGACTGAAGCGAGAGGTCACGGATAAGCTTATACTGCTTTCCTGCAATCTCGACATAATGCTCCGGCACTTCGCCAAGTCCTGCCTCATACTGTGCGCCGGCGAGCGTAACGGCCTCTCCGATCCTGTCCATGTACATCCCGTCCACAAAAAAGCTGTTTTCATAGCGGGTAGTAAGGCGGACCCTGCTTCCATCGGTCAATGCACAGTCATAGAAGTAATCTCTTGCGCCGGACTGATAGGTGTTGTACTGCTGTGACATGTAATAATAGAGCTCGCTCTCTCCGTCGACCTGCAGAACCTGAAGCACCTCACCTGCGGGGATCACGGTCTCGCCGGTTTCATTGCCCGCTTCATCCAGCGTCTTCGCGCTGATCTCATGCAGCAGCCTTAAGCCTACGTTGCGGGTGTCGATTGCGAGTGCGTCATCGATCAGGGCAAAATGCAGCCAGGTGCGTCCGCGCCCCGGCTCCGGACGGAATGCATAGTGTCCGGTCGGCACAAAGTAGGTATTGAGGCCCGATTTGGAATCCATGAATTTCCGCGATCTCTCCCGCATATGGACGCAGTCCGGGTTATAGGGTACAGCCATACAGACCTCATGCAGGAAGGAATCGAAGCACTGTGCATTCTGATTTTCAAAGCGGTTGTAGCCGCCGTCGGGGCGTGCGAAATTGTAGACATACGCCCTGTCCTGGTTATCCTCGAGCCGGTAGAAATAATAGGCATCCTCAGCCCGGAACACATAGAACTCCGATCTGTCATCGGCATACTCGAGCCACCAAGCCTCCTCTTTTTTACCGTCCCGGATCACGATGCGGTACTGCTCGTAGCCGTCATTGTCCCCCTTCTCCACACGGATTATCCTCTTGTCATGGGGAAGGGCGTACTCTGTGTTCTTTTCGACCTCGGCAATGAAGCTCTCCGGAGTCTTTGCTGCGGCCTCCGCTATCCTGCCGTCCAGTGCCGTATAGGGGATGGAGACATGCACTGCTCTGCGGCGGTCGATGCCGGCATCGCTCTTTTTCTCCTCAGAGATCATGGATCTGTCAAAATAAAAGCTGAGGCCGAGATAATTTGCGGTCCAGGCGGGAACTGCGGCTGTTTTGGCTGTTCCTGCATCTGCTCCCGTCTTTCCAGCTCCTGCGGCTGATGTATCCTCGGCAATGCGGAGACCCTCAACGCCGTATTTGTTGCGAAGCGCCTCGTCGAGGCGATCGCCAATGGTCCCGGGGTCGCTGAAGAAATCCGAAAGCTCGAGCTTCTTGCCGGTCTGGGTATCAAATACCGCCGCACGGAAGCTCGTCCTGATCCCGTCGATCGGGGCGTCCTTCTTGTCGCCGAGCCCGGATTCCATTTCCGTCACCAGAATGCTGAACAGGGCATCGTCCGCGCGGGTGACGTTCACGATACAGGAAATGTTCCGGTAGCGATAGGGGGTCTCAGAGTCTTCGCCTTTTTCTGCAGCCGGGTAGTCATTTTCCGAAAGGAAGCGCTGGACTTTTGCTTCCACGCTTGTTTTTGCCAGCTCGTTCATCTCCGAAATGGCCATGGAGAGCGCAGCCGGCACCTCACCCTCTGCAGAAAGCTCCGTGTATCTGCCGTAGGCACCGATGCCTTTTTCGGGGTCCGCAAGGCTGATCTCCTTGAGCGTGCTCTTCACTGCGTACGCGCTGCCTACAGAGACGCTTTTTCCGAAAATGCCGATGGCTGCCGGGCTTTCCGAACCGCTGCCGGAATTACCCGCACTGCCGGTGTTTTCTGCATTTGTTCCGCTTCCTGCGCTGGCGGAATTGCCCGAGCCGTTCGCCCCGCTTCCGAAAAGCTCATTCCCGAAAGAACCATTTTCAGGCTTTTCGACTCCGGGTTCTTCATTTCCCGGTGTATTATTCCCGGGGGCTCCATTTCCCGGCACCGGATCCTGGTTTACGCTGATCCGGATCCCGCACCCGATCAGAAGCAGAGCTGCTGCTGAAATTGCTGCGCCGATAAAAATCATCTTTTTCACTCTCTTCCAGTCCTTTCTGGTTATGTCAAATGCCAACGGTTGTTCTATGCTTGTTCGATAAAGGAATGATTCCGTGCGTTATGTAAAGTTCAAAGTCACGAGACGGGTTTCTGAATATCAAAATCCGTAAATGAAGCTGCCGTTTATGCTGCCGGCAGAATGCTTTTGGCTCCTTCGCCCCATGCAGCGAGCCATTCGCTCCATTTCGTCTTATAACCGTCCGCGCGGTTTTCCTTAAGATACACCTCCATCAGCCGCAGCCAGCTTGACTGTCAAAAAGCATGTAAAACATGCTTTTTTGCCATTCAATCAGGCAGGTGCTGAACAGTTACGTTTTTAGTCAAAATCATACCGGACGACGGCGCAGTTTTTGATGCCGAAGCGGGCGAATTCTTCGTTGGTCATCTCATAAAAGTAGGAGTTGAGTACGCGGGCGATTCCGTTGTGCGCGACCAGGATGTACGTCTTCTTCTCCGATTCCTCACGGAGGTCATCGAGAAGGTTGTAGATCCGCTGTGCCACCTGCAGCATGGACTCTCCGCCCTCGAAGCGGTTCATGAACTGCTGCTTTGCGGCGAAAAATTCCTCTCCGTTGCGGGGCGTCGATTCATACTTTCCAAAGTTCTGCTCGATCAGGCGGGGCTCCGCGCGGCGGGGAATCCCGGTGATCTCCGAAATGTGCCGGGCTGTTTCCGCCGCCCTGATCAGCGGGGAATACAGGATCTCGTCGGCTTTGATCCCCTCTTCAAGAATCCTTCGGCCCGCTTCCTTTGCCTGTTCGTGGCCGAGCTCAGTGAGCTCAATGTCAGTCGCTCCGCAGATTTTATTGGCCGCATTCCAGACCGTCTGCCCATGCCTTACAAAATAAAGATGTCCCATTTGCTTCCTTTCGGTTTCGCCCCCTCACCTTCGTTCGGGGAGCAGTTCGGTCGGAGCCATTTCAAATCATGCCACAGGCATGATGGGCTCCTCCCTCTTCGGTTTCACCCCCTCACTCCCGTTCGAGGGCAGGTCGGTCGGAGCCATTTCAAATCATGCCACAGGCATGATGGGCTCCTCCCTCTTCGGTATCGCCCCCTCACTCCCGTTCGAGGGCAGGTCGGTCGGAGCCATTTCAAATCATGCCACAGGCATGATGGGCTCCTCCCTCATTCCACATCGGTGACGCCAAAGCGCCTGCCACAGCTCTCACACTGGTAGGTCCCGTCCGAATAGCTGCTGTAGACGCCCTCCCCGCAGTAGGGGCAGTAGCGTACCTTTACCTTTGATTCATTTTCATACTGATCGTGCTTATGACTGTTATGCTTCGGCATTTTCTCTCCGCTCTCTTCTCTTCATCTACACCGGCTTTTCAAACCATTATCTTTTCAGCCCATTCTTTTTTCAAACCGCTGTTTTAGGCATTTTGTCAGGTCATTGTTTCAGCTGTTTTGTCAGATCGTTGTTTTAGCCGTTTTATCAGATCATGGTTGTAGCTGTTTTTCCCGTTTTTTGTGGCTGAGTTATCATGTCATTGTTTTGGCTGTTTTTTCTATCCGTTGTTTTTGCTGGTTTATCTATCCGATGTTTTAGCCGTTTTTTCCTTCATACAACGCGATCGCAAGTTCCGCGACCTTTTCCGGGGTTGCGGGATCATTGCCAAGGGAATGGCCCTCACCCGGAAAGAAGGTAATCGGAATGCCGAACTTTTCAGCAAACCGCCTTGCTGCCTCCGGGTCGATCACATTATCCTCCATGCCGTGCGCCATGGCGATCCGGTGTTCTCCGGCAGGCTTTGGGTCAAAGAGTTCAAAGAGGTTCGCCGCCTCGAGGTCATTGCAGAAATCCCGGGTGACTTTCATGGGCTTTCCGAGCTCCTCCCCGGTGATGAAGTATCCCTTTTCGTCGAGCTCGCGCTGCATCTGCGGCAGAAATAGTTCGGGCATGTTGACGGCGCCACTTCTAAAGAAGGCTTTCCGTCCCGTGTGGTTTCTCGTACTTATGTAAAGTCCTGTGAGGTATGCCCCGAAGCTCGAGCCAAAGTAACAGACCGGCACGTCCGGCCAATGCTCCCGCGCATACCGCTCCGCCGCTTCGATGCTGTTGAGGCACCCTTCAATGCGCAGCGGCTCCTGCGCAGACTCCTCTGTGCCATGCCCGGGAAGGTCGATCCCGATCATTCCGTAGCCGGCCTTCGGAAATTTCCTGATCAGCATCTGATAGGTCGCGCTTTCCTTGCAGCTCGCAAACCCGTGAACCGCGATCACGATGCCGCGCGGCTCATCCGGGATCTCCTTTATGGCGGATATGGTGTATCCATCTGTTTTCTTTATTATGATTTTATCAGGCATTTGCATCCTCTTCGACGTCGTTTCTGCTGTTTTTTACTTCAGAGCAGTCCTCTGCGCCTCCTCCGTTTCGACCTTTTCGGCACCTTCGGCTTGTTCATCATGATCTCAAGACGCTTTACGGGATCCGTTTCGGCCTCGAGCTTCTTCTGCGTCTCCGATTTTCTATATTCCTTAAGCTGCTCTGCTATTGTCGTATAGTCTCTCTCAAATAAAAGGTCGCAGAGCTCCGCCTGGAGTTCATTTTCGTCAATGATCACGAACCTGCGGGACGTCCGTTTTGCCACTGCGGTCACCGTCGGCTTTCTTGCTGCGGTGAAAGTATTGTCCGCTGCTCTAGCTGCTGCGCTCTTTACAGCCCTTCCCGCAGCATTGCCTTTACCATTTTTCGAAGTTTTCTCTGCTGCAGTTTCTGAAGTATTCTCTGCAGCTTTTCCCGAAAGGCGCTCCACGATGCGGTCGATCACGTACTCCCTGCCATAGTCCTTGTACTTCGGCATGTCATGCATTGCCTGAAGCTTTGCCAGCTCGGGCCTCCACAGCAGAGAAAGCTTGTACTCCCACCGGACTTTGGGGTTGGGCCGCGGACGCCGCAGATAGTAAAAATCCAGCACGCCTTCCACCGGCTCCACCGTGATGATGCCCCAGTGATCCGGTACATGTTCTTCGATGTGCATTGCATGCTTTGTGCCGACCACGACGATGTTGCGGTCATAAAAAAGGTCGTAGTCCTTTACCTGGCGGGCAAGCCGCACATAGGTGTCGGCATCGCTCTTGATCTCGATCCCGCAGATTTCATTTTCCGTGATCATGACCACATCCGCCCGCGACCGGCCTGTATTCTTTTCTTCGAGAATACGGCATTTTCCGTACTCATCCTCCAGGAACTCAAACAGCGGTTCCCGGATATCCCTGTCGTATGTCATCTGATTGATTCACCGTCATGGGGGACTGCATATATATGAACGGTGCTGCAGGTCTCCTCATCCCGGGAAGGATTGCCGAGGAACAAAGCTCAATGACCGGAGCATTGTCCGGGTCCTTTGCCCCGGTTTTTTGAAATTGGCGCTTTTCTTTATTGAGAACTATCCGCAACCGGCAGAAAGCTCCGTGTCTATGTTCGAAACTGCTTTTTTACAGTATACCACAGATTCCGCTGATCTCTTTAAGGCTTTTATATGAGGTATGTATTTATAAGTTTGTTGACGACCCTGAGGTCGAGCTTGCATTCTTCGCTCTCCCAAGTGAGGATCAGATTCACGCCCGGAATATAGCCGTTCATGATGAGTTCGTTCAGCCTGGGAAGACTGTGGCGGCAATAGTCCTCGCTTCCCAGCATTCCCAGGTGCTCCCACACGAATTCCTTGCGCTTCCTGAGGTTCAGGGCTTTGAAATCAGCATAGATCACTCTTCCGCTCGGCAATACGATCGGAACCTGCTGCAGGAATGGCACTTTCCTTTTGTCAAACTGCATTGACAGCACCAACTCGGCCTTGGAGTCCACTTCCTTTCCCTGATCCGTGATCACGACCGGGTGTTCTCTCCGGCCCTTTACGTTTGGGAAGGGCTGATTCAGCCATCGCTGAAGGAACTGCTCATCGGTCTCAATGATCGGAACGATCAGCTTTTGCCTGCTGTCGGAGTAGCTTTCGAAAATATCCTCCACCATAACGGCGGGCACACTACCGAGATATTTTTTCAGCGCCTTCATTTCCCCCTCTGCAGCGTTGAGGATTTTTTCATCGTAGCTTTTCTGCGCCAGCGCCTGTGCGAGATCCATCTTGCTTTCGGGCAGGTAAATACCACTCTTCGTTTCTCCGGGCAAGTAATGGTAGTAACGCTCCTTGCCTTGTATGTTTCTTGTCAGCAGCGTTCCATTCGGTACGCCGTTCAGTGCTTCCTTCTTTCGGGTAATCAAACTTTCCAAAACGTTGGCTCTCGTTTCGGCAGACGTATGGATCCTGTATCCTTCTTTCACAATACCTCCTTTTTCTGTTATGCGTATATTCTTCTGTTCCAACTTCTGGCATCTGCGCATACCTGTTCAGTTCTTTAGTTTCAAATCAGTCATGCCATAGTCGGATAAACAACACTATGTTTCTTTCCTCTTTTTTGTTTATTACGTTGGCCTGGTATAAACAAAATCTCCACATGTTTCGCTCTGTTGTTTATTTCCTTCTGCCTGGTATAAACAAAATCTTCGCATACTCTGCTTTGTTGTTTATTTCCTTCTGCTCGGCATAAACAAAATCTCCGCATACTTCACTCTGTTGTTTATTTCCTTTTGCCCGACATAAACAAAATCCCCGCATACTCTGCTTTGTTGTTTATTTCCCTCCGCTCGGCATAAACAAAACCTCCGCATACTTCGCTCTGTTGTTTATTTCCTTTTGCCCGACATAAACAAAATCTTCGCATACTCTGCTTTGTTGTTTATTTCCTTCTGCCATGATATAAGCTGGAACGCAGAGTCTTTACCCCCACGGCTTGTTTTCCGGACAGTATGCAAATGTATTACGTTTCTTCTCGACTGGAACTTCTTTATGGCGGAATGCCGGATTGATGAAATCAAAGATAGTACCGATGTCAGATAATAAAATAGAAACTGTTTCTGAGATAATAAACGAAGCTCCGGAGTATCGCAACCCCGGAGCCGGATTCTTTATAAAGATTTCATGATTTCTGGAGATGGATAGCCGCTGCACAAGCACATTCTGTGACATACATCCAAGGGTTTATTCGTTTCGCACAGCACAAAGGAGTTGCAGCTTCTCTTTAGAGGGAAAACGTTGTGCTGGTTCGAAAAGCGATACGGTATCTTTCATACGAACATGCCGCCTCCTCTGCCCGTCCAAGCGCCGCGCACGATTCAGACAAAGCACTGCCCTGATCCCGGACATGCGACACACCGAATTTATGGCAGTTCGTACCGAATTCAGCCAAGCGCCGCGCTTCGTTCGGCAAGATCCGCACCTGGTTCCGCCATGCATTGCGCCGATGTCCCCGTCAATGCCGCTCGTCCAAGTTTTCATAGCGCTCGCAGAAGCGTGCGGAAAATGAGGCCGGCTCCCCGCCCAGATTCAGGTGCGTGATATCCCCGTAGCGAAGCGTTCTGAAGCACGCGATCCCCTGCTCCCGTTCCTCCGTAGCCACCTCCGTCACCGAAGTCGGAGCCGCCGACAGAAACTGCAGCGGCACAAAAGGAGACACATTCCAAAGGTGCGACAGCAGCACCGCGGAGATCGCGAAATGACAGAAAAACGCAATCACCTGATCATTCCCCGCCCTTACGCGGTAAATGCTTCCGTTCCTTTCATACCCGTGCCGGCTAAGCAGTCCGTCAAACTCCCGGACCGCCTCATCGTAACGCTCTGCCATATCACTGCAGCGGACAAGCTCCGTCTGCTTCCACTGATCCGAAGCAAAAAGCGCAGGATGCGCCGCATAATAAGACGGCAGAATATCCCAGAGGATCCGCTTCTGAAACTTCCCGGTCGCAGGATCGGTCTTTAACTCATTGGAATATGCCATCCTGGCATCAGCAGAAAGGTTCGGGTCGAAACGAGCCTGAAACTCCTGCAGCCAGGGGAGCGTTTCCGCCTCCATCCCCTTGGCATCCAGAACATACCGCGCCGTATCCCTCGCCCTTCCGAGCGGAGACTGATAGACCGCATCGATCCTCTTATCCTTCAGCCAGCGGGCCAGCAGCTCTGCCTCCCGCCTTCCCTTCGGGGTCAATGTATCATTAACATAATCCGGATCACCATGCCGGATGAACACTAATCTCATATCAAAACCTATTCCGGTAAATGCTTCCCGCGCACGTGCTGCAGCTCAGCCTGCCAGACTGCTCTCAGCAGTTTTTTACCTGAGATCTCCTAAGGCCTCCCGCATTCATACAGCACAGGCACCGGACCGCTCAAACTTTTGCGTTCAGGATACGGCTTGTGCTGCTCAGCCGCTCAGTCCGCAGCCTTCACCGTCGCGATATACTTCGTCGCGTCAGGCACGGCGATACCGGGATCTTCCACCAGCACCTCGAAAGCCTTTCCCAGCTCCTCAAGCCCCATCACGAAATGGCAGAGGGCAATGCCGACGTCGACCTTCTGAATGTCTCCCGTCTGCTCTCTGACATAGCCGCTGTCCTTCTTCTCATAAAAATGATACAGCCCGTCCTTTCGCACGATCCGCCAGGGCTGTTTATTGACAGCAGACGGGGCCAGGCGGACCATCTCGATCAGATCGGCGATCTCCGCCTGCTTATCCTTTCCGAGCGGTGCATCAAAGGAACCGTCAAAAAACAGCTGTTCCGCAGGCTTTCGGCTGTCCGCGCCGACCCCTTTACGCATCAGTCTCTCACGCAGGGAGCGCTTTTTCGCAGGATATCCCAGCGGGCTCATGCAGGGCATCATTTCATTACTGTCAATGCCGGCTGCCTTCTCAAAAAGCTCACGCTTCATCGTGCCGGCGATCCAGGTCGTGCCGATGCCGAGCGACCAGGCATAAAGCACGAACCGCTCAAAGGAAAACCCGAACGCCGCCTCCGCATAGGGCTTCTTCTCCACAACCCCGGCAACATAAAACGTATCGCCGCTTAAGACCGGGCATGACAGCCCATGCTCCTTCGCATTAAGGAACTTAAAGCTCACCGGAATGCCGAAGGGATTGACGGCATTGGCCGCAAATGCCTTCAGCTTATCAAGGTCTTCCGCGCGAAGCATACTCCCGTCGAAGGTCCTGACACTCTTCCTTCCTTTGATCATGTCCAAAAGTTCTGACATATCGCTTTCCTCTTTTAATTACAGTCGTATTATTTGAATATATTTAATACTTCCATGTCTCAAACAGATATATTGTCAAACCCAATCTATTTGCTGCCAACACAGCGGTCTTTAAAATCATTTTCAAAAGCCTGGCATCCAAAGAATTGTCTCCAGAATTCCGTTTTCAAATGCACTGATGTCGTATTTGCCTGCATGTTTCCGATGCTTCCATGTCTCAAATAAAAACTGCCAGGTTCAGCCTGCGCCCTCGAGATGCACGGTGCTGTAGCTGTGGCCGACGGCAGGCAGAAACTTATCCAGAACATCTGCAGTCTTCATTTTCAGGCTCGATGTGCATACGCAGGGATGGCAGCCGAGGTACTCCTCGCGGACCACGTCCTCGTCGATCAGAAGCTGCACCGCATGGTCATGGTCATTCATGAGACCCATCACGCTCACCGCGCCGGGCTCAATATCAAGGTAGCGAAGCATCTCCTCCGCTCCCGCAAAGGAAAGGCGCGACGCATCGATCTGCGGCGTCAGCTCCTTCGTCTTGAACTTCTTGTCGCCCGGCATCATCAGCAGATAGAACTTCGTTTTCTGGCGGTTGCACAGAAAAAGATTCTTGCAGAGCACCACGCCCAGCACGCCGTCCACCGCATTGCACGCTTCCATCGTGGTCGTAGCCTCATGGTCCGTCCGCATATAATGAATGCCGAGCGAGTCCAGGAAATCGTAGGTCCTGACCTCCCGCGCGAGGCGTCCTTCTGTAGTTTCGGGTCTTCCTTCAAATAATTGCATACTGATACTTCCGTAATTGTCCTTTTTCTTATTTACTGCCATCTGCAGTGAGAAACTGTTCTTTTTTGGATGAGTGTTCATTTGGATGCGTATCCTTTTGAATGGCAATCCTTTTTGGATGGCCGTTTTTTTGGATGTGTATCCTTTTAGTGATTAAACTAATTATTCATTTAAATGATTGTATTCATTGTTCATTTAGAATAGCGGTCATTCTTTGCCAAAATCTTTGCCTCATGATTGAAGCTGTTTCCGGACATGGTACCCTCAGGAATCATTATCCACGGTATTTAATATTGAGAGTCTTCCGCTCCCGATCAGCTTAAGTTTCTGCGCCCGCGTGAGCTTCTTGATATGCCACTCGCGGCTCATCGCCTCTTCCTTCGTCGCAAACTCCTCGTGCCAGACGAGCCTTACAGGAAGGCGGGATCTCGTATATTTCGCGCCCTTTCCGGCATTGTGCGCTGCGACGCGCCTGTCAATGTCATCAGTCCAGCCGCAGTACAGGCTGCCGTCCGCACATTCCAGAATGTAAGTATAACACATCATATTCTCTAGAATTCTGCTGTTTGTGATTGTTCAGTACCCTCAAGATTCGGGCAGTTTTCATAATTGTTCTGCAAGCCTGAAATACGGATGGTCTCAGGAAGACATGCATTATGAAGCCAGCACTGAAAAGACACTGCTATCACAGCTGCACCCACTCCACCTGATTGCCGTGTTCTTCGAGAAGGCGCACGAGGTCGGCGGTCTTCATCCAGACCGTTGCGGTGTTGTCGTTCGGGTGCGCGCCGATGAGCCCTTCTTTGAATGCCGCATCCAAAAAGAGCTGCACCCTTCTGCCATCATCATTGAGGAGGCCGAGCGGCGTCACCGCGCCCGGGATCAGCCCGAGCAGCTCATACAGTTCCTCTGCGGAGGCAAAGGAAAGGCTGCGGAGCCCGTGCATTTTCCGGAAAGACTTCAAGTCGACACGCTTGTCGCCCTGCACCGTGATCAGGTAATAATGCTGCTTTTTGTCATCGCGCACAAAGAGGTTTTTGGCGTCCGCCTCCGGATACGGAAGCGGCAGCAAAGCCACCTCCGCCATATTAAAAACAGCGGGGTGCTCCGTCAGCTCAAAGCTGATCCCCCGCTGCCGAAGATATTCCAATGTTTCCTGCTTATTCATAATGAACTCAGTTTACCACGGATCCTCCGGAATTACAAACCCGGAGAATGCGCATTATGTGCCGATCTTATACTGGCATTATGCTGCAGATGCGCGGATTTGGCCGTGCGGTTTCACTGGCGCGGATCGCCAGCGTGATCAGCGCGGTCTCCTGAATATCACCAAACTGCAGTTCCATTACAGCACCTCCTCGTGTATAACTTGTGTACGGGCTGAAAATCCCGAAAAAGATACAACTCTTTATTGCAACGCTGCTGTCATTCTCATTATTGTCCGTACAACGGCACTTAACCCGGCCGAATCCATCCATTTTCGGTCAATGCAGGCACGGTTTATTGGTTTTTATATTTGAGGCCTGTTCCGCCTCACAGCCTACAGGCTTCCATTCAATTCTCTCTGCAGTTGAAGCCTGTTTATCCAAGGCTGCTACAGGCCCAACACTGAATGAATCTACCATTGATGCCTACGCCGTCCTCAGGCCTGAGTCATTTTCTTCCGCGCCACCAGATGCAGACGGAACATCCTGCCCTTCTCTTTTTGCATGTTTAGTGCCCCTGAAATCCGGAAAGATCTCGATAAACGGCTTTTGTTAGTCATTGCTAACATATACTTTCAAAAATGATTTGTCAAGGGGACAGGCTCACTAAACTGATGGTTTCGTGTAGGAAGCGTCTTATCTATGAATTAAATGACGAACGCAGTGCATGATGCAGTAATTGTTCGTCATATCTTTGCCATCTATGATAATGAGCAAATTCTGATGATCATCATTCAGCGTATCATCCTCAGGAACCAGGATGCATACCCTCACAGATCCTTCAGAATCTTCTTCATCAGCGGGCGGCCCTTTCTTTCATAAAGGGCGAACCATGCGCCCATTTTCTTTAATTCGATCCAGATCACAAGGAAAAATACGACGGTGCCGTAGATAAAATTCGGCCAGAAGCCGAAGATGCGAAGTCCGAAAAGTTCGAGCGGCTCGTCGGTGATAACGAGCTTCAAAAGCAGCGCCATGACAAGGCCGGGCACCACGGCCATGATGAATTCCAGAATCAGCTGCTGCCGCTTTGTGAGCGTCTTAAAGCGGGGATACACCGCCGGTACGTAGCCGTCAAAAAAGTAGAGGAAGGCAAAATCCTTTGCCGGCATGATGAAAAACAGCAGGACCGTCGTTGCAAGCCATACGGGCAATGCCTTCTTCGGCCCGAATTCATACACCATCGGGACCAGCGTCAGGACCAGCAAAATGACGACATACGAATTGACCCACGGAATCATTCCGAGGGTCAGCATCAGCGCTCCGTTCAATGCCACGGTCAGGCCGCCGAACGCAATATATGTGCTGTGACTTTTTGTCCCGCTCTCACGGATTTCCATAATAGACTTCTGTGGCGATCGGCCGATATCCGATCATTTCATTTGCCGTCCCATGAACTCTGCTTCATTCGGTTCGCTCAGACAGGCCACCGGCGGATCTTCCACTATTCCTCTCTTAATTGAGTGCCTGATCGAGGACCTTCTTCACCTGGGCCTTGCACTCCGCGTAGCTCTCGCCGGGGTGTGCCTCATAGAGCTTCTCATCCCCGATGTACATGGTCGGAGCGTAATAATAATCATGCTTTGCCACAACATCCGCGTCCTTATACTCTTCATAAACATGCAGCGGAACATCCCTATAGGCAGCATTTTCCGCCTTCAGCTCCTCGAGCGCGTCAAAAGCCTGCCGGCAGTAGGGGCAGCCGTTCAGCACAAACAGTTTCACGTCTTTCATAAGTCTCCTCCAAATTCACTCAAGTGAATCCCTGGTTGATGCCAATGCAAAGTCAGGTTTGCATAACATATAGTTTTAGTTCCAATCAGAGTCACATTTTCATCATATCGATTCGATAAACTGCGCCGTGATCTTCATTTATCTCGCACATATTCCCGCGGTGAAGGCGAGCCAGCATGCAAAATCGCCGATCCGCCTGCGGTTCGCGGGTTCATCCTCGGTGTAGCCGAGCCGCTCGCGCCAGGAAATATCCCGGCCTTGCATTTTCTGATACCGTGCCAGCTTGTTGAACTTCACGATCAGTGCGTCATGCTTCATGGTCCGGGTCTCGTCGATCTCCATCTTCTCCTCGCGGCTCATAAGCGACCATTTCGCCCGGATGTCCGCATAGGTAAATGCCGCCTGCAGAAGCTCCTCAAAAATCTCCGCAGCTTCCTCATCGCCTTCGGCCGACTTCAGCATTCCCTCATGGATCTCCAGAAACTCCTCCAAAGTGAGAGGGTTCCACATACCGCTGTATTTCTCAAATGAATCGAACATGTTTATATTTCTCTCTCACTGTTTTCAACTGTACAGTTCTTTCAGCACAAGCACCGTCACGCCGGGATTGTCGCCGGGCATGATCCTTTTTACCTTCGGGTCGTACTGATACCAGTCATGGATCATGGTCCGGAGGCTCGTTCCGCGGTTAAATCCGTGCACGAGCTGCAGCTGGTAGGTCTGAGGCCCGGCGGAGGCAAGCGCCTTATCGATCGCGCTGATCGCCTGCTCCTGGGTCATCCCGTGCAGATCAAGTTTTATAAAAGGTTCGTTCATAGATAGATCTCCTCCCAGCTTTTGCCTGCGCGGAACCACTCGATCAGATTGTCCGTCATGCTGGTGAGATTCTTCCTCGGAGGCAGGTCCTCCCTTCTCACCCACAGCAGCTCCGAAAGCTCCTCACGCTGCATTTTCAAGGGCAATGAGCTGTCCGCCTCCGCGTAAAAGCCCGCGATCGCGGTCTGGGAAAACGGCCACGGCTGGCTCCCGACATAACGGAGATTCCGGATCTCAAGCCCGGTCTCCTCGCGCACCTCCCGCC
>Ga0256404_1008288_pt1 | contig 15746 bp, 17 predicted proteins | sample RumenRJG_01DNA_FD_185990 | JGI IMG/M metagenome (GOLD analysis project Ga0256404, IMG submission 185990) | Bovine rumen microbial communities from Lethbridge, Alberta, Canada - RJG_01 | ecosystem: Host-associated > Mammals > Digestive system > Stomach > Rumen | place: Canada: Alberta | collected...
AGCGCCTCCTTCTTCTCATACATCCGTTTTTCCTGTGCTTCCGCCTGCCCCGCGTAATCATGCGCGGCATACCGGCAGCGCTTATACTCCCTCTTTTTATCGCGCCAGTTCTTGGCCCGCTTGTTCAATTAAATAGTGTTTGGCTGGCTCCAAAAGCCTCAGCTTCCGGCAGGCGGCCTGCTCGTTCAGCTTCACACCGGACAGTGTCCGGACGGCAAACCGTCCGTCCAGCCGTCTGCCGAAGATGAATCCGGTGCATCCGGCCAGCTCTACTTTGTCGAACAGCCGGAAGCCTTTGACTTCGTACGGGGCCTGGTTGTTTTTGCGGACGCCGCCCTTCTGGATCGTCAGCTTGTGGATCTGCCGGTTGTGGCAGCGGACCTTCCGGATCTGGAAGCACTCATCCACTGGCGACACGTCTCCGTGGCCGGAGATGCACCGGGCATCGGCCCGGTGGGACTTCCACACATGGAACTTCTTCCGCTGCTCCGCCGTGACGTACCCGAAGGACATATGGAGCGGGAGCCCAAGCTTTTTCAGCTCATCCCAGACCGCCCAGCGCATGGTGCCCATAAAGGCGGCGCTGGACAGGGCCTTCGGGGCCTTGCCGGGAAGCATAAGCTTTGCCGTCTTTTCGTCCATGAGCCCGGCGTGGAACGCCTTGTGGCACTTGCCGCAGACGCAGATCAGGTTGTCCGGGCGGTTTGACCCGCCGTCCTTCCGCTGCAGGCGGTGGTGGATCTGGAGATCCGTATGGCTCCCGCAGATCCGGCACTTCCCGCCGTCCCGCCACTTGACGTAGGCTTTGACGTTGTCGTACCCTTCGGCTTCGCCGTGCTGGTAGCCTGTGCCTTTCGGCGCGTCCTTTTTCGCCAGCCGGGCCTTCAGCTTCTGCGTGTCGAACGGCGCCATCTCGATGGTGATACTCGTGACCGGAAGAATCCGCATGACCTTCCGGACGAGCGTGACGTGGCAGTCGCACCGCTCCTTTACGGACGGCGCGAGCTTTTTCTCCGGCTTGTTGTGCCCGTGTGTCCGGTTCAGGAACCGGGGCTTCCGGTAGCGGGTCTTGCGGGTTCTCCGGGACCGGCGGAGCCGGCGCCGCTGTTCAAGGTTCTGGTTAATGTCGGTCCGAAGTTCGCATTCCGCCGAAAAGAGTTCCTTCTTGTCCGTGCAGGCCGAGAGCCCGACATGGACCGCCCCGGCATCCACGCCGAGGGAGACCGGCTGCGTGCGTCCGGGCGTTTCATAGAGCAGCCGGATCGTAAACGGCGTCCGCCGGACAACCACGGCCTTCCCCTCATTCAGAAGGTGCCGGACTTTTCCGTGGCGGGGTGTCGGCATGAGCGGCGTCCCGTCTTTTGCTAATACATAAACCATATCCTGTGCAGGTCCTGTGTAAGCAAAACCTGCGCCTCCTTTCTCCGCGGTTAGGCGGTAAGTCTTATCCTTCGCGCCGTTTCTTGTGCAGCGGCGTTCCGGTCAGTGGAATACCTTCGCCAATGTTGGATATGCTTGCCGTTATCGGCCTACATGCAGTTGACCGTCCCTGTCCTCAGGACTTTTACAGAGCTGCCACAGAGCCACAGGTTAGGTATAACGCCCGCGGGTGTGATCACAAATCCAACGTAGCCTCTGTTGCAAGGCTTAGGCTACTCACTCAGGGCTGTCCGAAGACAACCCCACAGGCTTGCCTGTGGGTACTCGTGAGCGCCGGAACAGATGTCATGCTGACGGCCGCTGCCATCAGGACGGCGCAGATCTGCGCCCGTTTTCCTCTTTTTGCCATGCCGATCTCCTTCTTCCGCTTTGCGCGGATTTGTATTTACTGGGCGGTTTTTCTCCGCCGCTCTTTTTTAATATGACAGAAAAACACGCCCGGAGTGGATATCCGACGCGTGTTTTTCTTATCCGGACCAAACATTCCGGTCTTATTCTGTTTTCTGACGGCCCGCATCCTGCATCCGCATCAGAGACCGGGTGATTGGGATGCCGGCGATCAGCACAGCCCCGAGAATAAGGAAATACGCCATCACTTCCCGATCTAGCGAGTTGCCGTCAACCGCCCCATAAAAAACACCCGCGCCCTTCACAATCACGGCCGCCTTTTTCACCGGGCTGGACAAGACAGCCGTGACCGTCTTTCCATTCGGATCGTCTGCGCTCGCGATGACGAACTGGTCCTGCTTTCCGCCTTTCTCGCGGACGACGTACAGGCAGGCGGCATAGTCCCCGCTGCCAAGGAACAGGTCGCCCTTTGTAAGCTGCGAAGACGGCACATCCTTCGTGTATACAACCGAATGCCGGGACAGATTGGTCGTCCCGGTTGCGCTGTCCGCGGCCTCCGCCTGATATCCGAGCAGGGCGGACAGCGCCGTTATCAGAAACAGGAATGCAATCACCATGGCAAATACCATCGACCCGAACTCGAAGAACGACAGCACGCCCCGTGTCAGCCGGGTGCCTTCCGGCCCGGCGGCCTGTGTTTTCCGGCCCATAACAATCACCTCACATACGCAAAATCAACCACTGCCCGTTCCTGTCCGGCAACGGCGTTTAATACTTTCCCCTGGAACACCATGGTAGAGCTGCCACCCCCGTCAAGCGGAATGCCGAACGTGCATCCCTTCGACTGAAGGTACGCCATGCACTCATCCATGGTGAGCCCCGAAGACTCCCCGTCATTCATCCGTCCGTCTGACACCACGATCCAGAGATCGCCCGGGTTGCCGTTGGTTCCCATAAACGTCCTCTGGGCGCGGCTTCCCTCTCCCGTGGAACGGATCTGCCCGTCGCGGAGTCCGGCGGGACCGAAGCAGAACGTATCCGTCACCTGCCCGGACGAGACAAGAGACGAGAGCTGCGTGCCTCCGGTCGGAGACCCATCATCGCCCCAGAAAAGACGCCCGGTGTTTGCGTTGTAGAGGGCCGGCGAGTAATCCGCCTTGTCGTTCCAGACCGTGCCGCCCCTCGCCACCGCATACCCGAGATCCGGGGAGGAATAGTCTCCGTTCACACACAGGACCGCGCCAAGCCTTGCCGCGGCTGACGACGTGCTTTCCTTTCCCGCGCCGTATGATCCGTTCGCGCAGGATGAGGAAAACCGGGAATAGTCTGAAAGAACGACATGGGCCGCATAGCACCACGCCTGTCCGTACCATTCGCGGACGACCGTGATATTGGCTGTCCCGTCGCTGTACGTCATCGGATAGGCGTCTTCCGCGGGGACCGGTGTGGCTGTCGGCTCCGGGGTTGCGGTCGGCAGGACCGGAGTCGGTGTGGCCGTTGGCGGCACCGGGGTCGGCGTCGCGGTTGGCAGCGGCGCAGCCGTCGGAGCCGGCGTCGAAATAAGACTGTCCGCGGATGATGTCATGTCCGGCATGGAAGACACCGCTGAATCCGCACCGGTAACAACCGCCCCCTTATGCGGTCCTGCCGCCGCATGTGTCCCGTTCCACGCACAGATTCCGCCCCCGATGCCTACCGCCGCGCAGACCGCGCCGATCGCGGCCGCCTGTTTGATATTCCTGATCTTTAAACGCATAAATTCCCCTCTGTTTTCCTGATTTTCTGTTCCGCTGCCCGCGTCTTACATCTGTCTGTTTCCCGGCTGGTTCTGGGACATGGTGAGAAGCTTCTGCTTCATTTCTTCTTCCATTGAATAATATTGGGCGTGGGTACACACGAATTCATTCGTGTGAGGAAACGCCCCATCCTCCTTTCCAGTGTAATCCGGGCAGAATGACGCTTTCATCTCGGTCATTGAATGGCCGAGAATTCCCGCTCAGCATCTTAAATATGATTTTGCCTGTTCCGTCAGCACGCGCCCCCGGGGAGTCCGGGCCAGAAACCCGATTTTCAGGAGATACGGCTCATAGACGTCCTGAATTGTATCCGGATCTTCCCCCAGGGAAGCGGACAGCGTGTCGAGTCCGACCGGCCCGCCGGAAAACGGACCCGCGATCTGGCGAAGGATCTTCCGGTCGAGGCTGTCCAGCCCGTGCGGATCGACATCCATCCGGTCAAGCGCCTCTTTTGCGGTCTCTCTGGTAATCCGCCCGTTTCCCCGCACATCCGCGAAATCCCGGACGCGCTTTAAGAGCCGGTTCGCAAGGCGCGGCGTTCCGCGGGCCCGGACCGCGATTTCCTCCGCGCCATCCGGGGTGATTTCCGCTCCGAGAACGTCCGCTGTCCGGAGTACGATCCGCTTCAGATCCTCTGCGGAATAGTAATCGAGATGCAGAAGGATGCCGAACCGGTCACGGAGCGGAGCGGACAGCATGCCCGGTCGGGTCGTCGCGCCGACCAGTGTGAAATGCGGAAGCCCGACCCGGATAGACTTGGCCTGCGCGTCTTTTCCGATGACAATGTCGATCGCGTGGTCTTCCATCGCCGGATACAGAACCTCTTCCACGGTCCGGCTGAGGCGGTGGATTTCGTCTACGAATAAAACATCCCCGTCTTTTAACGACGCCAGAATGGACGCCAGTTCGCCCGGCTTTTCAATCGCGGGCCCGGACGTCACGCGGAAGCCGGTTCCCATTTCATTTGCGATAATATTCGCCAGCGTGGTCTTTCCGAGTCCCGGCGGTCCCGTCAGAAGGACGTGATCCAGCGGTTCCCCGCGGCCTTTGGCCGCCGCGATGTGAATCCGGAGCAGGCCGCGGATGGCGTCCTGCCCGATGTAGCTGTCGAGCGTATCCGGCCGGATAGACGCGCTCCCCGCCTTTTCTGGCGGTAAGTCCCGGCCCGGTCCGGTATCCGGGCGCGTCTTAATGGTTCGGTGCATGTCTCCTCCTTCCTTTTGTTACGCACTCAAAAGGAATATGCCAGATTTAAGGCGGAATGCACGCGGCAGCATAAAAAAAATTCCCCGCGGACGGAAATTTTTCTGTCCGCGGGGAAATAATGTCTATGCAGCGTCAGGAATTTGCACGGTCTTGCCCGGGCGTGATATCGATCACGGTCTGCCCGTCCCGCAGGGTATTGTACAGCGCAGCCCTGGAGAGGAATACGTACGGATTTGTGTACAAAACAGTCACGATGCCGAACGTGGCCATGCCGAGAAGCACCCAGCCGAGAAACGAAAGATCAAGGACGAACGTGTTCCACTTCTGACCCTCCATCATATCGCGCGAGCGGGCAAGTGCCTCGTCCGCCGGCATGGACGGGTTTTCCGAAAGAAGTAACGGCACCATCATGTATTCGTAGGACTTCACGACGCCGGGAACCACGAAAAGAAGGCTCCACAGCCCGACAAATAGGTTCTTAAGGAACATCGTTTTCACGACGCCAAGGTAGTCCGTCTCGAACCCGCGCTTTAATGCGCCAAGTCCGGGCACGTCTCCGCCCCGCGCCGCCTGAAGAAGATATGTCTCGCACCCGACTTCGAGCGGATTTCCGACAAAGATCTGAAGCAGAAGCGGGAGAACCGCTGCCGCAAAGGCCGCGCCGAAGATAAGCCCGACAAGCCCCGGCGTCCACCATGTCCCGCTTGTTCCGACAAATGTTGCCGAGTATTCCGACACCCGGTCGCGGGCTGTTTTCGCGAATGACGTGGACACGCATCCCGTGCAGATGCCGAGGATGAGCGATACCAGCACCGCCTTTCCGTAGGCGCGTCCGATTGCATTCCGTGCCTCCTGCTTGATTTCTTTTCTGGACCAGACAATTTGGCTCATACATTTTCTCCTTTCTTGCGCCTTGTCTTAATTTGGATTAAAGCTCCATCCGTTTGCGCCCGCAACGGTTGCCGTGATCTCCGGCAGTCTCGCGGAAATCGCATCGTAGTCCGCCTGCGCGGACGGCATGCATTCGACATCCGTCGGTACAAGCAGCATCAGCGTACCTGTCTGCTTTCCGTCGGTCATGGTGCCGAGAACCCTGCCTCCCGCAATGAGCGAGACGTCATCTCCCTCCGGAAACAGGACAAGGTTCGCCAGATACGCCGCGTCCCCGCCGGGGCCGTCCCCCGGGACCGACAGCGTTACGTCAAGCAGCGGGTCGTCCCCGTAAGTGATCCCATACGTGACGACCGCGCCTAACCTGTCAGGCAGGGTGAAGGTCAGGTAATTGGTCTCAACTGTTTCGCTTCCCTCCTCTTCCGCCGCGGATGAAGACACATCCGGGGCCGGAGTCTCCGCCGAGGCCGCTGCCGTCTCCGCCGCGCTCGCCGCGGGCGTCACAGATGCCGTCTGTGCCGCGCTGCCTGCGCTTTCGGACGCCGTCTCCGCCTGAGAGGAGGCCGCTGCCTGACTTTCGGACGGGATATCTGTCGGATTGACTACGCTTTCCGTGCGCGGCGGTTCCGAGACACTGGCGATCGTACTGTCCCTCGCGGTTGTTTCCGCCTGCGGGGACCCGCACGCGGACAGGCCTATCAGGACCGCTCCGGCAAACAGAACCGCTGCCGGAAGGCGGGTCTTTCTTTTCCGCGTCTTTCGCATATGTTTCTCCTTTCCAAACAATCGGATCTGCTTATAGTATGACAGAAAAACAGCCGGAAGAAGGAAAATCCCGCTTCCGGCTGCCTGTGCTGCAGAAAAAATCATAACCCTGACCGGTGCTCCGCCTTTCCATATGTCAGGTAATGGATCACGTATTTCATCAGATCGGACGCCGACGTTCCGAACGCGGCCCGGAGATCCGGGTAGTTGTTCTGGTAGGAGATCACGTTGAAGCTGCTCTCCGCCTGCCGGTCCTCTTTGATGCCGTACTGGATAAAGTGCCGGATGGCTCCCGCCGGGTCATGTCCGAACGCGTTCATGATATCCGGATACCGCTTCGTGTAATAGCAGAAATCGTACACGTTCGCGTAATCCACGCCGTCATAAAACATGACATTGGTGGCTATCTTCCGCGTTGCCACGCGGCCTTCCCTCTGTCCGTAAGCGACATAGTGCAGGTAATACGGCTTAAGGTCGTCTCCGTATGCCAGTATCAGATCCGCGTAATTGCCCCGATAATACCAGACATAGAAGGAAGCGGAGCCCTGCCGGCCTTCGTCCATGCCATACGTCACGAAATGCCGCAGCGCCCCGGCGGGATTATTCCCGTAGGCCGCCTTGATGTCCGGATACTTGCTGATGTAATAATTGAAGTCATACACCGCCGAGTAATCGATACCGTTCAGTGTGGTTTCCGCCTTAGACTCGATTTCCGACGTAGCGTTCCGGCCCTCCCGTTTTCCGTACTGGATGTAATGCAGATAGTAGGAGGCAAGATTGTTTCCGAACGCGGCCCGGAGATCCGCGTAGTTTTCCTTGTAGACCTGTACGCTGAAGGACGAGGAGCCCTGCCGGCCCTCTTTCATCCCATACGTGACAAAGTGAAGGAGCGCCCCCGCTGGATTATTTCCATAAGCTGCCTTGAGGTCCGGATACGTGTTGATATAATAGCTGAAATCATACACGGGCACGTAATCCGTTCCATTTAGCGTGGTCTGGCCGTTTGAAGACGGCGTGGAGGGTTTGGGTGTCGGCGTAACCGACGGCGCGCTGTTTCCGCCAAGCGCGCCCGCGATGTCGATCGTCTCCGATGTTGTCCTTGCCGACGCCTTCATGTCCCACGAGACATGATACCGGGCGTTCGTGTGCGCGTCCACGATCGGATTGCCGGCCGCGTCCGTGCCGACGCAGATGGCTGTGTGATCATAATGCCCGTCCCCCGTCCAGTCGTAGTACACCGGATTACCAATCTTGACAGTCGAAGCGGAGGCCGTGACCGGCGCGCTGTACAGGCTGCCGAAATAGGACTGCTGTGCCTGGCAGTTGACCCACGCGACCGATTCCGGCTTCCATGTGGACGACTGCGGCAGTCCGCCCGCGAACAGGCACTGGGAAACAAAGTTGGCGCAGTCCACGCCGTTATGGAACACGTAGGAACCCGTGTTGGCCGACATCGCCCACCGGTCGGCATACGCGATTGTCGCTGCCGGATTATACGTCACCTGCGCCGCGCCAACCAGCCCGTCAGACCCGCCGACCAGCACGCCTCCGGATACATGGCCGAGCGTGCCGCCGTCGTCGCTGTCTTCATACGAACGGAAGTACTGGCCGTCCGCCTTCGTGATTGTATAAGAGTCCCCGGTATCCGTCAGATACATGTAATATTCATACATGCAGGCCGTCGTGTTGCCTGCATGGCCGGATGCCGTGTAGCTTTCCGTATCCCACTCCTGCACGTAAATCTGCATCTGTCCGTCCGGCCCCGTCTGGCAGGCGGTGACACACCACCGGGGGACCAGAGTATCGACAGACGCGCCGTCTGGCAGGCCTTCCGCGATATACTCTTTCTGCGCCTGCCATTCCGGAAGAAAGCCGCTGTCTGAAGCGGGCTCTTCTCCTTCCGTCAGATAGGCGTATTTTTCGTTTTCGTACGCCGTCAGGACATCCGTTACCTTTGCCTGCGCGGACGCGCCGAACACGGAGCCGATTTCGTCCGTGTCATTCTTGATGGATTCCGCCTTCGCCAGAGCCTCGCTGTCCGACATGGATTCCGAGAAAAATGAGTTGACATCCGCTTCGAATGTATCCTGCCCGGCATACGCTGTAACGGACGGCCACAGCACGGCGCAGGCCGCGAGCGCCGGCAGATAAGAAACGATCCGCATACCGATTCCTCCTTTTAAATTTCTGTTAAGAATTCGTTACAGCCAGTATGACAGAAAAACAGACAAAAAGAGGGACAGACGCATCAAAAACGCCTGCCCCTTTGTTTGTTTTTTGTTCCTCCTTTCTTATTCCCAATGGACAAAGCCTTCCGCGTCCACCTTGTAGGTCAACGCATCCGGCTCCGATACGGACGCCTCTGTCTGCGCCTCGTATCCCGCCGTCAGACGGTGGTACGTCTTGCGGGACTGTCCGGCCGGGACTGTCCCGCCGGGACGTTCAGCGCGTCCCCGACAGACCAGCCGCGCCTGATACGGGCGTCAAAGACGGCCGGATCCGCGTGATGCGCCGCGCACATACTCTCTTTCGAGCGGTATACACGGCCATCCTCATCTCTCCAGACCGGATGAAGGACTGGTATATCTGATACTTCCACTTCTCCGGCAGGATTGGGAGGTCTTCCTTTCTCCATTTTCCGTATTTCTCATCGTATGCCTGCGGCATGGCAAGCTCCACGAGATGACCGACACACCAGCTCACAAGATACCCGCCGCCCTGAAAGTATCCGTCTTTTCGTTCTTTCGCCCCGATAACCTTGGCGATAGCAGAGGCAACCGAGGGCTTTTCCGTTATCACAAGTCTGTAGCCCATGAAACCCTCCTCAGATCACTGCTTCCTGCACCTTGCTGGACTTTACCTTTGCCGGATGGTCTTTCTGTGCTTCCTTTGCTTTGCCCAGCGTTCCGAGAAGAGACGGCTTTTCTGCCTGACGCTCCGTTTTCCTGGCTTCGTATTTCTCTGCCAGTTCAAACACCCTGTCCTTGCCGTCATAGTGATAGACATTATCGGACAGCTGCTCAGACGGGCTGACCTCCGCCGCGTTGACGCTGCGCACTATACTGGTAAGCTCCTGCCTGGTGATGTCGCCGGTGTCTTTCAGGAACAACAGCTCATGGATAGATGACGGCAGGATAAAGAAGTTGCCGCCGATCTTCTCCGAAGCCTCCTGAAGGAAATCCGGGTAGGCCAGAACGCCGGCACCGCGGTTCATGGTCTCAGTGCTTGCCACGTACAGCCTCGGCTGCCCGTCATCAGGCGTCGGCACGGGCATACCGCCCATCATCTCGCTGAGAACCTCTTCCATGGAACGGAAAGAGGCCGGATGTGTGACCGGCGCGTGTTCTAGGGCATCCTTTTTCATCTGTTCCGCACTGACACCGAAAGCGTCCAGAAGCCCCTGCGTCACGCGAGCAGACATCATGGTGCCGTCGCCGGAATGAAGATCCAGACGGTACAAAACAGCCAGATCTTCCACCTTGTCATGAGGATGGGCGGAGAGAAGCGCTTCGTTGCCTTTCTGCGGGATCAGCTCCGGAAAGAGCATATCCTTTGCCTGTTCGTAGTTGATACTCTGATTACCGATTCTTACAGTATTGCTCATATGGCAGTTCCTCCTGTTTGTTCCGTCTGAGCTTTGAATTTCCAGACGTGAGTCAATAGTTGTACTCTCAGCATGCCAGAAACCGGACATCTGAATCTGAATCCGGAAAGCCGCACGCATGGACATTTCCTGCACGCATTTCTGGCATATTGAAACCGTAACAATCTCATAACGGGAATTTTTCAAAGTCGGAACAAACTCTGTCGGAACAAGCTCTGCTTGGAATGGACTCTGCCGGAATGAAACTCTGTCGGAAAAAGACCCTGTTGGAATAAGAAAGCGCGCCAAAAGCGCAAAGGAGGAACACAATGAAAAGATTAGCACTCATTGTCGTAACAATTATCAGCCTGCTTCTGCCGGTTACGGCAAGGGCGGATGTCGCTGCAAGGCCGAATAACTTTTCGGCTTCCTACGCGAAGGATCTGCTCTGTATGCCTCATGACGGGACATATATGACAGGGTATACGCCCACGGCCTGCTCGTATTTCAAGCAGGCCGGCCGGTATGGGGCAACGCCCCATGTCGGAGACATTGTTTACTTCTACAGTGCGAGCAAGGGTCGGATCGCCCACGTCGGTATTGTAGAGTCGATTGATACGAACACACAGACGTTTGTATCAATCGAGGGGAATAAGGTCGAAAATCCTTACTCCTCGTTTGCAGACGCGGTCGCGGAAGGAACTTATTCCTACGCGGCCGTTGGAAATGGGAATCATGTGGACGGGTTCGGAACACCAGATTTCGAATCGATCCACACGACACCTGACCGGCTGGTCAGCATAGCTAAGAGTTATCTCGGCTATGTCGAAAAGTCGTCTGCGGACGACCTCTCCAACTGGTCGGAAACAACCGGCTCGGACAACTATAACATGTTCGAGCCGGAAATCGACGGAAAGAACGGCGTCTCCTGGTGCCAGTATTTCGTCGATTATTGCGCCGTGCAGACGTATATCGACACGCAGGACTAATTCTCCTGCCGGATACGGCCGCGCGGCAGAACATGGGCGGACGGGATTCCCCGTCCGTTTTTTTTGCGCCCACCGCTGTTTTTTTTGTGTTTCTTTGCATACATAAACACAAACCCCGCTGCCTGTGGCATACTAAGCATAAAACAAGACCCCGTCCGGGGTAAAAGGAGGAACGAACATGGAAGATATGCAGCAGGAACAAAAAACAGCCGAAAAGGAACAGGCACCCATGCAGGAATATACCGCGGTGATGCACATCCTGCTTGACGGAACAATTCTGTTTGACGGCTTTGAGGGGCTTGGCCCGGCCGTTTATGTCTGGCGCGTGCGGGGGCGGGCGGTCATCCGTCCGGAAGGCGTCGGGTCAGACCTCGGCATCCGGCTGTCCGTAGACGAACGCGGCTTCTGCCGCAACCGGAAAGCCGCGAAAATCCTGTGGGACGCCGGGCTTGGGCCGGCCGCCTCATTTATCCGGATCCGGAATGCCTGGTATCAGGTCTGACGCGCCCCGGCAGCGGGGATTCCCGCTGCCGCACCCTATCCCATCCAAACCCTCTTCCTCTTCTCTTTGTGTATAATACAATCCATGGTTTCTTTTTCTGGCATACTGTTTTCTGTATCCCGTATCTTGTTTGCAGGAGAAAATCATATGCCGAATTACAGTATTCTTGAAGTCAGAAAAATCAAAACGTCAACCGCCATGTCCGCTGCGTTCAAACACAACTACCGCCTGAAAGACGTGCCGAACGCGGACAAGGCAAAACAGGCCTTAAACCGCGACCTTGTTCCCATGCGGTATGCCTCCTTTACGGACGCGTACCGGAAGAAAGTGGACGCCCTGCCCTATTACAAGGCCCACAAAGTCCGGAAAAACGCCGTGCGGGCCATCGAGGTCGTCCTGACCTTTTCCCACGGGGCGGACATGGATTTTTCCGTGGACGACTGGGCAAGGGAAAGCATGAAATGGCTGGACGCGACATTCAACGTGGCCCCGGACGAGTCCGGCCCGAACATTGTCAGTGCCGTACTCCACATGGACGAGGGGACGCCGCACATCCACGCCATGATCATTCCCATCGATGAGTGCGGGCACCTGAACGCCCGTGGCATTCTCAATGGCCCGCGCGTCTTACGCCGCATGAAGGACGAATATGGACAGAAGATGGAACGGTTCGGACTCCAATCGCCAAACAAGGCGAAGGAAAGCTACCACATCCCGTATGACAAACTGAAGGACCTGTACGCGGACACAAAGGGCGCGATGGACGCCATCCCGAAGCCGCGGACCGGCGAGACCCCGGAGGAATATTACGAGCGGTCGCTGGATGCCATGGAATCCTACGCCGTCGCCCTTGCCGGGAAATCCAACCGGGACCGCTGGAACCTGAACCGCGGAGCCGAGCTTGCGGCCGCGCGGATCGTAGATGAGGCGCATGAACAGGCCCTGGCCATACTCCGGGAGGCGGACGAGAAAGCCAGGCAGGCGGAAGAGGCGGAAGAACGGGCCAAAGAGAACGCCAGACTTTCCCATCAGCAGGCAGAAGACGCCCGGAAGCGGAAGGAAGCGGCGGAGTCCGCCCTGACCGGCCTTGCGGATCTTGCCGCCGAAGGGCTGTCCCCGGAGCAGGTCTGTGAGCTGGCCCGGCAGCGAATCGAGGAAATGGACGCGATCGACCACCTGAAGCAGACCGAGCCCGCGCAGGCGGACACACTGCTGAACGCCCTGAAGACGGTGCAGGACCTGTACCGGCAGGAAAAAGAACAGAACCTGTCCCGCTGACAGATGAAGCGCCAGGACGTTTCCGCCCTGGCGCTTCGTTAATAGGTCCGTTTCATCACGTCTTCCATGAGTTCCCTGAACAGGGACTCCTTTCCATCCTTCGTGGCCGTCTCCTCTTCCGGCTTCCGGTAAAAGAATGTCATGGAACTTGCGATCGTCTGCGCGTTCCGGATCGCGACGGCCATTGCGCCGACGTTGCCGCTCCGCAGAAGCTCGTCCGGGTCCTTGGCCTTCGGGACATGCGCGTACATAGGCTTCAGCCCGGCATCCCGCAGAATTCCGTATGCCCGGTGAGCGGCCGTCTTTCCCGGCCCGTCGCTGTCATACATGACGATCACCTCATCCTTGTACATCTTCATCAGCGCCGCCTGTTCGGGCGTCAGCGCGGTCCCGAGAGAGGCTACCGTGTTCGTAAAGCCATACCGGTGCATCGCGATCACATCCATGTACCCCTCGCAGAGAATGAAGAACGGCTGGTCCGATTTCTTCGCCCGGTCAAGGGCAAACAAAGTCGTGCTCTTGTCGAACAGGATTGTCTCCTTCGTGTTTTTGTATTTCGGCTTCGCGTCCGGCGAAAGTGCGCGCCCGCCAAATCCGATGATCTTTCCGTCGGCATCCCGGATCGGGATCATTGCCCGCTCGCGGAACGTGTCGGACAGGTAATGCTCCGTCTGGCCGTTCTCGCGCACGGCATCGCCCTCCGTGACCAGACCGGCGTCAAAGATCGCCTGCCGGGAAAAGCCCTGCTCCAGCAGCGCGTCATACAGGGGATGGGAATTCCCGACAATTTTTCGTCCCGTATATCCGAGTCCGAAATTTTTAACCAGCGTGTCCGGCAGCCCGCGCTTTTTCCAGTATCCGGTCTCGTGCGACTGGAAAACAGCCTCCGCGGCTTTTAGCGCTTTCTCCGCCTCGCGGATGCGCTTTGTCTCCCCGGTTCTGGTTGTGGTCTGGATTTTCAGCCACGGGTTGTTCGCCCGAAGAAATTCCAGGCTGTTCATGTCGTTCCAACCCTTAAGCTGGGCGTACAATGTCAGCACGTTCCCGGACGCGCCGCACCGCGGGTCCAGGCAGTAATACCGGTCCCCGCTGATGACAAGCGTCCGGGCTTTTCCGTTTCCGTGAAACGGGCAGCATGATATCAGCACGCCGTCGATTTCTTTTGGCTCTTCTTTTGTAATCTCCCGCAGACAGTCTTTCAGTCTGATCCTGCGGAGTCCGTCTTTCGTCTGTTCCTCCAGCATATCTGTCTCCTTTCTGTTCCGTGTGTGATGGGTTTCTTTTATAATATGCAAGATTTGCGGCAGATGGAACCCGCAAAAAGGAGGGCCCTGTCCGGGCCCTCCTGAAATCCTTATTTCTTTTCTTTCCCGCCGGCCGTATCCTTCGCCGACTCCGGATCGGTCCTCTCCTGCTTCTTCCAGGTGCAGACAATCGTGCGCCAGATGCCGATGACCAGCAGCGCAATCGGGATCAGAGCGATCCCGGCGGCCTTGATCGCCGCCTTCCGGTTCTTGGTAACGCTCCGGATCAGGGAATCCGACGCGTCCTCCGTCTGGTCATCCGGGTCGGAGCGGACGCCGCGGACCAGCAGCCGGTGATCGTTGATGCCGTACGGCGTGCAGGTATAGAGCGTCACATAGTCCTTGCCGTTTTCCACCTGCAGGTACGGGTCCTCGTCCTCTGGCAGGACAACCTCGATCTGGTCAACCACGTACCGGTGGACCTCATTCAGGACGTGGATAAAGAAGGAGTCCCCTTTTTCCATCTCCGTGAGGTTCGTGAACAGCGTAGCCGTGGCCAGTCCGGTGTGCGCCGCGATGACGGCGTGTGTGCCGGGTCCGCCGACCGGGAGCGACGTGCCGTACATATGCCCGACTGCGTACGTCAGGTCATCCGCGTTGGTTCCGTGAACGACCGGAAGGTTCAGGTTGATCTTCGGGATATCGATATACGCCATGACGCCGTCGCTGACGTTCAGCGTATGCATGTAGGTGCTGTCCTCGTTGCCGGCGGCGCTTCCCCGGTATGAGAAGGGCTGCGCGATCTGCTGCTGCAGGATCGTCTGGTTATAAGCCTCCGCCTCCGCCAGTTCCTCGCTGATGTCGTTGCCTGACAGGCCGCTGACGGATTCCGCGTAGCTTCCGATGGCGGACTCCTGCGAGACGTTGGCTAGCGCGTCCATGAAGGACGGATATAAAAGAAGGCAGGCCGCCGCGGTCAGAATCATCCAGATAAAAAAAGTCAGCACTCGTTTTCGCACAATAAATTCCTCGCTTTTTTTGTGATACCGACAGTATGCCAGAAATTTGTGCGGATCGCGGAAGATATGCGGAACCGAAAAAGAAGCGGCGGGAAAGATTTTTTCCCCGCCGCCAGAACCGGAAATCTTAATCTGAATAAATATACGAGTGGATCGGGTTTGTTTCCGACAAATCGACCGCAAACGGAACAAAGGTGTTATCCACGCCAATCAGTCCGCATCCGGGCTCTGCGTGGGCGATCCTGGAAACCTGCGCATCTGACAGATGAAAATGATCGCGCGCCTTGTCGCAATTCATCGGATCCTGTGCCAGAACCATGACGAAGTTCGAGCTATCAAGGAACTGCATGGCACCCTTCCGCTCAAGCAGGTTCATCTCATACGGCTCAATGCCGGTTACGATTCCGCCAAACTTTTCGGCATTCTTCCAGACATGCGCCAATACGGATGCGGACAGCGCGGACTGTGTCCAGAAATACAGGTCGTCGATTTGAACTACCCCAACCGACCTAAGTCGGTTGGGGATTCGATCATCCGGTTCCGGGGAACCGGATGAAGGAACCCCCGATTTTACCAGCTACGGGGTATACACATACACTTCCGGAACAAAGCAGGCATGGCCTGCCCGAACTTTCCGTATATGCTTTGATGTGTCCGCATATCCGCGTCCGTCCGCACACCTCTG
>Ga0256404_1008289_pt1 | contig 15745 bp, 10 predicted proteins | sample RumenRJG_01DNA_FD_185990 | JGI IMG/M metagenome (GOLD analysis project Ga0256404, IMG submission 185990) | Bovine rumen microbial communities from Lethbridge, Alberta, Canada - RJG_01 | ecosystem: Host-associated > Mammals > Digestive system > Stomach > Rumen | place: Canada: Alberta | collected...
ACCGTGAAGCAGCTTTGTGGACCAGAGAAGCTTTCCGTTATCATCTATAGCGCAGGCGCCCATGCAGACCTCCTGCTTTCCATCGTTATCCAGGTCGGCTACCATAACATTATGGTTTCCGCATCCATAAGCCGGATTGATCTTATCGAATCCGGTATCGAATACCCAGCGCTTTACAAGCTTCTTATCCTTAACATCTACGGCAGAGAGAGAAAGTCTTGTGTAATAGCCTCTTCCGTAAATTGCTGAGGGATGTACTCCATCAAGGTAGGCTATGGCGCCGTTCATTCTCTCGCAGCGGTTTCCGTAATTATCTCCCCAGGTGTTCTTTGCGGCTGCACTTGTAGCATCGCCTCTGAGAACAGGGAACTCAATTGTGTCAAGAGCCTTGCCTGTTGAGCCTTCAAAGAGGGTCAGATATTCGGGGCCTGTGAGAACAGTACCTGCACTGTTCACATAATTGGCATTGGCATCGCCTATAACCTTTCCTGTACCGTCAACGGTTCCGTCACAAGTCTTTGTAATGAGCTCTGCTTTGCCGTCGCAGTCAAAATCGGCTACGCACATCTGAGTATAATGCTGTCCGGCACGGACATTTCTTCCCATATCAATTCGCCAGAGCTTTTTGCCGGTGAGGGTATAGCAGTCTATATATACATTGCTTGTAAAGTATTCCGCACCTGATTTTGAATTATCCTGGGAGTTGCTCGGATCCCATTTTACGAATATCTCATACTGTCCGTCGCCGTCAACATCGCCTACACAGCAGTCATTTGGTGAATAGGAATAGGCTGCGCCGTTCAGTGTGCCGCCTTTTGGTACATCCAGCGGGATATCGAAATAGTTTGCTCCGGATGTGAATTTACACATATCCGAGGACTTTACTTCACCATTCTCAACAGTATCAACACGGTATCTTGATGATGATGTACCTGTGCTGTCCCAGAAATTTGTGGGATCTCCGGCCTTGCTGGTGTATATCAGATTATCATCACGATAGAGTCTGAACTCTGCATTGTCATCATCGTTGGCATTGAATCTCCAGCTTATGAACATTCCGTTTCCTGACTTGATAGCGTATATGCCACGGTCGAGGTATTCCATTATGGCCTTGCCGTTTCCGCCTACACCGTAAGCAGCGTCAGTATTAAAATCAGTTCTGATGCTTGTGGATGAACCTGCTGCAATGGCAAGAGAGGCTGCCGCTGCACAGATCCTTTTGAGTGCCTTTTTCATTTTTAACTCCCCCTGATAAATTTTTTTGTGTTACCAAATTAATGCTATCATTATTATACTATCAAATTCATAAAAAATCAATGATTTTTTGAACTATTTTAACTGCATTTTTATCCATATAACATCAATGTTATGTACTATTGTCTTATGAGAAGCATTTTTCACATCACAAATCTGCATAAAAATACCGGACAGGACGATCTCTCATCCTATCCGGTATAGTTCTTATGCTGTCATCAGCCGCCTATGGCAGCTCTGATAACTTCGTTTCTCTTTATCATAAAGTCAAGTATGGAAACCTGATCTCCGCCGTAGGAGTAAAGTCCTCCCTGCTGACCGAATCCAAAGCCGAAGCCAAAACCGAATCCGCCCTGACCGCCCCAAGGATTTCCTCCCCAGGGATTTCCGCCCCAGGGATCGGTGTTTCCGCCTACCTGAAGTCCGCCGGCACTTTTTGCAATATTGCTCTCGAACTGGTCTGCGGTAAAGAAGCTGCGGGGGTCTGCCTTTACATGGCTCCTGATAAGTGATGCGTACTTGTTTATGTCCTTCTCAGGATCACTGTACTTTCTTACGATGTCCTTAACGTATCCTATGTACATTGACTTATACTCAGGTACGCTGAGAAGATTCTTAAGCATGGGTCTCTTATTCTCATCAGCCTGATACATTCCGGTGTTGATATCGGAGTTTACAGAGGCTCCGTAATCCATGAAGTTTCCAAGTGAGAGATTATAGTCCCAGCCTACATAGTACATCTTGCCGTTGTTCCACTGTACATAGTAGTTATGAGGCATCATTCCGTTATAGCTGTCGTAATTGCACATTACTGCATTGACTGCAAAGCCCTTCAGGAAGCTTGGTACATCGATGATATCCTCTATGAATCTGTAGTTCTGAGGAGTTACCTTGTTTATCGCATCTACTACCTGTCTGATATGGGTCTTGTCGTCATCAGTACCGAACTTTACCTCAAAATTATCCATTGACATGGATGGTGAGAATGTACAGTCGTACTGTGCTCCTACATCTGCTGCCTTATAAAGCACTGCGTCATCGTTTGTTGCAAGGCGCTCTCCGAGTGTTGTTCCCGGCTGCTCACAGAGCAGATAGAAGCTGTAGAGCTGTCCGTTCAGCTTTAAGTCAGTATACGATACCTCCGGTGCATAGGCGTCAAGGTCGTACATTGCGTCATAGCAGAGAATATCTCTCATGCATGAGGGGTCTGAGTACATATTGTTCACGCATATCTCAGTTAGTCCGTGATAGCTCTGATACTTATCATATTTATCCATTTTTATGCGGAAGCTGTACTTTGTGTGACCTGCCTGAGACACGAACATTCTTGAGCTGTTGCCCTTTGTTCTTATTCCGACGTTTTTGTATTCCTCCCCGTTGATAACTACATCGCAGGGATAATATGCCTCTTCATCGGCATGAGACATGAATTCCTTCCATGCTGAATCAGGCATTTTTACGTCAATGCTGTGGACCTCAGTACGGTCGAAAAGCTCGCCGTAAAGCAGGTCTGCGTCATCTGAGTTGTTAACGCCCTTGTATCCCGAAGGCTTGCCGGCCTTGTATGTGCTTCCCTGTTCGTGGGTAGTCTCTATACCGCCGGTGTATACTCTGTAATCTGTTCCCGAAGCTATATCCGGGGATGAGATTATTGCATATCTGAACTTCTTCAGTGTATCAAGCTCGAAAACAGGCTTTTTGCTCTGGTCAGTCAATGCCACAGGATTGTTCTTTGACCACTCCTTGACATAGTCGAGCATGATAGTATTCTGTGATGTGTTTGTAAGATTCTCGCACTGATAATCTGTTGCAGTTGCGATCACAGTGCCGCCTGTTATGTCTATAGCACCTTCACATCTCAGACCTCGGTCACCGCAGGCAAATACTTCTCCGCCGCTTATGGTGATAGCTGTTTCTGCCTGTACAGCGTCCTTTCCGGACTTAACTCTCAGAACTCCGCCGCTTATTTCAACGCTGCCCTTTGAGGATTTCAGTCCGTCTCCCTCGGAATCGATGTTTACGGTACCGCCCTTTACGGTCACGGACTTCTTGCCCTTTACTGCATCAAAGCCGTTCTCCTTGTCAAGGGAGTCGATATTTATGATACCGCCCGTAAATTTAATGTCATTGTTGCATACCACTGCTGGCTGAGCGTTTGCTGTTATCGTGAGGATACCTGTACCCTCGTCGCCGCCCTTGATCGTAAGATCATCCTTGGCTTCGAGGACTGCATTCTCAAGATAATCGCCTGCGTAAGCTGACGTGCCGTCCGAGATACTGTTTTCGGTACCGTCTGCCGCCGTGATCGACGTCTTTTCGGCATTCTTTATCAGTATCGCAGGGCCGCTCTTACCGGTCACAGAGGCATTGTTAAGGATCAGCTTTACTGTTCCCGGGTCTGCCTTCTCATCTGGTATATCTACACGGATCCTTCCGTCGTCGATAGTACCGTCGATGTAAAATGTTCCGGAATGAGTGATCGTTACTTCCGTTCCGCTGACTGAAACATTCTTACCCTCAGTGGTTATTGAATTTTTGCTTAAATGGATATATGCCGGTTCAGTTTCTTCAACAAAGGGCTGCGGCTCCTTATATCCGGGAGCATATGACTCCGGAAGGTCGCAAAGCTTCAGAAGATACCTCTGTATCGACAAAGCATCCATTGGCGAGATGCCTCCCCCACGCTCATAAACATCTGCTCTGTCCGCACCCTCATCAGTGAGGTGTATGTCTGCCGTTCCATCAGATCCATACATGGCGGGATTCGACAAAGACTGCATTACCAGAACTGCGTCTGACATACCGACTGTGCCGTCACAATTTGCATCTCCGTAAACTATATCTCCGGCAGCGGAAGCTTCAAGAGCTCCGGCCGAGCCTACGATACAGGCCGATATCAGACCTGCAAGCAATAATTTCTTTTTCATAAAATCATCCTTAATCAAATAAAGTCAAAAAATGTTTCGTCCATCCTCAGCGGATGGGCACTTTCAGGATATCAGTAAGCCCACTTATCAGTGAAGGTATCAAGGTACTTGTCGTGGTTCTTAGGTAAAGCAAATACAGATGTCTGAAGCTTGCTAAGATCCATTGAAGGCTTTATACCATAAACATGATAATCAAAATACTGTACCATGTAACGTACATCCTCTTCTATAACTGCATGGCCTTCTGTATGTATATTTATAGCCAGGTTGTCGCTTATGCCAAGGAAATCGTATACACGTTTTATTCCCAGATAGCTTGCCCACATGGCCGGTGCATTTACCCAGTCCTCGTTTATGCATGAGCCTATAATGAACAGATATCTGTCCTTATCTGCAACAAGGCTGCCGAGCATATGCTGATCCATTGGTATCTGGTTTACATCTCTGAATTCACGGAACCTGTTGTTGAACCATCCTCTTTCATCACTTGACTGAAGACTTCCAAGGTGTTCATTTGCTCCGTAGGTATAGGCTGAAGATGCGCCCTTTGATGAGAAGTCATAGGTCTTGCCCTGAGACTTGTATCTGTAAAGTGCGAGTCCGCCTGCACCTGAACACGAAGGAGCTACCATCTTGAAGCGCTTATCATATGCGCCGCAGACTGCTGTTGCCTTGCCCCAGCGTGATACTCCTGTCACTATTGAACTGTCGGGATTGATATTGAGCTCCTCTCCTGCGCCGTTATAGAGTGCATCGAGGATTTTGCTGCATCCCCATGACCACGCCATAAGTACGCCGGTCTGCTCATCCCATGAATTTCCATACGGATAGAGTGTGTAGAAAGGTCCGGTATGGCTGTCGTTGTCTGCTGCTACAGGATTTGTGAATACTCCGTCGAGGCAGATAACTGCATATCCGAGACTTGCTGCAATATTCTCTTTAATATTGGTGTGCATACCTACGATTACGGGAGCGCCGCCTTCATGCCGGACTTTATTGGGAAGGGTTATTTTTGCCGGGAATGAAGCTGTCTTTCCTGTACTCTTGCGCTTAACTGTGATAGTCATGGTGTTTCCGCTGATCTTGTAGCTGACCTCGTCATCTGAACCGTCACGCCACTTTCCGTACATATAGTACTCATACATACAGCTTATCTCATTGGCTCTCCTGCGCCATTCCGCAGGGCTCTGTACCGTGCTTCCGTCAACGAACTTGAAGGGATCAGGTATATCAGAAGAGCTCTTCAGACTGCTCACAGATGCAAAATCGTAAGTCTTCTCGTATTCTTCTCCGTATTCGATCTCAGGGAATTCCCTGATGTTGCCGAGTATAAAGTCTGATACATAGCCTATATCAGTATCATCGATAACTCCGTTGCCGTCTATATCTCCCCTGAATTTTGTGTCACTGCTGGGTGAGCTTTCTTCAGCTGCCTGACGGATGAGTATAAGGTCGAAGGAATTGATGACTCCATCGCCGTCCATATCTCCTCTTGTGCGCTTTATCTTTACCGGAGGCTTATATTTCTCTCCTTTAACAACTACATCATCGACATAGAAATCGATAGTGCTGTCTGCTGTTTCAACATAAAGATAGAGATCTGATGCCCCGTCCGGGATAGTATAGCTGCTGTTTGAGAGTTCTGTCCACTGGCCTGCTGCTGCCGGTTTTTCTGCAAGTGCCGCATATTTTACGGTACCGCTGCTATCGGTGTACTGCAGTGACAGCTTGAAATCGTCTGAACCTGAGCCCGTGAATTTTACCCATGCGGATGCATCATATGTGCTTCCGGCAGAAAAATCCGGCCCCAGTGTTATAACAGCTCCGTTCCATGCAGAACTTCGGTTGGAAACATAGAGGGACGCAGTACCGCTCTTTGACTCGGCGCTGCTGTTTTTTACTGAAGCTGCTCCACGGCCGCTCCAGTCGTCGGTGCCCTTTTCAAATCCGCATTCAAGAAGATTGACTATTTCCTGCGATCCATCCGCAGAACTCTTCTTGATATCCGGAGCCCCGCAGCAAACCGGCACAGTCAGCCCAGCTGCGAGGATTAGTGATGTGATTTTCAGGAACTTCATAAATACCTCCTTATTCATTATGCATAAAATCAACACCACATCACTGCAATTTATGTTCATGTTCCTAAGCTTACTATACAACACAAGGGCTTAATTTGTAAAGTAATTATGAACAATTCGGCAATAATCGACTACTAATCCGCAAAATATGGTCAATTGCTGTCACCAAAAAAAGCTGCGAAGTGTGACTTTGGTCACTGTTCTCCGCAGCTTTTATATTTCTTTTTTCTTCTTTTTTGAGCGCTTTTCAATGTACATAAGCTTATCAGCCCGTTCGATAAGCTCCTCGATATCAGTCTTGTCGCTGAGCTTTTCGGAAACTATTCCTATACTTGCTGACAGCTTATAGCTGCTGCCGGAGTCAGCATTGTGCTCCTCGATCGCAGCTCTTATATCAGCGGTGATAGCGTCTTTGTCGCAGGCACCTGCTATAAAGCCTATCATCTCATCTCCGCCGTATCTTACGCATATCGCTCCCGGCGGACAGGCCTTCTTCAGCGCTGAAGCTACTGTACTGATCGCTCTGTCTCCTGAAAAATGCCCGTAATTGTCATTTATCTCCTTCAGGCCGTCCAGATCGGAGAGCACCACAGTTATCTCAGAACCATAGGGAAGCTCGCTGATAGCTTCGTTGTACTTCTTGTTGAAGCTTGTGCGGTTATACAGTCCGGTGAGGTAATCGTACATATACATACTCTCAACACGCTCGATAAGATAGCGCTGATACCTCATGTTTACAAATCCGCCCACGCCTCTGCCTATGGCATTTGCCACAGCCATTATCTTTCCGTATTCGGTTATATCGTAATTCCTGAAGCAGAAACAAATATATCCTACCGGCATATTCATAAAATATATGCAGTTGAATATCAGCGGATATCCGCTTTCAAGCTTTTCTTCAAGATCAGGCACAATGTCGCTGCGCTGTATATCGTACTGCCTCAGCGGGATATCGTCAGAGTTGAAGAACATGAACATTGTGTCCCCGAAAGGCTTTTCCCGCTTTGTACGGTAATAATCATGGGTATTATCAGCGCACTCCTTATTTATAATGCAGCACATATTTTCAACTACATCACTATAGAGTACCTCAGCTGCACTGAGCATTTCCTTCTTTTCCTGTATAACATCGGTGATGCCGTTAAGCTTTACATATTCGTCCTGATAGTGGTAAAAACGGTTATTGAAGGACCTGAGCATTCTTGAATCGTCAGCCGAGGAGGTACATCCGCAGGACTCATTCAGCAGCAGAACAGGTTCGACCTTGATACTGCCCTCTATCCTCTCACCTGAGAGAAGGGCCTGAAGTGCTGAAAACACCTTATCCGCCAGTTCCTGATAGGAGGTACTTGCGGAGGTTATTCTCGGAACTGTGAAATCTATCTCGTCAATTCCGTCAAAACCGGTGACTATTACCTGTTCAGGTACTTTTATCCCGTGGTTCATGAACACACTGCTGACATTTATTGCCATAATATCATTTGCACAGAATACTGCATCCGGGATATCTCCGGAAGCTATGATCTTCTCTACAGCAGCTATAGCAGGCTTCGCCCAGAACTCTCCGTAATATACCATTGATTCATCAAAGGGTATCCCGTTCTCAGCAGCTACCTTTCTTACTGTTTCTTCTCTCTCATCAGAGAATCGATTGCCTTTGAAGCCGCCTATGAACCTTACGTTACGGGCACCGTGCTCCTCAATAACATGGCGGACTATCTTCTCAAATCCACTGGGATAATCGAACTCTACGCAAATACTGTCCTCATATTCACCATCCACAACTATTACCGGGATATCATGCTCCTTTGAGCGTGAGATAATGCTCCTTGTAACAGCATGGCTCTTGATTTTTTCATCCATTATTATAACGGCATCTGTACGCTCATAGTCAATGAGATCGAAAACCGCTATCTCAGACCTGAGATCTGAATCCTTCCAGAAGAGGTCAGTTGTAATATTATATATCAGCAGGCTGCAGTTCTGATTTCTCAGCTGTTCATTCAGTCTTGCTATGAATCTGTTGTTCTCTATATCATGAAGTCTTGATATACAAAGCGAGATCAGTTTCCTGCCGCCGATCATATTACACACCTCCTCTTTATAAGTATTACCTTATTTTATTATACCACAACTTATTTCAGATTTCAACAATTTATATGAATCTATTGTTAACTTTTAACATAAATTTGATGAAAATTGTTATCAGATATAAAGAATATATCACAAGCCAAAGAAATTCTTCGTATTTTCAGCCAGTCTGAGAGTGAGCTCCTCTTCACTGAGCTTCATGTGCTTTGCCAGCTCCCTGACTACATAAACTATATTCTGCGGAAGATTTGTCCTGTCAAGGCCTTTTACGTTTTTAGGTGTGAGATAAGGGGCATCAGTCTCAGCCATTATCCTGTCAGCAGGTATTATTTTGACTGCCTCACGCAGAGCGCCTCCCCTTCTGTCATCACATATCCAGCCTGTCACTCCGATATAGAATCCCATATCCAGATATTTTTTCAGAGTGTCCTTGTCACCGGTAAAGCAGTGCACTACTGCCCTCGAACAGATATCCATATGCTTTTTGAAACGGGCTATAAAGTCATCAGAAGCCTCCCTCTCATGAAGGAAAAGCGGTTTGCCGAGCTCCTCCGCAAGCTTTATATGGTGCTCAAAGCAGCGTATCTGATTCTCCTTTGTGGAGAACATCCTGTCGTAATCCAGCCCGCACTCTCCTACAGCTACTATCTTTTCATTTCCGGAAACTATCTCCCTGATGCGTTGAAAATCCTCAGCTCTCGCACTGTCTGCACTGTGGGGATGTATGCCGCAGGTGCCCCAGCAGTCATGGTCTTTTACAAATCCTGCCACACTCTCACTGCTCTTCATATCTGAGCCTGTAAGTATACAGCCTACTCCGTTTTCTGCTGCACCGGAGAGTATCTCCTCAGGTCTCGGAAACTGCTTGCAGAACAGATTAAGTCCGATATCGTAATATTTTATCATTGCTTTTCCTCCTGTCTGACTGCCGGTGAAAGCTCCGCCGGTGTCCTCCAGTCAATGTTGTATTTTTCTTTAAGTATCCTCTTTTTTATCTCCCAGAAGGCATAGCACCAGCTGAAATATATTCCGTCCTCAGAGTCACGGCGGGCATGAGATGTGCTCTCAAGCTCAGCCTGTGCGGCAATGTCCGCTTCCTCCACAACAGACCTGTACTCGTCTGTATCTTCAACAGGGTCATAGCAGCGGCTCTCATTGATAAGGGCTTCAACTTCCTCCCGTGAACACTTATAATCCCCGTCACCATTCCTGCGGTAGGTGCCTGAATATGGGTCTCCGCCTATATAGACAGGCTTGCAGCTTCTGTCGGCACGGGGCACCTTTATCATTATTATCCTTTTGCCGCCGACTTTCCTCACGGATATGTCTTTCTTCCTTAGGATATTCATGCTGACTCTTTTAGGGTCATTGAGTATGTCCAGCATATCTCTTATCATCCACTCCGGGTCAGGAAGGTCTACTATATGCAGCGAGCGGTCAGGAAACTCTTCAACCCCCAGCAGTATCACTCCTCCAAGAGTATTCGCAAAAGCAGAATATGTCTCCCAGAGACTGTCCGGCAGCCCGCCTGTAGCCTTTTTAGCTTCTATACGATTGTTTTCTCTGTATTCATCGATATGGTTTACATCCAGCATGAACATCCCTCCTTTCCTATTAAATTATACTCCGGTTTGCGGCAGTTGTCAATAATATTGACATTTATCAGGAGAAATGCTATAATATTCTTGAAATATATCGATATGTTACGCTTAAGGAGGTATTCCTATGGGATTCAAATTCAGAAAAAGCCTTAAACTCGGCAAGCTTCTCAGACTGAATGTGACTAAAAAAGGCAAGAGCATCACCCTCGGCGGAAAGAAGCTGAAGGTCACTCTGAACGACAAGAAAAAAGTTACTGCAAGCATTCCCGGCACCGGTATCTCCTATGATACCAAGATAGACGGAAAAAAGTAAGTAAAAAGAAAAACGGCACTGAGGAGCGCTCCCCGGTGCCGTTTTCCCTATTCTTATGGAAGGTAGTTCTAAGTCCGTTAAAACGGACAGTCCAGTGAAGATTTCTTATGCGATAGCTGCTCCAAGAGCCTTGCACTTTGCAAGTGCATCATCATCAGGAGCTTCATTAACTGTAAGAGCCTCTGCTGCAAGCTCTGCGCCTGCTGCCTTTGCATCCTCTTCCCAGTTTCTCATCCACTCACCGTCGCCCCAGCCGTAGGAACCGAAGAGTACGATCTTCTTTCCGCTGAGTGAACCCTTGATACTATCCCACATGGGCTGGAACTCGTCTTCTTCAAGTACCTCTGCTCCCATTGCAGGACAGCCGAATGCGAATGCGTCATAGTCTCCAACAGAAGCTGCTGAAATATCAGATGCTCCGAGAAGAACTGCCTCTGCACCCTTCTCCTTTGCTCCGTCAGCTACAGCGTTTGCCATAGCCTCAGTATTGCCTGTGCCGCTCCAGAATACAACTGCGATCTTTGCCATGATTATCATATCCTTTCTGTTAGACCAAGCTAACATATATTCAAAAATAATAACGTTTTTCAACGCTATATCGTGTATATTATACCAAAGTTAGCGCACGCTATCAACTCCTATACGCTTTTATACGCTCCATTCGGACATTTTGACGCAAAAAATTCTCCGGCTTCATTTAATCTATATACTTGTGCCAGCTTAAATAATGTACAATATGCACAACGTACATTATTGATCATTGTCAGACTTTGACTAAACTCACGATTATTCATCGATATGTCATAAAATTCACAATTTCGTCATTGATTTTCTCACGCAAAAGATATAGAATCTACTTATCAGCCTTTATTAGGCTTTATTATCGATCATTACGGACGGAAGGAGTTCGTGAGGTTAATTATGAATGATCTTTTGAATAATACCGATTTCTGGGTCACAGTTTCAGCCGTTCTGGCAGCCGCTGCTGCAAACAGCTGTATCTCAAAAGGAATGAAAAAGGATAAACGTTCACGCAAAGGAGATCAGGAAAAGCAATGATAAAAACTGTTTTAAAAATTGACGGAATGATGTGCGGTATGTGTGAGGCTCATATGAATGATGCTGTACGCAATGCCTTCAAGGTCAAGAAAGTAAATTCTTCTCACTCTAAAGGTGAAACAGAGATAATCTCTGAAAACGCTCTCGATGAGGCTATGCTCCGTGAGACCGTGGAGAAAACAGGATACAAGCTCCTGGATATCTCCTCAGAGCCATACGAGAAAAAAGGATTTTCTCTGTTCGGAAAGAAGTAATATTTAACGCTAAGGGCACACTTTAAAAGTGTGCCCTTTCTTTTTTATAATGCCTGCTGCTTCCACGTTATGCAGCAGTATTTTCTTTTTTGCTTTCATCTGTGCGGATGAAGAATTTCTGTACCTGCTTCATGCCCAGTGTGAGATACCTCATGCATGGCTCGGCTACTATTGAGAAATTGATACACAGCAGCACACATCTCGGTGACATCTTCGTGATGTCAAAGAAGCTGCTGACAAATACCATACAGAATACAAGTCCCACAGCACAGATTATCCAAAGTCCCATTTTATATACGTCCATCGGCTTGCTTATCTCAAAGACTATCATCAGTCCTACTATGCTGAGGAGTATCGTTGAGGCCGTTGCTATATCAGTCTGGCTGACTCCAAAGATGTTTCCGAAGTACATCATGGCCGCAACTATTATGGTATCGGTGATTCCCGCCGGCAGAGCCTTCAGTAGGATGTTTGTAATGAATTTTCCCTTGATAAGCTCCTTATTCGGCATCTGTGAGAGCACAAGCGCCGGAATTCCTATTGTGAACAGACTTATCAGTGATATCTGTGAGGGCTTGAGCGGATAGCTGATCCCTACGCATATCGTCAGTATGGAGAGTATCAGCGAGAAAATATTCTTTACAAGGAACAAGCTTCCGGAGCGCTCAAGATTGTTGACAACCTTTCGGCCCTCAAGAACTACATCCGGCATTTTTGAAAAGTCCGATTCAAGCAGTACAAGCTGTGCCGCCTGACAGGCCGCATCGCTTCCTGAGGCCATAGCTACTGAGCAGTCTGCATCCTTAAGTGCAAGTACATCATTTACTCCGTCTCCGGTCATTGCCACCGTCTTGCCGTGCTTTTTAAGAGCCTTTATGAACTTTCTCTTCTGCTCGGGAGTAACTCTTCCGAAAACGGTATATCTTATGACTGCATCATTGATAGACTCATCCGTCGTGAGTGTGGAAGCGTCTATATAATCGGCAGCGTGACGTATTCCTGCCTGCTTTGCAACCTCTGATACTGTAACCGGATTATCGCCGGAGATGACCTTGATATCCACTCCCTGCTCAGCAAAATACCTGAATGTGTCCGGAGCATCCTTTCTTATCGGATTTGAAAGGATAACAAAGCATATAGGCTCAACATCGCTTTCGAGGGCTCTTCCGTCCGGATGTCCGAAATACCGTCCGAAGGCAAGCACTCTGTAGCCCTTTCTTCCATTGGACTCTATTGTTTCACTGTAGCGGGCATAATTTCCTCCAAGTATGAAATCCGGTGCTCCAAGCACATATGCTCCGTCATTGAAGGTTACACTGCTGTATTTGAACTCGGAGGAGAAGCCGGTGTGTCCTGCGGCAGGCTTTCCGGCAGGGCGCTTGAAATAATTCTTGACTGCTCTCATCGTCTCATTATCAGCCGCCTGGGCTGCAGCAAAATCACTGAGCAGCCCATTTATCTCATTCTCAGACATATCTCCTGCTACAGGTATAACAGATGTGACTGCCATGGTATTTTCAGTTATGGTTCCTGTCTTATCTACACAGAGCACATTTACTCTCGCAAGAGCCTCGATGCACTTCATATCGTGGACAAGTACCTTCTCAAGTGCAAGTCTCATTGCACTTACCGCAAGTGTAGCACTGGCTATGAGGAAAAGTCCCTCAGGTATCATTCCTATGATGGAAGCTACCATTGACTGTATGCTCGATTTGATATCATCATTAAGTGAATACTGCTGTATGAACATGAATATTCCTATGGGGATGATGATTATTCCGGCGCACTTTACTATCCTGTTAAGGGAGCGTATCATCTCTGACTGCTCGCCCTTTTTTGTCTTTTTCGCCTGAAGTGTAAGCTGTGAGATATAGGAGGCTCTGCCCACTTTTTCAAGTCTTGCCTTGCAGGAGCCTGATACTATATAGCTTCCCGACATGAGCTTATCTCCGTTTTTCTTGGTTATCTCGTCAGATTCTCCTGTAAGAAGTGACTCGTTTACGGAGACATGACCTCCGACTACTACTGCGTCTGCACTTATCTGATTGCCTGCCCTGAAAACTGCTATATCATCAAGGACAAGCTCCTTTGACTTCACCGTTATCTCTTTTCCGTCACGGATGACAGTGGTCACCGGTGCATTGAGCATCGTCAGCTTGTCAAGCACTGCTTTTGAGCGGAGCTCCTGGATTATTCCTATCAGCGTATTGGCTATGATTATCGGCATAAAGGTAAGGTCTCTGTAGGAACCTACCGCTATCAGCATGGCGGAGAGTACCGCAAAAAGCAGATTAAAATAGGTGAATACGTTGTCGGAGATTATCTCCTTTGTTGTCTTTGACGGAGATTCTACCGGCTTATTATCCATCCCCTCCTCTTTGCGCTGAGCCACCTGCTCGGCGGTAAGACCTGTGTCGATATCAGCCCTTATGCGCTTTATCTGTCTCACTGTTTCTGTTTCGACTATTCCGTTTTTCATCAGTTATTATTACCTCACAATTCCCTTATCATTAAACAGATATAATTATTATACCACATCTGTCAACACTTTACATCAGCAGAAGCTGAAAACAATGTGACAGATATGTGAAAAGGCTTCCCTGCGGAAGCCCTTTTCCATTATTCAATACAAAGAAATGCCTTTATCTCCGGCAGCTGCTTTTTAACTGTAATCCTTCCCATGCGATAAGCCTCCAGAAGCTTCTCCGGGTCATGCTCAACACGCTTGACAGGCAGCTTCTCCTCCGGAGCAATGACAAATGCCCTGCCCTCACTTTCGGACTTTCTGATGTATTCCAGCTCTGAATTGTACATCTCGTGCCTGTGCGCCACAGCCTTTACAAGCTCAGGATACTTATGCATTGCAGCCCTGACCAGCGGCAGTGAACCTGTCTTTTTCTTGCGGTAGTCCCTTGGCTGAGTCAGTACAACTATATTTTTCTCATATCCTACTGATTCCATGAATCTCAGCGGGATAGAGTCGGAAATGCCTCCGTCAAGGAGCTTTCTCCCGTCGGCTTCAACTATCCTCGATACAAGAGGCAGTGAAGCAGAAGCTCTCAGCCACTCAAGTCCGCTGCGGTCCATTTTTGAACTGCGGTGATATACCGGCTTGCCGGTAAGAACATCAGTGCAGACTATATAGAACTCCATTTCTGAGGTCTCATAGGCCTTGAAATCAAACAGGTCAAGCTTCTCAGGAACTGTATGATAGCAGAATTCCGCATTGAAAAGGTCTCCGGTCTTTATCAGTGAACGTTTGCTGCAATAGCGCTTGTCATTGCAGAAACGAAGATTATACCGCACTGCTCTGCCGGGCTGATTTGATTTAATGTTACATCCGAATGCTGCTCCGGCGGAAACTCCTGCTGCACCGTCGAAGGTTATACCCTCCTCCATCAGCACATCAGTAACACCTGCTGTAAAAAGTCCACGCATTGCTCCGCCTTCAAGTACTATACCGTATTTCATCATCTTTCCTCCGGAATCATCTCAGCCTTACTGCACGGCTGGTGCTGTCTGCTCTGCCTCCTGAGCTTCTCCCCTGTAGAGGAGTTTCAGTATTATTGGTGTCAATATCGATGAAACGATTATCAGCAGAATCACAGATGCAAAATATTTTGGGTCAAGCATTTCCACGGAGAGTCCTTTTTTGGCTACTATAAGAGCAACCTCGCCTCTCGTCATCATTCCTACACCGACTTTCAGGCTGTCCTTAAAGCCAAAGCGCATTATCTTTGCTGTAAGTCCGCAGCCTATGATCTTTGTAAGAAGAGCCACAAGTACGAATCCCAGTGAGAATATAAGCAGCTCTGCGGTAAAGCCGTCAAATGTAGTATTGAGTCCTATGCTGGCAAAGAATACAGGACCAAATATCATGTAGGAATTTATGTCCACCTTACGGGCGATATACTCAGAATCCTTAAGGCTGCACAGGATAAGTCCTGCAACATATGCTCCTGTGATGTCAGCGATGCCGAAATACTCCTCTGCCGCAAAGGCAAGGAACATACAAAGTGCAAGTCCGAGTATTGGTATCCTCCTCTGATGTGGATGTCTTTTGTCTATAAACTTGAATATATAGTAGGTCAGGAAGCCAACTCCGAAGCTGAAAACTATGAATAATCCTGTGTGGATGACCACGTCCACAGGCTTTGAATCGGGATTC